>Ga0335075_10002527_pt1 | contig 29323 bp, 25 predicted proteins | sample Lox_Sample_24_FD_206723 | JGI IMG/M metagenome (GOLD analysis project Ga0335075, IMG submission 206723) | Soil microbial communities from Loxahatchee National Wildlife Refuge, Florida, United States - Lox_Sample_2.4 | ecosystem: Environmental > Terrestrial > Soil > Wetlands | place: USA...
TTAGAAGCTGCGTGAAACAGAAATGGGCCGGATGTAGGGGAGCAGAGGTAGGTCCCAAACATCCGGCCCATTGGACCCTGAACCGGGTCATAGGTGATACTGTTCAGTGTACGCCGGAGTGACGGCGAGTCAAGGTAATTTGAAGGCTTGATTTTCCCAACCCGTTCGGGAAGACGAGCCCAGTGTGCTCATTGACATCGCTTTTCCGCGTCTGCTAAAACCTAAAGGTTCCGCATACCTTCCGCGAGCTTCCAACCGCGCCGTCGGCACAATCATGGTAGATGAACTATTGCGTCAACTCGGCGATCTTGCGCTCGGCTCCGTGCCGACGATAATCCTCTTTGTTTTGTTGGTGATCGCTTACCGATACGTGCTCTATGGGCCGCTGATGCGCACTCTGGCGGAACGCCGCGAGCGCACGATCGGCGCGGTTGAGAAGGCGCATGCCGCCATCGCCGCCGCCGACGCAAAGAGCCAGGAGTACGAAGCCAAGCTGCGCGCTGCCCGGGCCGAGATTTTTCATCGCCGGGAACAGCTTCTGCAGCAGTGGAATGCCCAACGCGACAGCGCGCTGGCCGCCGCCCGCCATGCCGCCCAGCAGCATGTGGGGGCTGCGCGTGAAGCGATCGAGGCGGAAGCCGCCGAAGCGCGGCACCAGATTGAGGCATCCGCGGGCGCACTTGCCGAGCAAATCATGAGAGCCGTTCTCCCGCCGGAACTGGCCAGTGCGGAGGGTGTTCGTTGAAGCTCTCGATGAAATCCCGCATTGCGCCCCTGCTTCTGGCGCTCCCGCTGACACTTCTCCTGGCCGTGCCGCCCAGGGCGCAGGCGAGCGCCGCGCAGCCGCCGGCAGCAAAGCCAGCTCAGGGCGACGAGCACATGGACGCGCCCGAAACCAGCTCCCAGATGGAGGCCTTTCGTCACGCGGCTCCCGTGCAGTCCCTGGCGCGGCATATCGGCCTCAGCACGGAAACGACCGCGCGAATCATCGAGGACATCAACTCCGGCATCCTGATCGCGGCGATCCTCTGGTTTCTTTTCCGCTTCGTCCCCAAGGCCTTTCGCAAGCGTAATGAGGGACTCCAGAAGCGGCTACTCGATGCTCGTCTGGCTGCAGCCGAAGCCAATCAGCGCCTGGCCGTCGTCGAAGAGCGCCTGTCGAAGCTGGGTGTCGAGATTGAAGCGATTCGCGAGCAGACGGAGCGCGATATGGCGAACGATGAAAAGCGCATCCAGGAATCTCTCGAGGCCGAGCGCCAGCGCATCATTGCCTCGGCCGAGCAGGAAATCGAAGCCGCCGGTGCGGCCGCGCAGCGCGATCTGAGGAAGTTCGCCGCGCAGCTGGCAGTGAACCGCGTGCGTCAGGAAATACGCATTGGTGTCGAAGATGACCGCGCCCTTATCCGCGCCTTTGGTGAGAGCTTAAACGGGGAGCGTAACTAATGGCCGCCCACGCAGCGCCCTACGCCCGCGCCCTCGCTGATGTTGTCACGGAAGCGCACCTCGACCTGGCCCAGGTGGAAAGCCAGCTAGGCGATTTCGCCGCCGCGTGGCATGAAAGTGCCGGACTGCGAGAGATTTTTCTCGACCCTTCTTTTCCAATCGAAGAAAAAGTCGCGATTCTCGACAAGCTGAATACGCGGCTGGACATGATGCGCCAGGTGCGGAACTTCATCGCTGTCCTCATCAACCACAACCGGCTGCATATTTTTGACGAAATTGTCCGCGAGTTCGGGCGCGAAATGAATCGCCGCCTGGGCATCTCCGAGGTAGAAGTGACGACGGCCCATCAGCTCGATACCGCAGGGCGGGCCGCTCTGGAAGCGCAGGTTGCCGGGCTGACAAAAAGCCGTATCGTCGCAACCTTTCGCGAAGATCCGTCGCTGCTGGGTGGCGCGATTGTGCGTATAGGCAGTACCGTGTATGACGGGTCGGTGCGCGGGCGTCTGGACCGGCTCGAAGAAGAGCTGGCCTCCAGCCAGGCGTGATCACCGGTAGCCTCTCGAATAGAATTCAAGACCAAACACAAGTTAGAAAAGTGACGAATGGCTCAGATAAACGCAGATGAAATAACGCAGCTCCTCAAAGAGCAGATCGCGAACTACGACTCGAAGATCCGCGTCGACGAGGTGGGCACGGTCATCTCCCTGGGCGACGGAATCGCCCGGATTCACGGCCTCGACAAGGTGATGGCCGGCGAGCTCATCGAGTTCCCCCACGGCGTGGCCGGGCTGGCTATGAGTCTCGAGGAGGATCAGGTCGGCGCTGTCCTCATGGGTGAGTACGAGGAGATTCGTGAGGGTGACCAGGTCAAGCGCACCGGCAAGATTCTCAGCGTGCCAGTCGGCGAAGCGCTGATTGGCCGCGTCGTTAACTCGCTCGGTGAGCCGATTGACGACAAAGGCCCCATCGCCGCGACTGAGAGCCTGCCTGTCGAGCGTCTGGCTCCGGGAGTGGTTGATCGCCAGCCGGTGCGTGAGCCCATGATGACCGGCCTCAAGGCCATCGACGCCATGATTCCGATTGGCCGCGGCCAGCGTGAGCTGATCATCGGCGACCGCCAGACCGGCAAGACCGCCATCGGTCTCGATACCATCATCAACAGCAAGGGCAAGGATCTGATCTGCGTCTACTGCGCCATCGGCCAGAAGCGCTCGTCGATCTCCCAGGTCGTCCAGACGCTCACCGAGCATGGCGCCATGGACTACACCATCGTCGTCGCCGCCTCAGCCTCCGAGCCGGCCCCGATGCTCTACATCGCGCCCTACGCCGCCTGCGCCATGGGCGAGTATTTCCGCGACAACGGCAAGCATGCGCTTCTGATCTACGACGATCTGTCCAAACACGCCGTCGCCTATCGCGAAATCTCACTGCTGCTGCGCCGTCCGCCGGGCCGCGAAGCCTACCCTGGCGATGTCTTCTATCTCCACTCGCGGCTGCTCGAGCGCGCTTCGAAGCTGAGCGACGAGAAGGGCGCCGGGTCGCTGACGGCGCTGCCGATTATCGAGACTCAGGCTGGCGACGTCTCGGCGTACATTCCAACCAACGTCATCTCCATCACCGACGGACAGATCTTCCTCGAGACTGACCTCTTCAACTCCGGTGTGCGCCCGGCCGTCAACGTCGGCCTGTCTGTTTCGCGCGTAGGATTTTCGGCTGCCATCAAGGCAATCAAGCAGGTCGGTTCGACACTGAAGCTCGACCTTGCGCAGTATCGTGAGCTCGCCGCCTTCGCGCAGTTCGGCAGCGACCTCGACAAGATCACGCAGAACCAGCTCAACAGGGGCCAGCGTCTCACGGAACTCCTCAAGCAGCCGCAGTTCCAGCCGCTTCCTGCCGAAAAGCAGGTGGTCATCCTCTTCGCTGGAACCCAGGGCTTCCTCGATAACATCAAGGTTGACCGCATCCGCGAATTCGAAGACGGCCTCTATAAATACCTCGACTCCGGCCAGACCGCGCTGCTCAACGACATCGCCACCAAGAAGGCTCTCGACGATGATCTCCGGAAGCGCATTGGCGCGGCGCTTGACGAGTACAAGGCAAACTTCCTGGCAGAGCATCAGGACGCCAAGGTGGGGGCTGCGAAGCAGAACTGATGGCGAGCATTCTCGATCTACGACGGCGCATCCGCAGCGTAAAGAGCACGCGCCAGATCACCCGGGCGATGAAAATGATCGCCGCGGCCCGCCTGCGCCGTGCCCAGGAGCGCGCGATCAATTCACGTCCCTATGCGGCGATGCTGGCCAGCGTGCTCGACTCGTTGAAGCGGCGTATTGAAATCTACGATCCTGAAACCGGCGAGATACGCCATCCTCTGCTCCGGACCCGCGAAGAGAAGCACGTACTCGTCGTCGTCGTCTCCGGGGACAAGGGCTTTGCCGGCGCATTTAACGCCAACATCATCAAGGCGACGCTGCAGTTTATCGATCACAACCACACCAAGCAGATCGACATCGAGGCGATCGGACGCAAGGGCCGCGATCTCTTCCGCCGGCGTTACCCGGCGGCGAAGTTCGTTGAAGAGAGCGAGGAGAGGGAAGGCGATCGTCAGGAGCGCCACGAACGCGTCGGCCGCGTCGAAATGATTGGCGACCATCCCGGCCTGCTTGACAAGGTCGATTACGAGGTTGTGCGCGAGCTGGGCCTGGAGATCGTTGCCCGCTATGAGCACGAGGAGATCGACGCCGCTTATATCGTCTACAACGAGTTCAAATCTGTGATTGTGCAGCGGCTCGTCGTCGAGCGCATCCTGCCCATCATCGAGTTCGGCAGTCATGAGATCGTAGAAGCGACAGCTTTATCCGCTGAAGAACGCGCTGAAGCCGCGAGGGCAGCCGTGACGGCGGGTGTCAGTATCCTTCCAGCGGAGTTGGAAGCTGCCATGAAGGTGTACGAGGACGAAGCAGCGAAATTCGGTACTGCCGAAGTGGACTACATCTACGAGCAGTCGCCGCGGGAAATCTTCGACGCCATCCTCCCCAGTTATCTGGTCTCGCAGCTAAACCACGCCTTCCTGGAATCAGTGGCCGCCGAGCAGGCCGCCCGTATGACTGCAATGGATTCGGCCAGCAATAACGCCTCGGACATGATCGACAAGTACACGCTGGCCATGAACCGCGCGCGCCAGGCGGCGATCACCAAGGAGATTATCGAGATCGTAAGCGGCGCAGCCGCGCTTTCGTAACACCTGATGGGTGGCCAACTCGTCACTCACAGCTTTCGGACACAGGAACTATATGGCAGAAAACATCGGCAAAGTGATTCAGATTTCGGGCCCCGCCGTCGACGTGCAGTTCGAGGAGGCCAGGATTCCCTCCATCTATCAGGCGCTGCGCGTGGTCAGCGACGGCTTTACCGTACCCACGCCCATCAACGTCATTCTCGAGGTCCAGCAGCACCTCGGGGAGGGCCGCGTGCGCTGCATCGCCATGGAAGCCACCGAAGGCATGGTCCGCGGCATGAAGGCCATCGATCTTGGCGGTCCCATCACCGTTCCCGTGGGCCGCGAGACGCTGGGCCGTGTGCTCAACGTGATCGGCGAGCCCGTCGATGAGCTCGGGCCGATCAAGACCGACAAGCGGATGCCCATCCACCGTGAGGCTCCCGCGTTCGACGAGCAGTCGACCTCCGAGGAGATGTTCGAAACCGGCGTCAAGGTCATCGATCTCATCCAGCCCTTCCTGAAGGGCGGAAAAACCGGCCTCTTCGGTGGTGCAGGTGTAGGCAAGACCGTCATCATCCAGGAGCTCATCAACAACGTCGCCGCGCAGCACGGTGGTTTCTCCGTTTTCGCCGGAGTCGGTGAGCGCACCCGCGAGGGCAACGATCTCTGGCGCGAATTCCAAGAAGCCGGCGTGATCGATATCCACGACTACACCAAGTCCAAGGCTGCTCTCATCTATGGACAAATGACCGAGCCGCCGGGGGCTCGCCTGCGCGTGGCCCTCACCGCCCTCACCGTCGCCGAGCACTTCCGCGATGAGGGTGGCATGGACACACTGCTCTTCATCGACAACATTTTCCGCTTCACCCAGGCTGGTTCCGAAGTCTCGACGCTGCTCGGCCGCATGCCCTCAGCGGTGGGATACCAGCCGAACCTGGCCACGGAAATGGGTGAGTTGCAGGAGCGCATTACATCCACCAAGCGCGGATCAGTGACTTCGGTTCAGGCCGTTTACGTGCCCGCCGACGACCTCACCGACCCTGCGCCGGCAACCACCTTCGCTCACCTCGACGCGACTACGGTGCTCTCGCGCCCGCTGTCGGAGCTCGGCATCTATCCCGCCGTCGATCCGCTGGCATCGAGCTCGCGTATTCTCACCCCGCGCGTCGTTGGACAGGAGCATTACGACGTTGCCCAGGGCGTCAAACGGATCCTGCAGCGCTATAAGGACCTTCAGGACATCATCGCCATTCTCGGCATTGATGAGCTCTCCGAAGAAGACAAGACCACCGTCAACCGCGCCCGCAAGGTGCAGAAGTTCCTCTCGCAGCCCTTCCACGTTGCCGAGCAGTTTACCGGCATGCCCGGCCGCTACTGCAAAATCGCCGACACAGTCCGCAGCTTCAAGGAAGTCATCGAAGGCAAACACGATGACATTCCCGAGCAGGCCTTCTACATGAAGGGAACCATCGAGGAAGTGCTCGAAGCCGCCGAGAAGATGAAGGCGACTGCGTAAAGGCAACCATGGCGGATACGAATCGTTTACAGGTCAGGCTCGTGGTTCCAGACCGCATCCTCGTGGATCAGCCGGTAGATGCGGTCGAAGTGCCGTCGCGATCCGGCTACTTTGAGGTGCTCTACGGTCATGCCCCTCTGTTGGCTCTTCTCGCCCCGGGCGAGGTGCGGCTGCACGGCGGCGAGGCCGGCGAGAAGCGCTTCAATGTGGCGCGCGGCTTCGTTGAAGTGCTGCCCGAGCGGGTAACGATTCTGGCGGAAAGCGCCCGGCCGCCGGAGGAGATCGATGTCGCCAACACGCAACAGCGGCTCGAGGAGGCACATAAACTCTACGATGAAGCCGGGGATGATCCTGCGAAGTACGCCCACGCCCTGGAACTGATTCGCGAGGCAGAAGCCCGGCTGGAGTTTGCAAAAGAGAAGTAGCCGAAACTTCTAGGTCTTCTCGGCCGCCGGCTCAGGATCCAGATACTTGATCAGCAGCACTTCATTGCCGATTTCACTGTAGATCAGCTCGTCCACCGTTCCTGAAGCGAGGAGCAGACCGTAACCTCCGGCCCGCATCCCTGCCTTTTCCCGGAGCGCGATATGCGCCGCGGGATCGTCGGCGGGATTTGCGATCGCGGCATGTGTGAGCAATTCGCACCGGAAGCCCGCTCCTGGATCATGCACATAGAAAACGAAGGATCGGGCCGTCCGGATAGACGTGACTTCAACCACCTGTTCGGGATTGAAGGCCGCGCCATGCTCCATGGCGTTCAGCAGAATCTCGCGCAGGGCCACCATGATGTCCTGCCGAATATCCTGAGGCAGCTGAGCGCTGAGCTCTTTGGCAAAGGTCATCATGCGCTCGGCCGTGATCAGGCGGCAGTTGACCCGCACCGACACCCAGCCCGGCTTCGCGGAGAGAACCTGGATATCGTCGCGCCACTGGCTGTCAGAGGCGGCGTGCGCGGCCAGGTGGACGATTTCGTTGGCATCAAATGGAGGTGAGAAGCAGGCGAAGACCCGGGCGCGCAAAGCTGCGATCACTTCGTTGGGAGTGTTTCGCTGGGCCAGCACCATGCACTTCAGCCCCGGCCGGATGGCGCGCATCTGTGCCAGCAGCGCCAGGTCCTCCTCGATGATGCTTTCGCAACTGGTGATGACGACGCCGAAGGAGCGCAAGGCCAGCCGCTGCAGAGCATCGGCATGGCCGACCGCATATTCAAGCGGAAGATCAAGGGCCGCCAGTGCAGCGCCGATCTCACTGCTCAATTGAGTGCACTCCCCGCTGATGATGAGAATCCGGCTCATGGAGCACTCCTGGGCAAACGCAGGAACGATTCTAACGGAACCTTCCTGCTTGAGAGTATCAGCCTAGGTGGTATCCGCGGGATTGCCCGGCAGATACTTGATCAGCAGCACCTCATTTCCAATTTCGTTGAAGATCAGTTCATCCACAGTCCGGGAGGCCACCAGAAGACCGTAGCCTCCGGGGCGCATTCCAGCCTTCTCGCGCTCCAGAATATGCGCCACCGGGCTGCCGGGCGGATTGGCAATCGCCGCGTGCTTGAGCTGATCCATCCGGAAGCCGGAACCGGGATCGTGCACGTAAAACACGAACGACCTGGCGGTGCGGATGGCCTTGACCTCAACCGTCCGTTCAGGATTGAGCTCTCCGCCGTGCTCCATCGCATTCATGAGAATCTCGCGCAGCGCCTGCATCATTTCACGGCGCGTCTGCTCAGACAGCAGGGCGGTGAGCTCGCGCTCGAATGTCAGCAGCCGCTCTGCGGTCAAGAGGCGGCAATGGACGCGGACCGACAGCCACTCCGGTTTTGCGGATAAGACCTCGATGTCGTCGCTCCACTCATTGTCGGTTGCGGCATAAACAGCCACGCGCGCGATTTCGGCAGCACTGAAAGGCGGCGCATAGCAGGCAAATACCTGGGCGCGGAGCGCTGCGATCACCTCTTCAGGACTGCTTTGCCGGGCCAGGGCGATGCACTTCAGTCCAGGGCGGATCAGCCGCATCTCCGCCAGCAAGGACAGATCGTCCTGCAACGCGCTGTCGCAACTGGTGATCACGACGCCGAATGACCGCATGCGCAATCGCGTCAGAGCGTCGGCATGCCCTGCGGCGTATTCGAGAGGAAGAGCTGCCTTCCCGAGGGCAGCGCCAATCTCATCGCTCAATGCACAGTGATCGCCAATGATCAGAATCCGGCTCATGCAATGTTCCGAGGCAAAGCACGAGTGATTTTAACGGAGGCGTATGAATGCTTCGCTCACGGGTTATCGAATGTGCTGGTATCCCCGATCCGTCGAATACTGGAAATCCATCAGCCCATCGCGATAATCGATCCTGACCACCAGCAGCCCGAGCATATCGAAGCCGATCAACCCTGAGATTTCAGTTCCGGTGTCCTTGCTGAGGCCAGACAGATCGAAAGAAAGGACGTTGGGATGTTCCTGTTGCAGGTGGGCGAACCGGAAAGTGACACTATTTCCCACGTAAACGTTGGAGACTTTTCCGGAAACACCCTTTACCGACGAGTTCCCGTCGGCAGAAACGTGGGTAACTTCGCGCGCCGCGCTCGGTGAGATCGATGTGCTTTGCGCGCCGGTGTCGATGATAAACAGCCGTATCCGCTTGCTGTTCAGCCCGGTGGGGACAATCATGTCGTGCCCCACGCGATACACCGTTGTCCAACTCTTCATTTCCGGCGCGATATAGCGATCGTGGGGGCCCTTGGCAGCTCCTGTGTCCTTTGCAGCTCCTCCAGCTCCGCTGCTCTCATCCGATCCGCTGGTTTCCTGTGTGTTGAGCGAGGGAGCGGCCGCTGCTGTTCCGGGGTACTGTGGCAGCGGTCCGAGGGTCAGCTTGCGCCATGGGAAATCCAGGGTAACCAGGAAATCGGAAAAGACATCCATGCCGATCAGCCCGTCGATGTCGACGATGTTTCTGCGGTCGCTAACCTCTACGACGCAGTTTTTGAACTCCAGTCCGCCAATCTTGATCGAGTCGGCGATGGCGAGATAGCCGCCCTGCGGCCCTTTGTCGCCGATGCCATTCGCCTCAGAGCGGGTGAGCGGCTTCAGTCCGGCCCGTTCGGCGACAACGCGGCTGATGTATAACCCGCTGGCTCCCGTATCTACCTGCAGGCGGGACCTGTGACTGTTGAAATAGACATCCAGCCCCCATCCGCGGATGCGCTCGGCGTCGATCATGATTGGGGTAAAGGGAATATCCGTCGTGTCGACCGGCGACGCCAGGTGGCACCCGCTTGACTGGCTGTCGGCACGATTCTGGAGCATCGTCAGCTCGATCTGGCCGCGGCGCAGCGAGTCGACGTCGGTGTCGCCCGAGGCGAGATAGGCCTTCAGCTCGTCAATGCGCTGTTTCAGAGGTAAGGTCTGCAGCCACATCCGGCGAATATCCGGATCATAGGGGTCGAGCTGATGGGCGAGTTTGATCTCTTTGAGAGCGCTCGCGTAATAGGAGTTGAAGCGGTAATACCTGGCCAGAACCAAGTGCAGCCGTGGATAGCACAGGTCCGCCCGGTCGGCCTCATTGAGTGTCTTTTCCATTTCCCAGGGGATGCCCTGCCGATACTGGACCTCCGCGAAAGCCGTCAGCAATTCGACTGACTGCGGGGCCTTGGAAAGGGCAGCTTTTGTGGTGGATTCGGCCTCGTCCACCTTCTGTTCCATCAGCAGCGTCCGGATGAGGCCCGCTTCCAACTCGAAATTTTTTGGCTGCTGTGCCGTCTTTTGCCGGTACAGCGTCTCAGCTTGTGTAAGATCACCACGGATCAACGCGAGCTGCTCTTCGGTGAGAGGGTGTGGTTGTGCAACGGAACATTGGTTGGCATTCGCAGAATGAACCAGGCAGAAGACAGCAAAGCCCATAAAGAGCAGGCGCAGACGAAAAGATGCGGGCATACTTGGGAAGAACCTACCGGCAAATCGGTCTTTCTGGCAATAAAAAAACTGCTCTAAGGAAGTAAGGGGGAAGTAAGGGCGCGGTATTCGGTAATATGTATCGTTCGAGAAGAATTCCGGAAGAAGTTCCAGAGAGAATTCAGAAACCGCACTCGGGATATTGGAAGAATGCTCAATCTTCAAGCTGCTGGCCGCACGGATGTCGGTCAGGTCCGCACCACGAACGAAGATGCTTTTGGATATTGTGTCGACGACGGAGTCTTCGCTCTGTGCGATGGCATGGGCGGGGCAGCGGCCGGCGAAGTTGCCAGCCGCATTGCCGTTGACACCTTGATCGAGCGTCTCTGTGCAGCCGGAACCCACGAGAACCGGCGCAAGGTGCTCGAAGGAGCTATTGCGGACGCCAACCAGCGGGTGCACGCGCACGCGGCAAGAGATGCCACTCTGCACGGCATGGGAACTACGCTCGTCGCGCTGGCAGTTGCCGGCAACCGCGCCCTGATTGGAAACGTCGGGGACAGCCGCTGCTATCTCTTTCGACGGGGCCGCCTCACACGCCAGACGCATGACCATTCCCTGGTAGACGAACAAGTGCGTCTTGGGCAGCTTACTCAGGATGAGGCCGACCACTCACCGCTACGCAATGTCATTACCCGCGCCATCGGCACGCAAACCTCCGTCTCGGCGGACATATCGGAGCTGGCTCTTCAGCCTGGCGATTTGCTCATGCTCTGCTCCGATGGACTGACAAGGGAGATAAGCGAGGAACGCATTGCCGCTATCCTTACCCAGGCCGCCGATCTCGACGAGTTGTGCGCTCAGCTCGTCGGCGCGGCAAAGGCGGCGGGCGGTCATGACAATGTGACGACCGTTGTGGTGCGCGTGTTGTAGCTTTCGCTCGGCGAGTTTGCGGCAAAAAGATCCTGCCAAAATGGCAGGATCTTTCGACAATTGCCAGCAATGCAGCGTCATTTGCTGTTGAGGGTGTTTACACTGCCGATACCTGTACAGAAGTCGTATCCCTTATCGGCAAAGTTGCTGATATTCAGGCCGCAGTTCCCATAAGTGATGTCGTTGAAGTCTTTCTTCCTGGCGTTGTAAAGGAGGAGATTCTCCGCGGCGCTGTTCTTGCTGAAGTTGTTGGCCGCGTTCACAATGCCCGCCAGAGATGGCGATGCAACGCTCGTGCCACCGACAACATACCATCCGATTCCCAACACCGCATTGCTCGCGTAAACCCACACGCCAGTGTTGGGGTTGGCATCGAAAGAGATATCCGGCGTACCCCGAGTGTCTCCAACGATGTTTGCCACGTTGTCCTGAAAAGGCGGACGCGGCTCAACCAGACTGGGTCCCCCACCCGCGTCCTGCCAGGTGTTTTCAAGAATCACCTTGCCAGTGTTGAGATCGCGGGAGATCGTCGTTCCACCCGCAGCAACCACTTTCGGTGAAACCGCTGGATACGATGTGCCCGGAGCATCTCCAGTGGAAGCGAAATACACGAGCTTGGGCGTAGTGAAGTAAGAGTCATAGTTCGTTTCGGAAAGAAACTCCCCACCGCCCCAGCTCATCGACACTTCTCCGCCTCCTGCAGCAGCCACCAGGTTGCTGGCTACCTGAACGGCGTTGAAGAGGTTAGTAAAGCTGTTGTTTTTTGCTTCCACCAGGAAGATCTTTGCCTCCGGCGCCATGGCGTGAGCCCACTCGACATCAAGCGCCTCCTCGATTTCCCAGCCGCCGGTAGGATCCTGGCCGGGCTGTGTGCCATCGGCATAAACCACCGTGAATTTTGCCGACGGCAGATCGAACTGCGCCGAGAACGTCGCAAGATCCGACTCGGCAGTCGGGTCATCGAAGGCGTCAACCAGGGCAATCGCGTGGTTTCCACCGGTTGGATTCGTTGTCGTGAGGTTCGGATTGCAACCCCGTACCGTGACTTCTACCAGTTGATAGACACATGCAATCGATGCGGGGGTTTCAAAGAGATAGCCAGCGAAAGGGGGCAGTTCGTGCGGCTGCAAGGTCGTCGAGCCAAAAGACATCTTTGTGGCCGAAGGCACGAAGAGCCGCAGGTGAGTACGAGCCATGTGCTCGCCACTCTGACTAAGCGGCTGGGGCAGGCTTGATTTAGGCGTATAACTATGTCCCTGAGCTGAGGCTAGAGGTGAAAGGCTTAGCAGCGAAACTGAAACTGCCACGGACACAAACCAGGCCAGACGTTTCATTGGAATCACCATTAACAGGGAATTAGGCATACGAGCCCAAACTTCCAACGTGCTCTGGAGGCTCGACCACAATGCCCGGGGGAAAGGCGCAGATCACTATACAGTCCGTAAATCTGGGATGAAACAACAAAATTTTGTTATCAAAGGCCAGAATTTATTGACCAGTGGACCGCGATCTGGCCGCAGAAATCCGTCCGTGATTGCTGATACACTCACCTGTTTTGCGCTTTTCGAAAACGGGGGAGCAATGAGTGAGATCACGACCGTCGGCGTGCTCGGCGCCGGCACCATGGGCAACGGCATCGCCCATGTCTTTGCGCGCAGCGGATTCAACGTGCATCTGTGCGAGGTTGAACAGCACTTCCTTGACCGCGGCCTGGACAACATCCGCAAAAACCTTGCCCGCGAGGTCTCGAAGGGCAAGCTCTCGCAGGATGAGATGGATGCATCCCTCGCCCGCATTCAGGGCACCCTCAACCGCTCGACCCTTGCCGGCTGCGACTTCGTGATCGAGGCCGCGACCGAGAAATTTGAAATCAAGCGACAGCTCTTTGCAGAGCTTGACGCGATCATGCCCGCGCACGTCATCCTGGCCTCGAATACCTCGTCGATCTCGATCACCAGGCTCGCCGCGCAGACAAAACGTCCCGAACAGGTCATCGGCATGCACTTCTTCAATCCCGTGCCGGTGATGAAGCTGGTCGAAGTGATCCGCGGACTCGCAACTTCGCAGGCCACTTACGACGCGGTGAAGGCACTCTCCGAGCGCCTCGGCAAGACCCCGGTTGAGGTGAACGACGCTCCCGGATTTGTCTCCAATCGCGTGCTGATGCCGCTGCTCAACGAGGCCATGTTCGCCGTGATGGAAGGCGTGGCTACCCCCGAAGCCGTCGACGAAGTTTTCAAGCTGGGTATGGCCCATCCGATGGGGCCGCTCACGCTGGCCGACTTCATCGGCCTGGACGTCTGCCTGGATATCATGCGTGTCCTCGAAGAGGGCCTTGGCGACCCAAAGTATCGCCCGTGCCCACTGCTGATCCGCATGGTCGACGCCGGCTGGCACGGCCGCAAGAGCGGGAAAGGCTTTTACAAATATGAATGAGGACCGTGGCTGACCTTAACTCGCTTCAAAGCGCGACCTGCATTTGCTAAGATCGTCGGCGGTCGCTCGCAAGCCAAAATCCAGTCTCGGGAATTCATCTATGAAACAGATCACGCCCCATCTGCACTTTAAGGGAAACTGTCGCGCCGCCATGGAGTTCTACAAGCAGGCTACCGGCGCCGAACTTTTCATCATGTCCTTTGGCGAGGCGCCCGGCAACCCGCCCTGGGTCACGCCGGAGTCCCGCGACCTCATCATGCACTCTGCCCTCAAGCGTGGCGATACCCTGTTTCTCATGGCCGCCGACAACATGCCCGGATCGCCATTCAATGAGGGCAACAACATCTCGGTGTGCATCGAATGCGAAAGCGCCGACGAGATCGAGGCCTTCTTCAAAGCGCTCTCCGCGGGTGGCGAAGTCGCCATGCCTCTGCAGGACATGTTCTGGAATGCCCGCTTCGGCATGATCAAGGACAAATTCGGCATCCATTGGATGCTCAACTACACGTTGCCCCCGAAGGCGTAGCTCCAACCTTCCTGATGGATGATCTCAGCCACCGGGCCGTCGCCGCTGTTCTCGCCGTGTCACGCAATCTCGGCCTGCGCTGCAGTGACGCGCCGGAGATCGTTGCCGACGGCAGCAATGTGCTGGTCCATCTTGTGCCGTCGCCGGTGGTTGCCCGCGTGGCGACCACCACGGCGCTGGTGCGCAAACCGCCTGCGCAATGGCTCGCCCTCGATCTGGACATGGCGGGGTATCTGGCGGCAAGCAATTTTCCCGTGGTGCCGCCCAGCAGGGAATTACCTGCCGGCCCACATCATCACGATGGCCTTGCCCTGACCTTCTGGGAGTTCGTCGAGCACGATCGCAATTACGTCGCCAATGCCCAGGAAGTCGGACCGTTTCTTCGTGATCTCCATCAGGCACTACGTGGCTACTCAGGTAGGCTCCGCTATCTGAGCCCCTTCGCCGAAATCCCGCAGTGGCTGGACGAAGTTACTTCCTGGAATGCAGACGAGGTTGCGTCCCGGAATGGCATCGATTCCTCTGACCTCGCTATGCTCCGCCGCGGGTTCGCAGCCATCTCCGCCGAGATCGCCGCGCTCGGGCTCGCCGAACAACCGCTCCATGGAGACGCCCACAAGAAGAATGTCCTTAAGACCAGCCAAGGCCTCGTCTGGACCGATTTCGAAGACGCCTGCTCCGGCCCCGTCGAGTGGGATCTCGCCTGTTTCGTCCGCACATCTCTCGAAGCGAGAGAGACCGCGATGGCAAGCTACGGTGTTGAGGTCGATCACAACCGTCTGGCGCCTTTCTTCGCCGCCCGCGATCTTCAGGGAGCCGCCTGGGGAGCGATCCTTACCACGCGCTTCCCAGATCGCAGGGAACGCGCGGCAGAATGGATGGCTGTTGCTCGTTCCCGCTACGGGACGGGGTAGGGACTGTTCCTATAGCCCATCCAGATTCCCTCTGGGTTCCCTCTGGAGTTTCAACCCTATCTTCCACATCAATCCGGCGTATTCTCAACATCATGGTTCGCATGACGGTGCTGGCAAGCGGCTCCCGGGGCAACAGTACGGTTGTCTCCAGCACGCGCACCCGCATTCTTGTCGATGCAGGTGTGTGTTGTCGCGAGCTTTTCAAACGCATGCTGGCTGCGGGGGAGGATCCGCGAACCCTCGACGCCATCCTGGTCACGCATGAGCATCAGGATCACGTGCAGGGGTTAGCGGTGACCGCCCGCAAGCTCGGCATCCCTGTCTACTTTACCGAGGCCACGCATCGCGCCTGGATTCGCTGGGTGACGCCTCGCAAGCGAATGACCTATGCCGAGTGGCTCGCCGAGCGCAAGCAGCAGGCTGAGGCCCGCGCCGCTGCCGCCGTCAACCCCGAAATCGAAGATCGCGAGGCCTTTGAGGAAGAACAGGAGACCCTGTCGGCCGGCGAAACCAAAGCTAAGGCCGATCCTGCTGCATTGCCGGCGGTTGCATACTTTACTGCCGGGGAAGGTTTTTCGATCGGCGACATCGCGGTGACGCCCTTCACGATCCCCCACGACGCCGCCGACCCGGTTGGCTTTGTCTTTGAGGCAGAGGGAGTGCGTATTGGCCTGGCGACCGACCTGGGCTATATTCCGGCTCATGCCGCCATGCGTCTGCGGAAATGCGACGTCCTGATGCTCGAATCCAACCACGATCTGGACATGCTGCGTGACGGTCCGTACCCCTGGTCCGTCAAACAGAGAGTGATGTCGAGGGTAGGCCATCTGTCGAATCATGCAGCTGCCGAGTTTCTGGAAAAGGGATATGACGGTCAGGCAGAGTACGTCATCCTGGCGCATCTCTCAGAAAGCAATAATCTTCCCGAGCTTGCCCGGGTGTCGGCCGAGCACGCTTTGCGGGATCGAATGAGTTTGCTGGGCAACCGCGTTTTACTTGCGACCCAGGATCAGCCGATGGCATCTATTGTGTTGTAAGCAGTAGATTTTACTTTCCTCCGCTGGCTGCTCGGCCGGACTGCGTGAGCCGATTGCTTTATACTGGAGGTAACTGCTCCCACACCTTCGGATAATACGAATTGTCTGGAAGAGTTCCGGACAAGTGGTACTATTTGGTGCAACTGGGGCACAAGGAATCGCAAGTCACGATGACAGAGTGCACAGATCAGGTCGTAGGGGATATTCTTTCGGGTTGGCGCTACGACATCTCCGGAATTTCACCGGAGATGCGTATCGACTACGAGAAACACCTCGAGACGTGCGACTGCTGCCGCCGCCGCCAGCAGTTGCATCGCACGATCGATGTTGTCCTTATTGGAATCAGCACGTTGTGCATCCTGGCCTTCATCTTTGCGCTGGCCGTCATTCACCGTATTGAGCCGCTGCGCAACTGGGCCCTGGTCATGCACCTGGAGCACCGATACGTGGTGCTGACGCTGCAATCGGCAGCCGCCGTCGGCCTGCTGGTGTCGCTGCTCTCCTGGGTTCTGGTTGCAGTTACGACTCCCGTGCCTTTGTACATCACCGGCGTCGCCCTGGCGCAGGCGCGTGTGCTGCAGGAACGCATTCCAGAGGAACTGCGCGGCCGCCTCCCTCGCAACGTAGCCTGACCTGATTCTCCTTCGATTATGAATCTTTGGATTCGGCGGCCGAGGTTCGCTTGGGCCTGGGACTGATTTCCACCCCTCCCGTCAACTCTGAAACTTTCTCTACCTGGTGCCGCACGCACCACTGCTCCAGACCCTTCGCAATACGCTCGACGGCTCGCGGATCCGCATAGCTGGCTGTTCCCACCTGGACGGCTGTGGCGCCGGCGAGCATGAACTCTACAGCATCCTCGGCGGCAACGATCCCACCCATCCCCAGGACCGGGATTTTTACTGCTTTCGCCGCTTCCCATACCATGCGTACCGCGATCGGCTTGATCGCCGGTCCCGATAGCCCAGCGGTTACATTGGCAATCCGCGGCCTGCGCGTATCTATGTCAATCGCCATAGAAACAAATGTATTCACCAGCGACAACGCGTCCGCTCCCGCCGTCTGGGCGCATTTCGCCATGGCGGGGATCGAGGTTACGTTTGGCGACAGCTTTACGATCAGCGGCCGCTTTGCCACCTGCTTCGTCCGCCAGACCAGTTCGTCCAGCATGACCGCGTCGGCCCCGAAGGCCATGCCGCCGTGATCCGTATTCGGGCACGACGCATTCAACTCGTAGGCCGCGATGCCCTCCGCGTCGTTCAGCCTCTGGATCACCTCGATGTAATCCGTCACCTGATATCCGAAGACATTCGCGATGACCGCGCACTTCGGATACTTCCGCAATTCGGGCAGCTTTTTCTCGATAAAGGTCTTCACGCCGATATTCTGCAGCCCGATCGAGTTCATCATCCCCGAAGCGGTTTCGATCAGCCGCGGGGGCTCGTTGCCTGCCATCGGCTCGCGGGAGAGCCCCTTGGTGACGAACCCACCAATCCGGTCAAGGGCGACAATCTCCTCGAACTCGACACCATAGGCAAAGGTTCCGCTCGCCGCGAGCACCGGATTGGCCAGCTCGATCCCGGCGAACTGCACGCGCATATCGGGCTTCACTTCTGGCTCTCGCTGGCAGCTCGCCGGCGTGCCGGGTGTGCGCGCGGCGGTGGCGCAGGCTTGGGGTAGACCACGGCGGAGGCTGGTTTCAGGGCCTGTGTCAGGATTTGTCCGATCGACGCCGACGGCTGGTTTACACCCAGCAGCGAGGCAAAGGTTGCGGCTATATCGACCGGCTCAACCCGTCCGCGATAGATCCCCGGCGCAAAGGGCGCTCCATAAAAGATCAGCGGCACATGACGGTCATATGCATACGGGGTGTAGTGATTCGTGCCGCCCGACTGGTGGCCTTCCATCTGAAAAGCCTGCGGGATCACCATCACATACCATCCCCCATTCGGCGTGTAGCTGTGCGCGATCAGCTTTCCAAACGGAGTATCGGGCAGCTGCGCCTGAGCCATCTCCAGCCGCGTATAGGTCCGGTAGAGCGCCGGCGTCGGCGGTAGCTTTGCCGTCGCCGGGCTTTTCGGTTCGTCTTGAGATACGAGGCTGGCGAAGGCCGCCGGAACGAAACTCTGCACTGCCTGCTCGGCTTCCTGCTCGTTGATTCCGGCCCGGTCGAAAGCCGGCGGGTTCAGCGTCAGATAGGGAAGAGATTGCTGTGGCAGCAGGTATTGGACCTTCTCCCCCGGCGAGAATTTCTGGTTGATGTCGTAGTTCAGGTTATCGACCAGCTTCTTCAGATCGATCGACGCCGCATCCAGGCCCAGCTTGGCCGCGTTTGCCGGCACTGGGGCCACTCCGTGATCGGCGGTCAGCACGATCCAGACATTGCCCAGGCCGCCATCGACATTCTTTTCCAGCCAGGTGAAGAAGTCGTCGAGGTCTCCGTCGACCGCGTCCACCATCTGGTGCTGCTCATCGGAATCCGGGCCCACCTGGTGCCCGAGGATATCCGTCGATGAAATGCTCAGGGTCAGCATGTCGGTCGTCGCGTGCTTGCCCAGTTGCGCGCCCGTAATCAGCGCTTTCGCGAAGTCCAGCTCATAGCTCACCGCGGAAGGGGTCGGTCCGACGACGCCGTAAAAGTTCTTGGTGTCGGCGGGAGCGTTTGCCTCCTGCAATGCCTGTGCAATGCGTGGCCCATCGTCGAAACTCTGCGCCCAATCCGGAAGCTGCTGCATGTAATAGGTTGACGTGATGAACCTTCCCGATGCCTGATCAATCCAGAAGGCCCCGTTCGCCGTTGCGCCCGCCGGCAGGATCGCTGCCCGGTCTTTGAGGGAAACTCCGTAAACGAGCGACCCGCCGTTGGTGTCCAGGCGCAATTCATCGCCCACCGTGGAGGCAAGCAGATTCCGCGGTGAAGCACCCGGAATTGCCTTTGCTCCGGGAGGAAGCCCAACCAGCGCGTACCGCTCGTCCTCGACCGAAGTTACCGGACGGGTCTTGTTCCGCGCCAGATCCCACCACTCGTTGCCGCCAATCCCGTGCCCGTCGGTGTATGCCCCTGTCCCGATGGTCGAGTGGCCGGGAGCTGTCTCGGTATTGGCATATCCGAAATAGCAGTCGGGGAAGTCGGCGCCGTGGTCGAGCAGCAGCTTGAATCCTTTGCCCTTAAAGTCGCTGCGATAGCGTTCCAGGTAGTCGGCGCGGAACTGGTCAAGCACCAAAATAATGACCAGCTTCGGATGCCCGTCGTAGGCGCTCGCGTTCGCCCGCGGTACTGTTGGAAAAGCGAGGATGCAGATGATCAGGCAGACAAGAAGCCGCTTGGGGGTCGACATGACTTCTCCAGTATCGCAAAGATTCCTCGTTCCATAGGGCGTTGCGGAACCGGACCGCGCTTCGATCCGCTCACGCCGGCGTCCCGGTGGTAGTCTGAAGATGTAATGGTTTCTTCCCTGCGCTTCCTCGGCGCGGCGTGTCTTGGTCTGGCATTGGCTGCGCTGCCATCGAGCCTTCACGCACAGGCAGTCACTCCCCTTGTTCTGCCCAGGCCCCGCCAGCCGCTGCTGCCGAATTCCTTTGGCGGGTGGACTGCGACCGCTCCGCCGCACACCGGCACCAGTCCCGACCCGGCCGATCAGCCGAACGCCGACATTCTTGGCGAATACGGCATGAAGGACTATGCCGTCGCGGACTACACCCGGGCCGGCCGCCATCTCACCCTGCGTGCACGCCGCTTCGCTGACGCCACCGGCGCATATGGAGCCTTCACCTTCTACCGCAAGCCCGACATGCACGCCGAGGATATCGGCAAGGAAGGTGCGGCCGGCGGCGGTGAAGTCCTCTTCTGGACCGGCAGTACACTCGTTGACGCTGTCTTCGGGAACACCGGCAATGGTGCGAGTTCAGATAACGAAGTTTGCGTGCCCGTCACCTCGGGAGAGACGTGCATATCCCTTGCCTCGGCCAAAGCCACGCTGAAGCAGCTCGCCGCCGTGATTCCTCCCGCCAATGGAAGCGAAAGCATCCCTCCGAGTCTTCCCCGCTATCTTCCCTCGGATGGGCTGGAAGCCGGCAGCGTCCGTTATTCCATCGGCCCGGTCGCCTACGCGCGCACCGGAGCCGTGGTGCCTCCTGCACTCGTCGATTTCACTCGTGAGCCCGAGATCGTAACCGCTCAATACAATGCACGCGACGGCAAAGGCACCCTCACCGTGCTCGAGTACCCTACTCCGCAAATCGCCATTGCGCGCGCCAAAGCGATCGATGAGCAAATAAAACTGGGAAGCCCCCCGCCGGCCCTTGCCGTACAGCGCAGCGGGCCGCTTGTCGCAATTGCCAGCGGAGGCTTCTCGTCCAATGAAGCGCGCGAGTTGCTCGCCAAAGTGAAATACGAGGCTGAGGTCACGGTCGACCACCCCGAGGGCTACGTCAGCGAAGTCAGAAAGACGGCGCGTCTGCTTCTCGGCATTATCTACCTCACCGGCATCCTCGGGGGCTCCTCTATTCTCGTCGGACTCTTCCTGGGAGGGGGGCGTGCGATCGTGCGGCGGCTGCAGGGCAAGCCTGTCTCTTCGCTCAACGACGAGGACTTCATCTCGCTGAAACTGGGCTAAAAACAGTTTTGCCCAAAAAACTGTGCAGGGTAGGGTCTAAGACGCTCAAAAACAAGTCATTATAGGTCTTCAAGATCGCGATTGCGGCGAATATATGGAGAATACCGTAAAAAATGAAATCTTTCGTCGGACTGGACTAATAGATTGATTAATAACGATTTAAATCTCCTCGGATTTTGCCTTGACACCCCTTCCCCCCGACCATAGTATTTCGCCAGAAAGTTCTGATGGCTTGCCTCCGTTGGAACTATTCTCCCTAAAGAGAGAAGCCGCCCTGTTGCCGGGCGGCTTCTTTCATCTTCAACCGGACTTTACGTTGGTGCCTCTTAGCAACAGCGCGGGTGATCTTCGTACTTCCAAGAAAGCCCGATCCGGGCCCGACCTGTTGCTCCTTCTCTCGTTGCTGTCGGTGATCCTCCTGAGCCCTGTACTCGATCACGGCGACCTGCGGCGGCTCATCCTTACAGGATTAACTTTTGTACCGGTGATCCTCGCGACGGTCCGGCTTGCACAGACGAGAAAGTTTGTGTTGCCCTCAATCCTCTTGATGTCGATCACGTTCGTCTTCGGGGTCATTGGTATTTTTGCTGGGAATCGTCTGATACTCAGCTTGAAGTGGGGATCGCTGGCGGCCTTTTTCGCCTTAACGGTTATTGGCCTTTTCTCCTATCTGCGGGAGGCTCGCTCTGTCCTCCAGTCGCACCTCTATACGGCTGTCAGTATCTACCTCTTGCTGGGGATGCTGTGGTTCGCTCTCTACTCCGTACTCGACACGGCCTCTCCGGGCTCATTTATGCACAGCAACAACCTTATGGCCGATCGGCACACCGAACTGTTGTACTTCAGCCTGGTGACGCTTTCAACGATTGGCTACGGCGACGTGCTCCCGGTTTCAGGCGAGGCGAGGATGCTCGCGGCTCTGGAGGGTGTGACCGGGGTCCTCTACATTGCGATCAGCGTCGCAATACTCATCAGCGCTTTCAAGCGCACAGAGCCTTCGGGCCAGGACTGAATGCGAGTTCTTCGGCGCGCCGCGCGGGTGTACGCATCTTTCCCCTTTACGATAAAATCGATAGAGCATCAACCCCTGAACAGCAGGCCGACGTAGCTCAGTTGGTAGAGCAGCCGATTCGTAATCGGCAGGTCACCGGTTCAAGTCCGGTCGTCGGCTCCAGTCATTGCGGCCGCTGGCTCGTTGGTTGGGTTTCCGTTCATGCCACGCCGGGGCGCGTGGCACTCCTATCGCAACCTGCACTATCCCTGGCGCTCGCCGTGAATCGGCTGTCGCCTTTGTGGCGACTACCGGGTTCCATCGGCTACAGCCCGGGGTTGCCACACGCGGCATCTCGCGTATTCTTTCGATAATCATTGTCATTCCCGGTCGATCGATTCCACCGAAGAGGAGAGTGGTCATGGCATCTTTGCCAGGTCCTACATGGAGTTCGCGTCTTTTTTCACTGCTGTTTCTTCTTGCGACATGCGCAGCCGCTCTGGCACAAAGCACGGCATCCAGCTACGACCCGCGCCTGACCTTCGCTCCGTTGACACTGCCTGATCCGGTCAATGTTTACCGCTCCAGTAACGGAGCACCGGGCCCCAACTACTGGCAGAACGAAGCCAGTTATGACCTGCACGCCCAGCTCGATACCGCTGCCAAACAATTGAGCGCGACCGAGACCATCACTTATACCAACAACAGTCCGGATACGCTGCCGAGTCTCTGGATTCATCTGGAGCAGAACATCTATCGCAAGGATTCAAGGGGGCAAATCCTCTTCGGCAGCTTCATGCGCCGCCGCCGGAACCAACCTGCCGCCGATGCGACACCCGAGAACACGAATACCGAAGGGTTTGTCCTGGATTCGGTTGAGATAGAGTCGGGCAAACAGACGAGCAAGGCGGATTACCTGGTCAACGATACCCGCATGCAGATCCGGCTCGCTCAGCCGCTGAAAGGCCATGGCGGGCAGCTCAAGATCCATATCAAGTACCACTACCAGATACCCGGCGTGTGGGGCGGCCGCACTTCATGGGGCATGTCGAAGCAGGGCGAGATCTATGACATGGCGCAGTGGTATCCGAGGATGTGCGTCTATGACGACCTGCGCGGGTGGGACACCTTGCCCTACATCGGGAGCGAGTTCTATCTCGAGTACGGCAACTTCGATTACTACGTCACGGTGCCCGCAAACATGATCGTTGCCGGCTCGGGTGAGCTGGTGAATCCCAAAGATGTTCTTACGAAGACGGAGATCGATCGTCTGGAGCAGGCCCGCAATAGCGACAAGACGACCTACATTCGCAAGCCTGACGAGGTCACCGACGCGTCGAGCCGTCCCAAGCAGGGCGGCACGCTTACGTGGCACTTCCACATGGATAACACCAGGGATGTCTCCTGGAGCGCATCGCCGGTTTTCGTCTGGGATGCGGCCCGAATCAATCTTCCTGACGGCAAGAAGTCGCTAGCGATGAGCTTCTATCCACCGGAGAGCGTCGGGCCGGATGCGTGGGATAAATCCACCGAATATGTGAAGGACACTGTCGAGCACTTCTCGAAGCAGTGGTATCCGTATCCGTGGCCTGCGGCTATTAACGTTGCCGGCTTCTCAACCGGGATGGAATATCCCGGCATCGTCTTCGACGGCATTCCCGATCATGGCCCATTTCTTTTCTGGGTGACGGCGCACGAGATCGGCCATAGCTGGTTCCCGATGATTGTTGGCTCGAATGAGCGCCGCCATGCCTTTATGGATGAGGGCTTCAACACCTTTATCGACATCGATGAATCGGCCACGTATGCGGGCGGCAAATTCGGCCCGAAACGCGATTCAGAATACTCCGCGGGCGGCGAGCCTCCGGACATGATTCTGAAGGTCCTCGACAATCCAGATGTCCCGACGCTGATGGCAACGGCCGACTCCTACGGTTTCGCGCTCGGCCATCCCATCAGCTACTTCAAGGGAGCTTACGGCATGGTCCTGCTGCGCGAGCAGATCCTCGGCCCTGAGCGCTTCGACTGGGCCTTCCGCAAGTACATTCGCGACTGGGCGTACAAGCACCCCTCGCCATCCGATTTTTTCCGGGAGATGCAGAGTGAGGCGGGAGAGGAGCTGGGCTGGTTCTGGCGCGGGTGGTACTTCAATAACTGGAAATATGATGTAGCTGTCGACAAAATCGAGGGATCCGTTGTGACTCTCAGCAATCGCGGACAGTTAGTTTTGCCGACCACGGTTGAAGTCACTTTCCAGGACGGAACCAAGACACGGGTGAAGGTGCCCATAGAAACATGGCTATCAAAAGGGACTTACAACTGGACCCTGGAAAAGAAGACGCCCATTGCTTCTGTTGTTGTCGATCCGGATCATCAGCTGCCGGATGACGACCGCAGCAACAATGAAAAGAAGGCGCAGTAGTCACGGGTGAAGGTTCATCGGTGCGGACCCAAAGTTAGAGTCGGTCCGGGATACCGATGAAGACGCAGGGGCGTTCCGGCTCGCGCAATGAGGAGAGCGATCCGTCCGCCCCTTCCCATGTCCGGCCAACAACGCATGTGTTCTTGTCTTCGATGCTTGCCCGATTTCCTCATCTTTCCCATGTAGCCTGAACGAAGACAGTTCATGAGTGGCCCAAAATCTCTATCCCCTCAGATTCTTCTGCATATCACTCAAACCCAGGAGATTCCAATGCGCGGCCTGGTGGCCGTGATCCAGTTGCTCGATGAAGGCGGGACCGTTCCTTTCATCGCCCGCTACCGCAAGGAGGCGACTGGCAATCTCGACGAAGTCCAGATTCGCAACATTGAAGAGAAGCTCGCCTACTTCCGCGATCTCGAGGATCGTCGCGCCACGATTCTGTCTTCGATCGCCGAACAAGGCAAGTTGACCGATGAGCTGAAGGCGCGCATCGAAGGAACTCTCGATAAGAGTGAGCTCGAAGACCTATACCTGCCCTACAAGCCCAAGCGCCGGACCAAGGCGACCATTGCGCGCGAGAAAGGTCTGGAACCGCTGGCGCAATACTTGTGGGCGCAGCAGGACGGTGCGGAAAGACTGGAAGCTCTATCGCCGCTCTTCATCAATATTGATTTCGGAGTCAACACCGCCGACGAAGCGCTCGAAGGCGCACGTCACATCGTTGCAGAGTGGATCAGCGAAGATGCCAACCTGCGCAAGGCACTTCGCCAGCTCATGCTTGATGAAGGCGTGGTGGTCAGCCGGAGGATTCCTGACGCTGCCGATCCGCCGGAAAAATTCAAGATGTATTACGACTACCGGGAGCCGGCCAAGAGCATCCCTTCGCATCGTATGCTGGCCATCCGCCGCGGCGAAAGCGAAAAGGTTCTGTATTTCCTTATCGAACTGGAAGCGCTGCGCGTTTTGCCTATCATCCAGCGGTACATTCTTCGCCAGCAGGGCGACTGGACCAGGCAGCTGGAAATTGCGATCGAGGATGCCTGGCAGAGGCTGCTCAACTCATCCATCCAGGCTGAGATTCGACTGGAGCTGAAACAGCGCTCCGACGCTGAAGCGATCGAGGTTTTCCGCGACAACCTCTATCATCTTTTGCTTGCGCCCCCTGCCGGGCCGATTTCGGTTCTCGGTATCGATCCCGGCCTGCGCACCGGCGGCAAGATTGCAGTTGTTGATGAAACGGGAAAACTGCTCGCACACGACGTGATCTATCCGCACACTTCGAAACATGGCATCGCAGAAGCCGGCCAGAAGATGGAGTCCTTGTTGCGCCAGCACCATGTGCGCGCTATTGCCATCGGCAATGGCACCGCCTCACGCGAAACCAACGCCTTTGTTCGCGATTTCCTGCACGAAAAGCAGATTCAAGACATTTTCTCGGTCACCGTCAGTGAATCGGGCGCAAGCATCTACTCTGCGTCCGAGATTGCGCGCCAGGAGTTTCCGGATCTCGATCTGACGGTGCGCGGGGCAATCTCCATCGCCCGCCGCTTGCAGGACCCACTCTCCGAGCTGGTCAAAGTTGATCCCAAATCGATCGGCGTCGGGCAGTATCAGCACGATGTCGACCAGCGACGGCTGCAGGAGTCGCTTGAAAATGTCATCGAGAGCTGCGTCAATCGAGTGGGTGTCGACCTGAATACTTCTTCATGGACGCTTCTGCGTTACGTTGCCGGAGTCACAGAACGAACCGCCATCAACCTTGTGAACCATCGCAACCAACGTGGCCGTTTTCGCTCGCGCGCTGAGTTGCTCGAGGTTTCCGGCATTGGCCCGAAGACCTTCGAGCAGGCAGCGGGCTTTCTCCGCATTCGCAATGGGGACAACCCGCTTGACATGACCGCTGTGCATCCGGAGTCCTATCCGCTCGTCGAGCAGATCGCGCAGTCGCTTGCAACTCCAGTCGAAGAGATCATCCGCAATCCCCAATTGCTTGAAAAAGTCGATCGTAATCACTTCATTGCCGGAGTGTTCACGCTCAACGACATTCTCGAAGAATTGCGCAAGCCGGGCCGTGATCCCCGCGACAAGTTTGTCGCACCGAGCTTTCACGAAGGAGTAAAGGAAATCTCCGATCTTCAGGCAGGAATGGTGCTCGAAGGTGTGGTGACCAATGTCACGAAGTTCGGCGCCTTCGTCGACATCGGCGTCCATCAGGACGGACTGGTACACATCAGTGAGCTCTCGAACCGCTTTATCAAAGATCCTTCCGAAGCGGTAAAAGCAGGACAAATTGTGAAGGTTAAGGTACTGACCGCCGATGCCAGGACGAAACGTATTGCGCTCTCTATCAAAGCATTGCTGGAGCCTGCGGGCCGGACGGCGCCCAAGGAGAAGCAGCCGCCAAAGCAAGCACCGACGCTTGATCATCAGCTTGCGGCACTCTCCGCGAAATGGCGCGTCCGTTAGCGGCGCCGCAATCTCAATCCGAGACCGAAGCTAAAACGTCCGAATCGGTGAACAGATTGCAGCGTGCTGGGTTCCTGCGAGTCACCAGACGCAATTTGCACTTTGGGTCGTGCAGGGTAGATGGTAGAAGCTGAGGACTTTCGTAAGCATGCCAGCTACGCTCTCCGTGGCGATGATTGCCCGGAATGAAGAGAAGAACCTGCCGCGGACTCTTGAGGCCGTCCGGTGGGCGGATGAGATTGTGATCGTCGATTCCGGCTCGGTGGACCGGACGCCGGAAATTGCAAGGTCGTTTGGGGCCAAGCACTCGTTTAACCGCGACTTTCGCGGGCATCCGGAGCAGAAGACGATTGCGATCGGCAAGTGCACGGGCGACTGGATTCTGATGCTCGATGCGGATGAGGTAGTGACGCCGGAGCTGGCGGAGGAGATCCGGCAGACGATTCAAAATCCGAAGTATGAGGCGTACTGGGTTCCGCGGCTGAACCTCTTCATGACGCGGTGGATCCGGCATGGGGGGTTCTATCCCGACCATAAGCTGCGGCTGTGGCGGCGGGGCAGCGCGCGGATGGAGACAAATGTCGGTCCGCATGGAACTCCCCAGTTCGATGGGCCGAAGGGTACGCTGAAGCATGATCTGGTGCATTATGCGTATCCCAATTTTGAGCTGTATCTGAGCCACATGAACGACTACAGCTCGGAGAATGTGTACGCGCTGGTAAACAGGGGAAAAGCCAAGTCGACGGCAGCAATGCTGTGGCTGGCGATGGTGAATCCGGTGGCGACGTTTGTGAAGAATTATTTCTTCCGGCTGGGCTTTCTGGATGGCGTGGAGGGGTTGATCTATCACCTGAACCACTCGGTCTACATTCACTGGAAGTATGTGAAGGCGTGGGACGCGCAGAAGCGGTCATCGATGGCGGCGAGCCAAGGTAAAGAAGAAGCAGGTCCGTCGATTACTTCTGAGACGACTGCGTCTGACGCTGATCGCGTCAGACTTCGCTCAGGATGACATCGCTTTTGTTTTTCGTGGCCGCGCTGATTGGAAAAGGTAGACGGTCAGAATTGCGATGAGCGGTTCGAGAGGGTGCCGGAACCGTGCATTCACGGTTACAAAATAGTAGGTAAGCGGCAACAAGGCGAAAGCCCAGGCAAAGAGCCACGCGGCGGGCACGCGGTTTTTTAGAGATAAGAGCAGGCCGAGGATTCCGGTGATGCTCAGGAAGCAGTAGTTGAGCTCGCGAAAGAACTCTCCCCACGGGGATCGCTCGTCGGGATGCGGGACGCTGACCCAATAAAAGTAAATTCGCTTCAAGGTGATGAGTGCGAAGTGGGCGGGGTCGGCGGCAATGTATGCCTTCGCCTTCACGCCTTGTTCGTGTACCCAGACGATTTCTCCGAGGGATTTGTAGCGCATCGTTTCGGGATCGCGCTCGACGAGAGGCAATGTGGCGACAAATGGAAATCCATTCGACCCGGGTCCGCTGCCAGCATAGAACTCGGCTCCGAGGTTCGAGCGCATGGGGATGAAGGCGTGGAACGTGGTCCAGTTGCGGTAGACCCAGGGAGCGATCACGGCGAGACAGACGAGAGAAGCCAACGCTGCGCGGCCCACGGCCGCCGATTTGTTGGGTGCGCCGAGCAGAATCCAGAGGCCGCAGGCGGGCAGGAAGAGAAGCAGGCTGGAGTTCGAGAGGGCGATGAGTCCCCAGAGGAGTCCGAAGAGGAGCCAGCGGCGGAGGGGTTGCGGGCTGGGTGTCGGGTCGGCTTCTCCGATGCGGCGCATGCGCAACGCGAGCACGAGGACGAAGGAGAAAAGCATGGTGGTGAGGGACATCTCCCACACCCAGTGGATGGCGTATTGCAGGGCCGCGGGATAGAGGGCCCAGAGCCACGCGGACCAGATTGCAACGCGGCGGTTGTAGCAGCGGGCAGCGATTTCGTAGGTGGCGGGCGCGGTGGCGGCGGAGAAGACGCTGTTGACGGAGAGAAGAATCCATGCGGAGAGTGCTGTGTAGACTCCGAAGAGCTTGAAGACAGCCGCCATCAGAAGTGGGTAGAGCGGCGGAACCCAGGCGGTAGGGCCGGTGTGTCCCACGAAGGGGTCGGAATAGCCGTATCCGGTGGCGAGAGCGCGGGCGACGCGGCCCATCTCCCAGCCGAACTGGAAGTGATCCTGGAAGGGGCGGATGCGATAGGTGTGGCCGAGGGTGATGACCAGGATGCGGACGAGGAGCGCTGTCCAGAAGATGAGGCGGGGAGCGCGGAAATCGCTTGAGTTACCGGGCGGGATGGGTTGAGTAGGCAAGCGTCAGTTTAGCTCAGAGATTTTCGCCGAGTCGCGGATTGGAAGAGGTAGACGGAGAGGATCACGATGAGGGGTTCGAGGGGATGGCGGAAGCGGGCTTCGACGGTGACGAAATAATACGTAACCGGTAGGAGCACAAATGCCCAGGCAAAGAGCCAGGCGGCGGGGATGCGTCGGCGCAGGGAGAGTGCGAGGCCAAGGAATCCGGTGATGGAAGGCAGGCAGTAGTTGATCTGGCGGATGAGGTCGAGGAACCAGTGCTTGCCGGTCGGGTGAGGGACGCTGGCCCAGAAGAAATAGAAGCGCTTGAGGGAGAGCGCGGCGAAACGGGCGGGGTTCGCTGCGATCCATGCTTTGGCAAGCTGACCACGCTGGTGGACATAGGCGAGCTCGCCGTAGCGGACGTAGAGGCGGTGCTGGATGTCCTGCTCGGGCAGGCCGATGAGGACGCCGTAGCGGAAGCCGTAGGCGCCGGGGCCGTTGCCGGCGTAAAGCTCGGCTCCGAAGTTGGAGCGCATGGGAATGAAGGCGTGGAAGGCGAGCCAGTTGCGGTATGTCCACGGGGCAATGCAGGCGATGAAGACAAGGCCGGCGAGGGTGGCGCGGGCTAG
>Ga0335075_10002528_pt1 | contig 29322 bp, 28 predicted proteins | sample Lox_Sample_24_FD_206723 | JGI IMG/M metagenome (GOLD analysis project Ga0335075, IMG submission 206723) | Soil microbial communities from Loxahatchee National Wildlife Refuge, Florida, United States - Lox_Sample_2.4 | ecosystem: Environmental > Terrestrial > Soil > Wetlands | place: USA...
TCCTCGTTCGTGAATTTGCGGCTGCGCTCCGCGATTATGTTTTGCGCCTTGGCAAACAAGTCCAGTGGAATGATCGGCTCAAACGCGTCGTTCTTTCGAATCCACATCTCTGGCGGATTCGCAACTCGCTTCTTCTTGAGCTTAAATGACATTCTGTTGTAGACGTTGTTGCCGATGTACTTCTCGTTGGTCAGGACTTCATGGAGGGAACCTCGCGTCCAAGGGCGTCCCAGGTCGGTCATAATACCCCGTTGATTCAGCATGGCGGCAAGTTTGGATTCGAGCACCTTGCCCTCAACGAATGTGCGATATATCCATCGGACTATTTCGACTTCCTCCGCTGGCCCAGGGACGAGAACGACGCGGTCTGTTTGAATGCTTTTTTGTTCTCGTCGATTTAGCAACCCTTTGTTTTGTCCGCTGGCGTCGCGCAGCATCCGGCGGAGGCCAAAACCGGAAGGCCCGCCCTGCCGGAAACCGAGCTCGATAAGGCGACACTGTCCGATGAAGACCTTTGCGGAAAGCTCACGGCTGTACTCGCCAGCCATGGCTCGCTTCACACCTTTCACGATTGTTGAAATTGGGCTTCCGTCGTTCTCAAACTGTTCGGCGCAGTAATGGACCTCGATCCTCATCCGTCGACATATGTACTCGTAGTAGGCACTCTCGTCAGCATCCTGAAAGCGCCCCCAGCGGCTTACGTCGTAGACCAAGATCACACTGAAATCGACTTGGCCGCTCTCCACGTCGTGGATTAGCTTCTGGAGAGCGTCCCGCCCATCGATCCTCAGCCCGCTTTTGCCCGCGTCGGTGTAAGTCCGCACGATCTGCATTCCCCGCCTTTCCGCATATTCGCGGATAACGTCTTGCTGATTTTCCGTGGAGTACTGTTGGTGCTCGGTTGACATACGAACATACTGAGCCGCGCGAATTTTGTTTGGGTCAAACTGGCGTGTTCCAGTAGCCGATTCTCTCGGTCCGTCCATTGCCGCCGCCCGCCTAGAGAGGTACGTTTTCGCGATGAGGGGCCGCGCGCCTCTCGGACTTGCAATTGCAGCCTGCGGTTAATAGCCGGCAATCCTCAGAGTGGCAGAGACCGCTTCGTCGGTTCCAATACACCTGAACTGCGAAGCGTCTTATACGACAGATTTCTGAAAGGCCTCGACAGGATGTTCTCCTTCGCCGGACATTTTCAATAGCAAGTCCTTGAGCCAGAGTGACTTATGCGACTGCCGAGTTGTTCTCTTGTTTCGAATCATCCAGGATCGGCGGAGAGCGACTCGTACAGCCGAAGAACGCGGCACCGAACGGCGTGCTTTGATTCGTGAAGGAGTCTGGCGATCGATCCTAGTTCCACGTGTCCGACGAGGTTGAGAACCATTCTATCCAGGAATTTTTCGTGGAGCCCAAGGCGACCTTTTTGGTTTGTCTGGCCCCGTGCCACATCTCGCCACCAAATTGCTTTGGGTTGCCATGATGAGTGGGTCGCGGCCCGACGGCCTTGGAAGTCTTGCGAAAAAACCAAAAGAATGTTCGGGCCATACCTCTTTAGTTCAAAGGCCGCGCCACTATTCAGCAGATCTCTTAACTGGCGGACTTCGTTCAGAAGGCGCGATTTGGGGATTTTGCCGCCTCGGATCTTTTGGCGCATCCGGTAAGCCTTATTGTATTGGGTGAGGCGATCGCCATTCCGCTCACGCCACTTTCTGCGGCTGTCGCGGCACTGTTCCCGATAGAGAGGATCCTTGGCAACTTTTCTCCGATGATAATCGGCACGTCTTCTGCGTTGGCATTCTGCCGAATTGCAGGCGAACTGAGTGGGATGATTGGGCGACGGGTGGAACTTCTGTTTACAGTAGACACAGGCTTTGTCTCTCATCGCGGTCTGAAAACAACTCCGTATTTGCTTTCTCTAGCCACTGGTTCACGATAAGCTCCGCGCGTTTCGAACTGATGAAGGCTTATAGGTCCGTGCCGCCCGCGTTTGCTCTTTGCACCGTTGGGAATCTCCGATCCGTATTCGCTGCCTCCCAATCGAACTGGTCGCAGTTGCGACCAGTTCGAGGTTTTCTGACGTTTTGTACGTGTCGCCTCGCACACTGTTACCGATCACGTTTTCGCGTCCGCGTGAATTAGAGGTCCCAGATGGAAATAAAGAGAGGCAACTACGACGAGCGGCGCACGGCGCACTTGCGTGTCGAAAGCAAAGAAGACGAGCACCGTCTTGAGAGGGCAACACAAGCGCTAGCCGCTCTCGATTGGATACTCGTTCGAATTGTGTTCGATGTCCGCGCGCAAACCGCAAAAGCGGTTAGGCGGGATCTGACCCAAGCGGGGATCGAAATCCCCGAGTGTATTATGGAATCTGCAAAATGGTTTCGAGCATTCCACGGCCCTCTGTCCGTGGCGAACCACAGGCGTGGATTCTCGGGGCTGCTCTCCGACAGATTGTCGGAACTCGGCTATGATCAGGGCGCAATTCGAGACGCCATTGACTACTTTGAGCGGGAAGTAGCGACGCTATCCGTGGACGTGCAGGCCGCAGTCGTCAGAGAACTGCGACGGGACCTAGAGTCGACTGGAGTTCGCATGCCCTCGTCGATTCTCGCTTCCGCCAGATGGCGAGATGTTTTCGCCCGAGGCGAAGTGCACTTGCCACCAGGTGCGGCTTCGATAGTTCAAAACGGAACTGACGACCCTCTTTTTTCGCGGGTTCAAGAATCATCGACGTTTAATCCAACTTAGCTGAGCTAGCCTCATCTAACTCTCGCTCTACGCACCCAATTTGGATGATTAGGGCTTCCAGGTGGAGCGGGTAAACACCGGGCTCCGGCTTCATCCGCCACGGGCCGGCGAACACCACGACCGGCCCGCGGGGAAGTTTTCCCTGCCTTTACGTGCAGCCTCACGGCTGCTCCTGTCTCTCCACTTCTCTACCTTCGTTTCACTGCGAAGCATTGCGCTCCGGTCGGCTCCTCCTGTCAATCCCGCTTGTGCAGCTCTGCGCGGCGCATACACCAAACCCGCGCCGTGCTCGCTTCCGCGCCCTCCGGCTCCGCTTCGCTCCGGAGATTGACAGCGCCTCCCTTCGCTCAGTCTCCGCTCCCGTGAAACGAATGTTTTTTATTGGCCTGCAAAGGCCAAATTCCTCAGACCAAAGGAGATAGACCGACCATGCTTGACACCGTAAGTGATTTGCTCACAAATAAGAAAATTCCACCGCTAGACGCTGTACAAATGTCAGGTCTCTTGCAACAAGTGTTCACCGTGACGGATAACCAGCTTCGTTTCGACATTGCGGAAGTGGCGTACCGTTACGAGCACGACCACCCGAGCGCATTCGACCTTTTCCTTGCCTGTACGCTTCCATTCGCAAAGAAGGCAGCCGATCGCAAGGCGCAAAAGCTTTTCGTCTATCCGTCTGATTGGCAAATTGAGTTGATGTACGACGGTGCAGTACGAGCGGCGATCGCTATGTACCAGCGCAATGTCACACTTAGCCCCACACCTAACGCATTTCGACGTTACCTGCTACGAACGTTGTATTGCGGGATGGTACACGGCTACTTCGGACGGCAGGAAAATAGCGATGTTTGCGCGGTCGAAGATGTGAGACGAGTGCGCACTCGGAGACGGCCCTTTCGCAACGTAGTCGAGGAAGAAATTATCGCGCGGGAGCTCTTAGAGCAGGTTATCAATTACCCGAACTTGAGCGATGTTCTCCGGGCAACTCTTCAGTGCATTGCGGCACTAGGACCGGACTTTGCTCTGAGGGAGCGTCCCTACAGAGCGGCTGGCGACCCGGACAAGTGGGCACGGCAAAGAGGACGACGGCCTGTTCTCAGCGCCGAGACGATTGCGCAAGCTATGGGAGTCGAGACGAGAGATGTACATCGCAATCTTCGCCAGGTCAGGCTCGCGCTGCGGAAAGTGTTTAATCCCGATGGAAGGTTGTTCCTGATCCACTGAGTAGGCTGGGGGCGCGCCGTCAACGCGCCCCCATTCGCATGTAGTAGTCCCCAAGATTTTTCGAGAAAATTGCGGCTTGCCGCAATTTTCTCGCGGAAGCAATCCCACTAAGGAGACCGCAAGATGAATGAACAATTTCAGACGTATCGCTTTGCGCGGATCGAAGCACAGAACATCACAAGAGCGCACCTCGAAGCGCAATTCAAATACGGAATCGCCGGGCCTGAAGAACTTGAGAAGGCAATCGAACGGCTGCTAGCAACTGAAACGGCGACGTGCACTCCGTGGCGCAACTCGGAACTCGAGCAAGCCGGTTCCCGCGATGGCACGAGGATGGCGGCACTCGAATTTTATTGGACGCATCGGCGTCGACTCCCGAGCGCCGCCGAGTCGCACTGAACCGTCTCGCGTTTCTCCGCCCTTAGCTATGGGTTCTCGCTTTCACCGATTAGAACGATTTTGGTTCATTGTCTCCCTCTCTGCCCTTTCCATTTGGGCACAGCTTCGGGATAATTCCTGCGCCCTGCGGCTTCGCGTCTTCTGCTTTTTCGGCTCCTCCCAGAAAATCTTCTGAAACAGCGTCGAAGGATTTTCTGTGTCCCTCCCAAAAAGCAGCCGCTCGCCTTGGGAGCAGTATCCGCTCGCTCTTGGGTGCCCCAATTACAAGGGCAGAAACGGAGACAAATCCATGTACCAAAACAGAGTTCATCTTATCGGTTATCTCGGCAGGAACCCAGAGCACAAGTCGGTTCGCGGGTCAGACCGCAAATACGCGGTCCTCTCGCTGGCGACTCAGCGGTCCTGGAAGGGCGCCGACGAAGAATGGCACTCCAAGACGGAGTGGCATCGCGTCGTCGCTTGGAACGGGCTCGGCGAGTACGCCACGACGAAGCTGCGTAAAGGCGATCACATCTACATCGAAGGTTCGCTCGTGAGCAGCACCTTCGAGCGAGAATTCGGCAAGGGCAAGAGCAAGATCACCGCGCCGTTCAAGACTTGGCAGGTGAAGGCGGATTCGATCCGCAAGCTCAACCGCGTCGGTAAGGACCGCGTGGCGGAGACACTGCCGGTTGCAGCGCAGCCGGAGGAGGCGCCGTTCTAGCGCACGCTTTATAAAAAGGGCCTCGGGAGACCGAGGCTCTTTTTATCGCGAAGCTGCAGGCGACCAATCCAAACTTAGTTTTCTTCAGGGAAGCGGAATCGCTATTTGCGGTCGCCGTCTTCGCCTTCTTCTCGCATCCTAACGACTATGGCACTGCGTTCTATATCGTCGTTTATTCCGACTGCCGATGAGTTGCTGACGCTCGATTTGTCGAGGCTCGGCGGAATTCTGCTTCTCCATCTCAAAAGCTGGGAGGGATTGGGCACGGTTTTCCAGAATGGGCGGCTGAACCGGGATTACTTCATCGCGATGATGGAGAACCGGAACGTGGGTCTCGGGCCGCTGCCCTTCAAGGAACTTGAATATCGAGCTCGGCAGCCGGAGATTATCCGGGCGCTGCTGGAGGCCTGGAACTGGCTTGAGTGCGAAGGAATGCTGATGCGCGACGCGCAGCAGCCCGCCGCGTGGTACGCGATTACCTGCCGCGGAGAGGAACTGATCAAGCAGGCGCATCGTTTCGAGCAATGGGAAAAGCTAGGCGTGAGCCGAGTGAAAGCCGACCTGGAAAACACAGGGGGCGTCAAGGAAGTTGGCGGAACACAGGAGGTGCGCGACCTCGTCTGGAAATGGGTGCAGATGAAGGAAGCGCAGGCCACCACAATTGGAGCACGCGGCGGCTAGCCGCCTCACAATCATCGCAGACAGCCGCATCATGGAATTGGGAGTGGTCAGTTCGCCCGATTTTGATTTCAGGAAGCTCGTTCGGCTCTGCGAGGAGATTAACAAGGCGTACAGCGAAGGCTGTTATTTCGCGACTGCCGTGCTCACGCGCGGCCTGCTCGACCACATTCCGCCCGTGTTTGGATTTAAGACGTTCAGTGAAGTGGCCAACAATTATGCGGGCGGGGGACAATCGTTCAAGGAACCATGCAACATCTAGAAAGCGCCTCGCGCAAAGTCGCTGACGCACACCTGCACATGCCGATCCGCAGAAGCGAAACATTGCCTACCGCGCAGCAAGTGAACTGTGGGCAGCAGCTCGACATGCTGCTCTCTGAAATAGTGCGGATTCAAAATGACAGAAGGCACCGCACTCGTTGAGATCGGCATTCCTCACGAGCTTGCAGAAGGCAGCGGCAAACCCCCTGCCCCTGTTTCTCGAAGCGGCGAGAGCGGCCGAGCGCTTCTTCGATTTCTTCACCGCGAATTACGGTTGACGTAGGGTTACAAAAAGCATCTGACAGTCGAAGAACTGGCGCGCAATGTAGGCTACACGTCGAAGCGGATTATCGTGCTCCCTTAGCTCGTCGATGTTTATGCGTTCGCCTTCGTTGCGCTCCCTGTTGCGGGCGTTAACGATTGTCACGAGAGTATTATCCAAGTCTGCGATTTGGTTGCGCAGATTGCGCTGTCCGCGCTCGGCGATCTTTTTTATTAATGATGCACTAATCTGTTCTGTTTCTGCAGCGCGGCCTTCTCGGGTGGATTCGTCGGAGTAAAAGCGCCATGTGCCGGCCGGTTGTTGGAAGGTCACGTGATGGGGCTTGTCGTCTGGGAGAGGGCCAATGAGGGTTGGTGTGATCCTAAAGCTTCGCTGCCAGACCCGACGCTGTGCGTAGTTGGTGTTTAGCTCCATCGTTGTATGGAAGCCTGGGGCTACATAGAAGACGTCATTCCCGGCTTGCTCCAGGGACAGTAGGGATTGATGCTGATCTGAAATGTGGCGGGACCGAAGATGCATACGGTAGAACGGGGGCTGGAAGTGGCCACTTTTAGCTTCTTTAGCGGTTCCTCGTACCATCTGATGCACAAGCTTAAATTGCAAAAACAACGGCGTGCCCGGGCGGTCGAAACGCACGTCGTACCCTACCCCTGGCTGGCCCTCTTCTATCAAAGAGGGGAAAACAGGCGCTGCCGTTAGGGGTGTGCCCTGCCACACGATCAGGTCCTCGGTTAAGCAGTAACCGTAAGAGAATTCCGAAAACTGACATTTATCCATATGAGAACTGTCGAAGGTCGATTCCCAGTGCGCCCAGGGAACGAAAGATAGGCGATATTACCTTCTAATGCCTCTGCGATAAACCGGATTATAAGGCGCTGAACATATCGGCCGGGGGGCGTCGGAGATGGTGGGACGGGCTTTTCGTCGGGTGATGCGTGGCGGAACTTCGGTGAAGATACTTCAGGTCGCGCTCTTAGATCTCGCCTCAAAGCTGATGGAATACTTGTCGATCTTCATCTGGCTTGTCTTAATCTTTAGTTGCTTCAGCCTGCTGGTAATCTGATTTCGGTGACTGTCTCTGATGCGGGACCCCAAATATACGCGCGTCACACATTCGGTGTCCCGGTAGTATGCCTTGCCCAGTGGGGCGAACATCCGCCATTCCCGCTCGTAAAGCCATCTGTAGTTTTTGTAGGAAAAAATCATCTTTGCGACCTGACTGTGATCTCTATGGGTAGGATAGACCGTGGGCTCTGTCTCGCTGTAGAACATACGCACGAAGGCTATTTCGCCCGGCAGCGCTTTCAACAACTTCGACAGACTGTAAGAAACACAGACGCCTTTAAATTGATCCGCGTAATGCGCCCACATCAACTCATGATTACGCACTTCGCTGAACGAACACATTCCTATGTCGGACTTATTATCCCTTATCGACTGTCTCACGGCGCGGTAGTCGTCGCTCTCCCGGAGACTCTGGCTTGAGCTGTAAAGCCCTTCCATCGGATCATTCAAGCTCTTGAAATCGGCGCAAAATAGATAGCCCTCCTCAATCGCTTGTATTTCGCGACCAAATTCTTTCAACGAGCGGTATCGGTAGAGCCTTGGCGGCTGCACGTAACGTTCGATGGTTGCCATAGTTGACTGCCTGTGTCTGCGACTGCGTCAGAGTACAGAAAGTACTCGCTAAGTTAACTAATTTCAACGGCTTTACCTTGCTTTTGGTTGCCTTCGCCGTGGTGTTCGCCTAATCTGCGATTACGCGACATTAACAAGTCGTGGTTGTAGTCGCAGTAACGTAGGCGAGCTTCACGGGTCCCCATTTTCGCTTCCTGTGATTCACTCCAGCTCAAGGAGGAGCGATGGAGATCAGTTCGATACACAGCTTTCTGATACATCCGGGAAAGAACCTCGAAGAGCCGCACGAGATAAACGGCACAGCGGTAACGAAGACTGGGCGCCTTTTCGATATGCTCAAGAAAGTCTTCGACACGGCCGAGGAGGAGTGTCAACACGACATTGCTTTCGTCCCGGATGAGGAGGACGAACAGCGGAACGAGTGCAGAGACTCGGTTCTCTCATACATCAAAGCGTGCGACCTCCCCAGCGGCAGACTGATGGCCAGCCGGCTGCAGAAGGTAACCACGAATAAGTCGGGGCTCGGATTGTTGTTCTTGATGATGGGCGCTAACAAGGGGGAAACCAAGGTCGTGATCTCACGGTTTCCTGCAGATAGTGGCATCCTCGCTGAGGAAAAAGAGAAGGGCTTGAGTGTCGAATTCCTCGAACGCATTTTTATGAAGAGCGCCACTTCTTACAAGGCCGCCGTCTATTCCGGCCGCTCGCATGACAAGGATTTCTGGAAGGGCAAGGCAGTAGACAAGCAAATTAACAGTGCGGACAGTTTCATTTCGGACTACTGGATTCGAGATTTCCTCCGCTCCGACTTCTTGACCCCCGGAGAAGCTGGTACGCGACGCTTTGCAATCGCTGTGCGCGACGCCATGAACCGTTCGACCGATGCGCATGTGAAAGAAGATATTGCGGCCCTTCATCACCTGGTTGCAGGAATGCCGAAGAAAGTTACAAGCGGAGAGGATATCCTGAAGCAATTTCACGTCTCCGACACGACCCAGGAGCAAATCAAGGACCAGTTTCCGCGGGAAGCGCTCTTCGGAGAGCGTTTCCGATTCATACCCGCTGAATTCTTGAGGCATGTTGCCATCAAGACTGTCGAGCTTGATAACGGTGGCCTGCTGACCGCATCCACGGAACGCTTCGACAAGGTCTTCACTAAAGAGGTCGTTGATCCAGCCAAAGCCCTGGTGAAATTCTCGACGCAGGGCAAAGTCGTCGATCAACGGTTTAAGAAGGTAACGTCATGACATCTCTGGGGGAAGCGTATGGTGCGCGGCGGGAGGCTATGCTGCTGCCGCTTGCTGCGCGTCTCGAAGCACATCTCAAAGCGCTTTTTGATACCTATCCGAGAATCGACCGCATCTCTGTCAGAGCGAAGAGCGTCGACCGATTTATTGGAAAGGCGGAGAAGCAAGTCGAGGGAAAACCCAAGTACAGTGACCCGTTGAATCAGATTCAGGACCAACTCGGGGCGAGGATCGTAACATTTTACAAGAGCGACGTGGACAAACTCACCGAGGAAATCAAAAAGTATTTCAGGTATATCGAATCACGCCAAGTCGTCCCGGACTCGGAGCGCGAGTTTGGTTATGAAGGCAGGCATTTCATCCTTTTTATCCCCAGGGATGTATTTGACGACACGGTCAAGGAGGATGAAGCCATCCCATTTTTTGAGCTTCAAATAAAAACGCTGTTTCAGCATGCATGGTCGGAAGCAGACCATGACCTCGGCTACAAGCCCCCAGGAGAGCTTTCAAGCGACCAGAAAAGGCGGCTTGCCTTCACTGCCGCGCAGGCCTGGGGCGCTGATCAGATTTTTGATGAGCTACATCAGCAGACGGCTATGACATCCTAGCGAGAGTGTATGTGGATTCGTCAGCTTGACATCGAGAACTTCAGGGGAATAAAAAAAGCTCAGGTTGATTTTGGTGAGCGCCAGACGGTGCTTGTCGGACCTAATGGCGCTGGCAAGAGCACGGTGTTGGAGGCTTTTGCGCTGCTATTCGGCAGAGATCGCCTTGTTCGGACACTGACCGAGCATGACTTTTACGGGAGTAATCCGGAAGCCGGGGATCGCATCCGGCTCATCGCAACCATAACTGGATTCAGCTCCAACACCGCCGCAGATCACAGCCAATGGTTTTCGGAACGGCGCGGTGTCCCCAAGTGGCTGGATGCATTATCCGGAAATCTCTTGTCGGAACCGAAGTCCGCAAACGACGCCCTGTGCGTTCAACTTGGCTTTTGTGCGCGATTTGATCGCAGCGAACTGTATGTAGACACGATTCGTTATTTTCACGATGACGATGCTATCTCCGATCCCTTCGATGAGGACGTTGTCCAGAGTGTCTCGCAACGTCTGTTGCCCGAAATCGGTTTCTTCCTGGTCCCGGCGCATCGAACCTGGGACCGGCTAGTGTCCTTCAATTCCGAGCTTTTCAGAAGAATCTTGGAGAGCAGCGGGTCACTCGAAGCCGCCGAAGTCCTGGCCGAACGAGATCGGCTGCGCCGCGACGAGCACCGGGTAGATCTTGAAGGTGTTCTGAAGGAGCTTCGGGAAGGAATCGACGCGCAGCTGAAACAACTGGTGCCTGGCAGCCCGGGGCTGGAGTTGAGACTGACCGCGACAGATACAGAATCGTTGCTGCAGGCGCTGGTTCCGCATTACCGTTACACTGGCTCTGTTTCTCTCCCCGCTGGCCGCCACGGGTCGGGTCTGCTGTCCTTGCAGACGGCACTTTTGGTGCTCCAGATTGCTGAGCGCCGCCGCAAGGCGAATCAGAATGTGATTATCGCTGTGGAGGAACCCGAACTGCATATGCCCCCGGGGGTGCAGGCCCAAGTTCTGCATCGGCTGCGGGATTCGTCGAATCAGTTGGTGTGCACAACGCACTCGCCGCGGGTCGCTGCGGTGTGTTCGGCAACGGACATCCGCATCGTGAATCCGGCCGGGGCCGCTTCGGTGACCGTCGTGCCGATGCTGAAGGCCGCCCTGCCCGGCTCCGCCAAGAACGGCGTGAGAAAGCTCTTCCAGGAGAACCGGCAGCCCTTCATTGAGGCCTTGATGCATCGTTTCGTGCTTGTGCCCGAAGGCCGGACGGATGCCGAGTGGCTAAGGCTGTTCACCTTGTGCGCCCTAAGTGAGGAACTGGGTGAAAATGCCCTTTCACTTCCGTTCGGCACGGTTTTCGGCATCGCTCCGACGCATGACGGCTGCGTTGCGGATACGGTGGATAAAGTAAGGGACATACGCGGTGGCGTCGTGGTGCTGGTCGATGGTGACACTGCCGGCGATGAGTATGTGAAAGCGTTGCTGAAGGCCACGAAGGCGCCCGAGCACATTGCGCAGTGGCCCAGCGGCTCGGAAATCGAAGATGTAGTTGGCTGGGTGTTGGGAAGCGAGCGGGATTTGGTGCAGACCATTCAGGCGGAGATTCCGACGGCGCCGGGAACCATGTCCGAGATCGTGGCCTGGCTCAAGAAACCCACGAAAGAAAAGGGAGCAAAAACGGATCTCCTTGCTTACGAAGCCGTCACGACTGGAATTCTGATGTCAGCTAAAGCGAAGTCCAGAGCCCGAAGTCTTCTGGACGCATTTGTCGATATGACCGGTGGGAAACCTTCTTCAAAGCTTCTAAAGGCGGATAAGACCCGGAGCACAGGCACAACTTCGGTCTGGAGGCTTGGTCTTGAGCCTTGAGTATTTCGAGGGACCAGCGGGTTGCGGAAAAACCTACCAGCTGATCAAAACACTGGAGACGTTTCTGGCGGGCCGCCCGCTTGGAGAAGGAGAGGCCGTTCTCGGCCTCACTTACATGCACGGCTCGCGGCGGCGGATGCACAACCAACTTGCGAGAACGTCCTGTCTGAAGGGCCGATTTCTGGCGTGCACTGTTGACAGCCTGGCACGGCGCGTGATTAGCCGCTGGCGTACCTTGGCGAGGAATATCGAGCCGAGCCTGAATCTCGTGCTCTCGGCAGATTTCACAGTCGTCTGCCATGTCGCGGCACTGGTGACCGCCAAAGCAAGCGTTTCGAGCTGGCTCACACTTCGCTACCCCATCGTCGTGGTCGATGAGCTTCAGGACTGCAAGGGAGATCGCCTGTGTCTTATCCAGGCGGTAGAGTCGTGCTGTCACGTCATCGCTGCCGCCGACGAATTCCAAGATCTGCAGCAGACGGGCCCAAGCGCCGCCGTCGAATGGCTGCACGCAGGTGCCGGTAAGAAAAATGTTTTGTCGGGCAACCGAAGAACGAAGGACTCGACCCTGCTCCAGGCGGCCGACCGACTCAGATCGTCACAGGACTGCGGCGCCATCCTTCAGGGCACACTGATGTCCGCGCTCAACGCGAACGTGGCGGCGGGGCACATAGCCCGCACAATCTGCTGGAAGAAACCGAAGGATGCGGTAATCCTCACTCCGACCGGCCAGGACAAGAGTCCGTTTGTGCGAGACGTGGTGGCGCGTCTCACCTCGAAGCCGATCAAGCCCAAAGGGATTACAAAAGATGTGGGCCCGTTCCGTGTTATTTGGGAATCGAATGTCGAGGAGGACAAAGCAGCTCTCTTGAAAAAGGTCGGATGTTCGGCGCAAGGCATCGGTCTGGCGGAACTGCGGCAGCTTTGTTTAAACGATAAAGGACCTCTGGGCGACGTTTTTCAATGGGCGGAAAAGAAATGGCGGATAAAGGGCCAAAATCAGTTTTCCGAAGGCGAGTTGACGATGATCGTTGAACGGGTTCTTCAGTCCCGGCGTGCATTCTTGCCGACCGCATGCCTGGGAAGTATCCGAGCTATGACAATCAATCAGGCCAAGAATCGCGAATTTGAAGGAGTAATCGTCCTCTGGCCGTTTGCCGTCGGGGGTGATTTAGAATCACAGAGACGGCGGCTCTACAATGCGCTGACGCGCGCGCAGAAGTGGGCCATTGTGATCGTCCAGGACGCTCCCAACAAGAAATCGCGCGTCGCAGTACCGCCGTTTTCTAAGCCGCCCAAGTCCTCTCGGTAGTGTGTTCAGCCATGCTGCGCGTACAGCTCCGCCAAGTGTTTCAGGTCGGTAACCTTCAGTACTTTGTCGTGAATGGATTCCTGGTGCAGACGTAGACGCTCGATTTTTCCGTTCGCCATGCGGATCAGTTCGATGCGGCCGAATGCCGCGCCGTGCTTGCGCGCGAATTCAGCGAGACCTGCCGCTTTTTCGGCGGCATCGCCGCGCGATTCGTCGTGTGGATCGAAAATGTCGATCTTGAGTTTGTTACCTTCGCGCCGGAAGACAAGCATACATCCCCTCCAGGATGATACAAGCTTTGCGGGGGAGAAACGCAGTGCGCCGGGTCGGCGCCTGTGGCGGAGTGGCTTTATCGCGCGCGAAAGGCTCACAGGTCTCGCCGTCTGAAGCGGCGGAATACTTCATTCCGCCTTGGCCAGCAGACGCCCGCAGCGGAGAGACTGTCAAGGAGAGCGGCTTGCCGCTACCGCGCGCGCGGCGCGAAGCGTCCTTGACTGGCTCGTGAGCGGAGGGCATTTCGTCGGTGGGCAGGGGCTTGAGGAGGAAATCGGCTCGAACATAGCTGGCGACGGCGCTACGGCGGGCTCGGCAGCTAGGCCGCTTCCACCCTCCGCTGACGTTTGATCGCGTCGATTCGGGGGATCCCAATCTCGGGCGCTTGCCACTGGCCCACCAACTTCGGCATCGTCCGAGGACTTTGCGCGGCCATCGGTCTCGCAACTAGCGCTGCGACGCATGTGGGTTGCCGGTGCTGCCCTTCCGCAATCGGACGCGCTATGTCTTTCGGCCGGACGCCGAAGCGGGGCGCTGCTCGAACGGTGCCTTCGGCACCGGCAGTAGTTTTGACACGTCACCCCTAAAAGGGTGCTGCTCGGTAACCAATGGTTACCGGCGGCGAACCTTCTGCTTTAGCGAGCCTTATGCGAGAAAGTGAAGCTCCTTTGCCGAATTTCGGTTACCATGGGGTAACTTGTTGATGAAACGAGGCGGTGTGGACCCGGCGGCTAGGTCTGATTCGGCCGTTCCTGTGGGGCCTTTGCATGAAGACACCTTCTCGAACACGGTCTGTTGGGACGAAGGTCAGTGCCGAAGAGTACGACCGTCTGGAAGCTTGCGCTCGCGATAACAAACTTTCCATCAGCGAATGGTCCCGCAAGGCGCTTCTCGCCGCCGCTAACGTCGGGCAAATCTCCGCTGGCGACCAGGCCATCCTAGGCGAAGTAATTGCCCTCCGCACAATCGTCGCGAATCTGATCTATGCGTTTACTACCGAAGGCAAGGTGTCTGCCGAACAGATGCGGGCCTTCATCGAACGAGCGGACGGAACCAAATCGAAACGCGCGGTCGAGATTCTCTCTCAAATTGGCGGGACCGGCGGACCCGACTCCGGCGGCGAGGATTGAGGCGTTGAGGAGGTTCGCGAGCCGTGGGCCGCAAACTATTAGTACTTCTTGGTGCCGTGGTCCTCTCGATGTTCTGGATTGGCATCGACATGGGGTCACGCTGGACACCACTTCAAGCCCACTACTTTCCTGCCTATGTTTCGAGTGTCGCTTATAACGGGAAGGGTCGTTACGTCCTGCTCTTCGTGAAGTACCAAAATGGCTCGCGGATGGCCCTGAGCAAAGATGTCGTCATTGGTCGCGCAAATCTCCAACCCGGACAACTAGGCTTATTTGCCCTATCCGACGAGGCCCGTAAAGCAGGGGGAATGGCCCTTGAATGGAAGTTCCTGCCGGACCTGGACAATGCAACCGCAGCCGAATGGTTGCGTCAGGGAATCTATGATGGCGAGACTCCTTGGCAGCTCACCCGGGTCCCAATATTGACGTGCCTGCTTCTTGTAGCCGCGATTTGGGCCTGGATGATTCGGCGCGATCGCAAAGCAGATAGAGAACGCAGGGACGGAAGGATTATCCGAGGGCCATGCATGGTTACAAGGGAGCAATTCAATCGCCAAAAAAGCTCAGACGGTGTTGGGTTTGAAACTTTGGAGCTAGCAACGGGATTGAGACGATTTCTCTCACCCGGCGTCAAGACAGGTATGGTTCGAATTCCTCGGCATGAGGAGAACAGTCATTTCGTTGTGGCTGGCGACTCGGGCACAGGTAAGTCCTCGCTTATGCGCCAAATCCTTCTTCAGGTTCGAGCCCGCGGCGAAACAGCAGTTGTGTACGATCCCGCTTTAGAATTCACTCCGCAGTTTTTCGATCCAGAGTCTGACGTTCTTCTTAATCCGACCGATCGGCGTATGCCCTTTTGGACGCCAAGCGACGAAGTTCAATATCCTGCTGAAGCTCTAGCCCTCGCGGGTTCTCTCTTTCCAGACAAGCCCCACGAGAATACATTCTTCACCGAGTCTGCCAGGAAGATTTTCGCGCACTTGCTCCGATATCGGCCCACGCCGCAGGATCTTACTGCGTGGATGAAAAACATGGACGAAGTGGACCGTCGAATTAAGGGCACGGAACTCGAAGCCATGATTCCCACGAGCGCGGCGGGGCAGCGAGCAGCGGTGCAGGGTACGTTTAACCAGGCAGCCGCCGCCTTTCAGCTCTTACCCAAGGAATCCGAATCAAAAGGGAGATGGAGTGCAGCAGCATGGGCGAAACAACGGAAGGGTTGGCTCTTTCTCCCGAGCACACCGACGCAAAGAGAGGGCCTGAGGCCTTTGCTAAGCATGTGGCTAGATTCTTTGATCCTTAGATTGATGGAGTTCGGAGACAAAGGCGTGCCGCCGGTGTGGTTCATGCTTGACGAGTTGGCAAGTCTGCAGCAGCTACCTCAGCTGCCTACGGTAATAACCGAAAGTCGAAAGGCAAATGTGTGCCTTGTCCTCGGCTTCCAAGGGCGCAGCCAACTGGAGGGGCTGTATGGAGTCCAGGCCGAAGCGATGCTTTCCCAGCCCATGACAAAGGTCTTTCTGAGAACGAGTGAACCGCACGCGGCCGAGTGGATTAGCAAATCCATCGGAGACATCGAAATAATGCGCCTCGAAGAGAGCCGGACCGACGGAATTCCTGCCGTTTTGAACCCTTTGCAGCATAGCAAGACTCTTTCGTGGCAGCGTCGAACCGAGCCGCTCGTAATGGCGTCGACGATCGCGGGACTCAGGAACTTGACGGGATTTCTAAAGTCGCAAGACTTAGTGGTCTCGATGAGCTTCCCGTATTTGAAGCCGAATATGCGACAACCTGGTTTTCTTCCGCGACCGCTGCCCGAACTTGAGCCTCTATCGGTAAGCGAAAAGGTAGTAGGATTTAGTGCGAATCCCACAAAGTCCAGCGCCAGCGGTGAACAAAAAGACCAGAGCCAAACATCGAAGCAGGACATAGAGATTTTCGAATGATATGTGAGTAAGGGAAATGTTAACAATTTCCAAACCGCTAAGCGCTAGTCAAGCACAGGCCTACCACTCAAAAGAATTCACGAGCGCTGAGCAGGCGTACTACTCGCAGGACGGCGAGGTCCGCGGTCACTGGCACGGCAAACTCGCTGAGGATTGGGGTCTACGGGGAGACGTGGCTGAAGAACATTTTCAGCGTCTCAGCGAGGGCCAACACCCGGTCACTGGGGAACAATTGGTCCGTCATCAAACGCCCCGGGAATATACAAACGAGGATGGCGGGCGGATACGAACAATGGAGCACCGCGCTGGATGGGATGCCACTTTCAGTGCTCCGAAGACCGTCTCCCTCACTGCGTTGGTGGGCGGCGATGAGAGAGTGCGCGAAGCGCACGAGTCCAGCGTTCGCACATCGCTAAACGAGCTCGAAAATTACGTTCAGGCGCGTATTGGTGGGAATCATCCGGCGCAGACGACCGGCAAATGGATCGCCGCGACGTTCGAGCACGACAGCGCAAGGCCAGTGGAGGGCTATGCTGCGCCACAGCTACACACACATGTTGTGTTCTTCAATCTCACGGAAATGGAGAATGGCGAGACACGCGCTCTGCAACCAAAGGAGCTTTACCGCACACAGCAATATGCGACCGCAGTGTACCGAGCTGAGCTGGCTGCACGCCTGCAAGAACTCGGCTACGAAATCGAGCGCGGGAGAAGCGGCCAGCCTGAAATCAAAGGCTACTCAAAGGAATACATCGTGGCTTCCAGTCCTCGCCGTCAGCAGATCACAGAACATCTTGCTGAGGAAGGCGTGAGAGGGGCAGGCGCGGCGCAAATCGCTGCCCATCGGACGAGAGACGCAAAGAGCGCTTTGAGCACTGAAGAGATGTTTGAGCGCCATCGCGCCTTGGCTGAGGAGTTCGGCAACCAGCCCGAGCGTGTGGTCCAGGCGGCCAGAGAAAAAGAGCATCAGATTGAGCGCGACCCTGTGCGCACAGCGGCGCAATCGGCCATGGCGTTCTCAAAAGACCGCAACTTGGAACGCGAAGCGATAGCCGACGAGCGCGAGCTGCTTAGGGACGCACTAAGGCGCTCGATGGGAAACATGACCTTGGCAGACGTTAGGGCCGATTTTGAGAAGCGCGTTGCGACAGGTGAATTTATCGAAGTGGAGCAAAGAAAGGGCATCCCGAGCCGAGCGTTCACCACAAATGAGATGTTGGCTTACGAGCGCGGCGTAATTGACGCGATGCGCCGGGGGCAGGAGCAGCACGAGGCAATCGCCAGTGTCCAGGTGCGCTCGGGGATCGAAGGTAACCAGTCACGCTTGAGCGAAAGCCAGCGGAAAGCGGTTAACCAAGTCCTATCGAGTCGCGATCAAATTACCGCGCTTGACGGCGTCGCCGGCGCGGGCAAAACAACTTCATTAGCCGCGATCCGAGAAGCTGCTGAGCAAGAAGGCTACCAAGTGCGCGGCTTCGCGCCGACTTCCCGCGCCGCGCAGAAACTCGGAGAAGCAGGGATTGAATCGAGCACGTTGCAGCGGCATCTTGTTCGCGGCGAGCAGTCGGAGGAAGGGCAAAGACACCTCTACGTCCTCGACGAATCGAGTCTCGCCAGCACAAAGCAGATGCATGAATTCTTGCATCGCCTGAAAGAAGATGACCGTGTATTGCTCGTAGGCGACATACGCCAGCACCAAGGGGTCGAAGCAGGACGGCCTTTCGAGCAGCTCCAGGAAGCCGGGATGCGGACCGCTCATTTGGGTGAAATCGTGCGTCAGAGAGATCCTGCGCTCAAACATGCGGTGGAGCAGCTCGCACGCGGCGAGGTTCGAGAAGCGCTGGCCGACTTGTATCAGCAAGGCCGCGTTCACGGAATCGCTGATCATCAGGAACGTATTGCTGCGGTCGCGAAGGCTTACGTCGAGCGGTCTGAGGACACACTGGTTGTTTCCCCGGACAACAAATCGCGCCGTGAGCTTAATGCGGTAATCCATCGCGAACTGCAATCCGTCGGTAGAGTAGATGAGGAAGAACATCGCCTGAGAGTGCTTACCTCGCGCCAGGAACTTACAGGAGCAGATCGGCAGTGGGCTGGCCAGTATGAAATTGGCGACATCGTGCGCTACAGCCGTGGAAGTAAGGCCATGGGAATTGAAGCGGGAGAGTACGCCACGGTTCGCGAGGTTGATGCTGACCGGAATCTTCTGACAGTGGAAAAGTCGGATGGCGAGCAACTTACTTACGACCCCAGACGGCTGCATGGCGTTAGCATGTACAAAGAAGATGCGCGCGACTTTTCGGAAGGCGACCGCGTACAGTTCACGGCTCCGTACTCTGAGAAGCATATAGCCAATCGCGAGCTAGGAACTGTCGAGCACGTCGATTCAGAGGGCAATCTTAAGCTTCGCCTTGACTCCGGGCGCGAGATTGAACTCGCCATTAGCGAGCACCCGCACTTGGATTACGGTTATGCCGTAACAAGCCACAGCAGCCAGGGACTCACCGCCGATCGCGTGCTGGTGCATGTCGATACCGAGGCGGCGCACGAAAATCTCGTTAACACGCGGCTCGCGTACGTCTCCATTTCACGCGCACGCGATGACGCCCAAATCTTCACGAACGATGCAGACAGGCTTAGCGGTGCTTTCAGCAGGGAAGTTTCGAAGGCGTCGGCACTGGAGCTTGAGCCGAGTCCCGCCGCGAACCGAAGCGAGGAACACGCGAACGAGGAGCAGCGGGCGCCGCGTGAATCCGCAGATTCTCAAGCGGAACGCGAGCAGGCACACGGACATAGCATCGGGTTTTGAAAAGCGGCTTTGCTTGTTGCCGCACCGGCCAGGCGGATTCCTGTGTTAGGCAGTAGGTGACCGCGAACGGGCATGCACCGCCGACGGCAGGGCGCATCTGACGCCCTGGAGTCTGACTCATTATCTAATCCCGCAAGATGCGATAGCACATCTCGTTTTCCCGAAGCGTTCTGGTCGGCAAACTTCCCACGAGTTCCCATTCCATGAATGTCGCCCCTGGATAAAAAGCGGCGAGAAGCAGAACTATTCTCGTGTAATCCGCAACAGTCAACGCAAACGCTACGTGCGTCTCCTCTAGGGTTTCCACGACTTCGACAACGACTCCTGTGGTCTCTTCCCCACCGATGAGTCCGACCTGCTCTATACCTGGATTCGAACGGGCTCTCTCCAGCAGCGCCTGAGCGTCCGCCGACATGGTTTCAACGAAACGCCGGTCACGGTCCAAAAAGAGCGCCTCGTAGTCATCCACAGTCGGCATGATTTCTCCGGAGCGAATGAGCCCGTGAAAATAAGGAAAGGCGTCCTCAGGATCGCCGGAGTGATGCAATCGATATGCACAGAGCCACACCACGTGCTCAGTCTCGTCGAACCATGTTGCGCCCCGATGATCGTCACCATAAGCGAGTCGATAGATCGTGTCCTCACCTGCAGCCGGACCCACAGTCTTACTTCCCGCTGGGTTTGTCGAGCGTTGGTTTTCGAATGCGTGGACGATTGGGTGCGAAATAGCTGAGGAAAAATCGGTGTTTGGCTCGAGGCCTAGGTCATTAGTGAGGCATCTGCGAGTAATTCGAAGCTCGTAAGACCGACACAGACAAGAACCGCGGTGGTGCTGCAGCGGAGGGCGGCTATGCACGCGTAAAGTCCTGAGAAATGCCTAGGGAAGTTGCCGCTTCGTTCGCGCGGACGCTCGTTTTGCGCGCTCACGGGCGTAGCGACTGGCATATGCGGCCAGTCCGGCCGCGTCTCCCTCGCGAACCATTCTTCCGACTTCCTTGGACTCCGTATCCAAGAGTTCGCGATGCCGAGCCAGGAACTCGCCCCATGCACGCGCCAACACGTCGGCTGGTTTCGCCCCCTGCATTTCCGCTAGGAGGAGGACACCATCTCGAACGTCTTCCGGAATGGTGAAGTCCCATTGAGAGCTTTGGACGGCCGATGTGGGTGGAACCGCAGCAGCGGCTGTTTCAGCAACCGAAACTAGCTCGACGAATGCATCTCCCTCTGTTCGTGACCGGCTCACCCGGTGAAGATATCCTTTGCGCACCAAACCGGTAACCCGGTTAACAGCCGCGTTAGGCTCAATACCCGCTAGATCCGCTACACGGGAACTCGTCACCGCGCCCCCACTGCGACGGACTAAAGAGAGCGTTTCCAATTCGGTAGCGGTGAGCCCTCCTACGGGGCGTGCGTCGCTCAGCGGTTTGTCAGGCGACGAGGAAATGAAGAGTGACAGGTCGTGCCGGCTTGCCAACGCCTCTACGAATTCGAGCGTACTTTGGTCAGACGTAACAACTAGCAGGGCCGTGGCGCCATAAGCGCCGTTGCGGATAGCCTGAGCGAGCGGAACGATCATCTCTACCAGTGCCCCGGGCGAGAGAAACGCTCCCTCAAGGTTAATCATGAAAACCTGCTCGCCCTGTGAGGCGGTCGGGGGGAAGTCCTCGTTCCGAGCGCGTGCTATCTGATGCCGGTCCGGATATACGGCTGTGGGCGGGCGCCATGGGCGCAGTGCCACCGGATGGTCGAGAACGTTCATCTCTTCTGTGTCCAGCCAAAGCATATCAGCTCACAGCACGAATGAGAATAGCAGGGTCGAATTCACTTGACACAGTGTAGTCAATGTAATAGCCTTTGTCAAGCTGTTTACGGAGGCACGAAATGCCCGAGAACGAAATCGATCTCGTTATAGTCGTTAATGGGCAACCCACCGTCGTGCGCGCGAACAAGAATGCTCCGCTTCGAACGGTGATTCCACGCGCGCTTGAGCAAACCGGGAATGCGGGTCAACCGCCCGATAATTGGGAGCTACGCGATTCCGCCGGTGCTCTGTTGCCCCTCGACAAGAAGATCGGCGAATTCAATTTTCCCCCGGACGTCCGCCTTTTCCTGAATCTCAAAGCTGGAGTCGGAGGCTCGACTCGGTGACCTGGGAAGACCAATTCGTGGACCCCGGGGTTTCGCGGTCAAAGTTTGAAAGGGAGATCGCCGAATATCGTGCGCTTGAGGTGGACTATCGCCGAAAAGGCTGGATGCTTCTCAGGGCCGAGTATCCGGAGATCCTCGTCGCTCTAGCCGCACCGCAGCTTACGCCGCCAGCCGTTGTCACGGGGGTTCAGTTCGACTATTCAAATTACGATGTCCGTCCACCTTCTGTTCGCTTGGTCAACCCCTTTACCAACGAGCCGTATAAGACAAAACAGATTCCAACACTCCTAAAGCGGGCTGTTGAAAGTAGCACACCACCGATTCCCGGCCTCCTCTTGCCACCCGGTGCGCAGGCAAAGTTCGTCGCACAGCAGCCACTCATGCAATCTTACGGACCCGAGGACGTGCCGTTTCTTTGCATCGCGGGTGTTCGCGAATATCACGATCACCCAGGCCATTCCGGCGACGCTTGGGAGCTTCACCGTAAGACCGGCGCTGGGCGATTGGTTCGACTACTTGAAGTAATCACGAGATATGGAGTTCAACCGATCTCGGACTACCAGGTCACGCTGGTCTTGCAGGTGGCTGGCTTTGTCCAGAAGGATGTACCGGCGTGACGCTTGCAGATGTTCACCGTTTCCAAGTGCCCTACCAAATTGTGCAGCAAACCGAAGAAAAACTTCGGCATGCGGGTTCCGAGGGTTACGAGATATTCGTACTCTGGAGCGGCCGCCAGGAAGGCCATCTCTTTAGGGTTCAGACCCCACATGTCCCTAAGCAGAAGTCATACCGGCTTCCAACTGGCCTCTGTGTTCGCGTCGAGGGTCAAGAATTACATCGATTGAATGTATGGCTCTACGAAGCAGAGGAGATCTTAGCGGTCCAAGTGCATGCGCATCCCACAGAGGCATATCATTCGGAGACAGACGATACCTATCCGATTGTGGCAACCCTCGGAGGTCTGTCAATCGTAGCACCCGACTTTTGTCGAGATGGCCTGTTTGTAGAGGGCACCGCTATTTACCGGCTCGAATCAAACGGTTGGATAATGAAGCCTAACGATTGCATCGAGGTTACATAATTGGCGATTGCGGACTATCATGAAAGAGCGGCGCTGGCTGCGTCTCAAGTTATCGCCGGATTTGAACCAGACCTCTTCCGCGAAACGCTTGAGCAAACCGTCGTTGGACTGGGAGTGGGCAGCCAGGCTGCAAAGTCGAACGAGGGTAAAGCCCTTGCCGAATTGGCAGTTCGATTGCTTGCGCGCTTGTATCCTGTCCTTGAATTACGGGTCGAACTGCCCCAGGAAGCCGAGCGCCTCGCACTCCTTGCCCGAGCGATAAATCCCCGAATTGAAATCGCCAAGGGAGCCTCAGTCGGGATTTCAATCGGGGATGGACCGCCCACGTTCGAGACTACCTACTTTGCCGGGAGCAATGGCTGGGATGCATTCCTGTCTGCAAGGGAGCCTGTTAAAACTGGTTCATCGCAGAATCCTTTCGGTGCGGGCATTGCGGCATGCCTCGCTGCCGGTAACGTATTCAATCGCGTTCTTATGCCAGATTGGGAGCAACGGACAACACGGGAGCTCGTATTCTCAGCGTTCGAACGTACCAACAAAAAGACGCCAGACGACATCTCAAACTGCGGTTGGAAGCTCAGCGGAGACGCAGTTCTCGTAGGCGCAGGAGCGATTGGGAACGGAGCTTTATGGGCTCTAGCCCTGAGTCAACTTCAGGGCCAACTCCACATCGTTGACCCCGAAACCCTTGAACTGAGCAATTTGCAGCGATACGTTCTTGCTGAGCGATCAGACGAGGGTACGTCGAAGGTGCACCTTGCCGAGTCTCACCTGGGCGGAACTCTGAAGCCACTGCCACATCAGCAAAACTGGGCTGAGTTCGTGAGCAGGGAGGGCTATGCATGGCCTTCCGTGCTCGTTGCGCTCGATACCGCGGCGGCCCGTCGCTCGGTTCAAGCCTCCCTCCCCAAGTGGATCGCAAACTCATGGACACAGCCAGGTGACCTCGGTGTTTCGATACATGGTCCGTTCAACGGATCTGGTGCGTGCTTGTGCTGTCTGTATCTCCCGAGCAGTCGACTCCCGAACGAAGATGAAGTAGTTGCGCGAGCTCTGGGTGTCCCCGCGTCCGTGATGGAGGTTAGGACCCTACTCCACACGGGCCAGGGTGTGAGTCGTCAATTCATAGAGGCAGTGGCTGCAGGGCTCGACCAGCCACTCGAGCACGTGTTGCCGTACGAAGGACGCCCCCTACGAGAGATGTACGTGGAGGGTGTGTGTGGCGGTGGAATCATTTCGCTTGGCTCACCGGGAGCGCAACCGCACGAGCTTCATGTACCCCTCGCACACCAGTCAGCGCTCGCTGGTGTTCTCTTAGCCTCGGCGCTCATAAGGCACGCGGTGTTGAATGACGAAAAGACGACAATGATTACCCGCCTCAATGTCTTACGCGCAGTAGGCGACGAACTAACTCAACCATCTCTCAAAGCTGGCAATGGGCTATGCATCTGCGACGACCCCGACTACCTTGAGGTATTCCAAGCGAAGTGGTTTCCTTCCTCGTGATTCTTAGCAGGGATTCCTACCCGTGATTCTTACCCGTTTTGCGCCGTGCTAACCTCTAAGACGGTCCTCTGTTCGCTGTAACTAGTTGTATTTGTTAATCGGCGTAGGTTGACACGGTGGAGGTCTGCGGTTCGAGCCCGCACGGGCCTACCATTCACAACGGATGTGCCACATGCCCGCCGCGGAACTCGTCTCCACACGAAAAGGCTAGAGCGGGGACGATTCTGACCGGCCAGTTCTGCGGTTCGAGCCCGCACGGGCCTGCCCATTCTTCCCATCCTGTTGCTTTCTCCGCGCCGCACTCAGAGTGAACCGCACCAGCGCTTCTGCATTCCATGATGAGTCCGCGAAAGATTTGGCGCGCAGCGCGCAAGCAAGCCGCGCGATTGCGAGCAGCGCGAAGATTCCGCTTCCTCGAACCATTTTACGGATTTTCGTTCACAGAATCCTTGACACACGGATGCAGCGTTGTATGATTATGCAGAGGGATGCATATTCACGCATCCGAAAAACATGGGCGTGCAAAAGCGATTCCGCCAAGGACAAATTTTGAAGCTGCTCAACGGCCAGGCCGTCGCAAGCCAGGACGAGTTGCGCCGCCAGCTCGGGCACCTCGGCGTGCGCGTGACGCAGGCGACGCTCTCGCGCGACCTGCGCGAGCTGCGCCTGGTAAAAACGTCCTCGGGCTACCGGCCGCTTGCCTCCGGCGCCGTGCCGGAAACTGCGCCCGTCCCCGCTCTGGTGCGCGCCTTGAAAGAATATCTGCTCGACATTCGCGCCGCGCAGAATATGCTCGTGCTGAAAACTCCCCCCGGCGGCGCGCATCCGCTCGCCATCGCCGTCGATGCCGAGCACTGGAAGGAAGTCGCCGGCACGCTCGCGGGCGACGACACGGTTCTCCTCATCTGTTCTTCGCGAAACGCCTGCAACGGCGTCCGCAAACGCGTGGAGGAAATGCTCCGATGACCGCCCCGACGCGGGTCGCCGTCGTCGGGGTTACGGGTTATGCGGGATTCGAGCTGGCCCGGCTCCTGCTGCGGCACCCACACATCGAGAAACCGACGTTCTTTTTGCGCGAGAACTACGCGCACGTCCACTGCCTCACCGAGCTTTTCCCGCAGCTGCGCGGATGGGGCGAGGCTCCATGCAAAACCCTTTCGGTCGAGGCAGTAGCGGCAAGCGGCGCGGATATTGTGTTCCTCTCGACGCCGCACGAGGCGTCGCTCGAACTCCTGCCTCAGCTGCTCGCGGCCAACCCGTCGCTGAAGATCGTCGACCTGAGCGGCGCGTTCCGCTTCCGCGAGCCCGAAACGTTCGCGAAGTGGTACAAGCTTCCGGCACCGGACGCGAAAATCCTCGCCGAAACGGTCTACGGCCTGCCGGAGCTGTACGCGGACGCGCTTCCGAGAGCGCGCGTCGTCGGGAACCCCGGCTGCTATCCCACTTCGGTGATTTTGGGACTGAAGCCGCTGATTGACGAGGGTTGGATCAATGCGAATCGCGGCATCGTCTGCGATTGCAAATCCGGCGCCACGGGAGCGGGCAAAGAGGCCAAGCGCGAGATGCAGTTCGTCGAAGTAAACGAGAATTTCCGCGCCTACGGCCTTTTCACTCACCGGCACACGCCGGAGGTCTCCGATCACCTCGGGCTAGCATCGAAGGATTTTGTGTTCACCACGCACCTGCTGCCGGTGGATCGCGGAATCCTTTCGACGCTCTACGTTTGGCTCGATCCGGTGCGCAAGCTCGACGAAGTGGAATCGCTTTTCCGGGAGTTTTACGCCGGCAAGCCGATGGTGCGGGTGATGCCGGCGGGAAGTCTGCCGGAGCTCCAGCACGTGACGCACACGAATTTCTGCGACATTGGCTTCGCGCTCGATTCTTCGGGCGAGCGGCTGATCGTCGTTTCGTGCCTCGACAACCTTGGCAAAGGCGCGGCGGGGCAAGCGGTACAAAATCTCAATGGGATGCGCGGGTATCCGGAAACGGCGGGACTGCTATGAGGATGGTCATCAAGATTGCAGGCGCGCTGCTCGAGCACGACGAAGACGTTCAATCGCTCGCGCGGCAGATCGCCGAATTGGCGCGCGCCGGCCACGAGATTCTGGTGGTCCACGGCGGCGGCAGGATTTTCACGGCGACGCTAGAGCGCATGGGGATCACGAGCCGCTTCGTCAGCGGGCTGCGCGTCACCGACCGCGAGACGCGCGACGCGGCCATCATGGTTTTCGCCGGGCTGCTGAATAAGAAGCTCGCGGGCGCAATCTCGCTCGCCGGGCAGCCGGCGGTCGGCATCAGCGCGTCCGATGCCGCATGTTTCCTGGCTGAGCCGGTACAAATCGAGGAGCTCGAGGGCGGGCTCGGTTTTGTCGGCTACCTTACCGAGGTGAATGTCGATTTTCTGCGCTCGTTGTGGCGCGAAGGGATCGTCCCGGTAGCCTCGTGCATGGGACTTGGCGCCGATGGCGAACTCTACAACATTAACGCCGATCATATGGCGGCCGCTGCGGCCGAATTCATCGAGGCGGACCGGCTGATCTTCCTCACGGACGTCGCGGGCGTACTCGACGGCGAGAAGGTGCTCAGCGCCCTGCGGGGCACGGAAATCGAAGACCTAATTCGCCGCCACAAAGTATCTGGCGGAATGATCCTGAAGCTCGAGGCCGCGAAGCGCGCGCTGGCGGGAGGTGTTGCCGAAGTGCGCATCGTTGGCGGGACAAAGCCGCGGGCGTTGCTAGCTGCCGCTAGCACCGGCCGCGGTCCGGGGACGCGCGTGCTCCCGGTGATTCGTCCAGCGGCCCGAACCCGCGCGCAGGCGAGGGCCGCTCATGGGGCGGCGCAATAGCCATGGCCCCAAAGAAAAGAGCGAAAGTGGCGAAAAAGAAGACCGCAACCTCCGCGGCGAAGCGATCTTTGCCCGCAGCGATCCTCGCCGATGAGGCGCGCTATCTCGTGAAAACCTACCGGCGGCCGCCCGTCGTTTTTACGCGCGGGCAGGGATGCCGGCTCTATGACGCGCAGGGGCGCGAATATCTCGATTTCCTCGGCGGCATCGCCGTGAATGCGCTTGGCTACGCGCATCCGCGGCTCGTCCGCGTGATTCGGCGCGAAGCGGGCCGCGCGACGCACGTCTCGAATCTCTTCCACAACGCCTATCAGGGACCGCTGGCGCACAAACTCGCCCAATGGTCCGGGCTCGACCGCGTCTTTTTCGCGAATAGCGGCGCGGAGTCGATCGAGGGCGCACTGAAGTTGGCGCGCGCCTACGCACACGCCAAAGCCGCCGCGGGGACAGCCGCCAAGGGAAAAACGCGCTTTCTGGCCATGGAGAATTCATTTCACGGCCGCACGTTCGGCGCGCTCTCCGTCACCTACCCGATGAAATACCGCGAGCCCTTTGAACCGCTGGTTCCCGGCGTGGAATTCGTTCGCTTCAATGATGTAGCGGACCTCGATGCGAAGTTCGACGACTCCGTCTGCGCCATCGTGATCGAGCCGATTCAGGGCGAAGGCGGCATCAACGAAATCTCCGAGGCCTTCTGGCGCCGGGCCCGTGAGCTCACGCTCGACCACGACGCCGCGCTGATCGCCGACGAAATCCAGAGCGGCCTTGGCCGCACGGGCCGCCAGTTTGCGTACCAGAAATTCGACGGGTTCCCGGATATCGTTACGGTCGCGAAACCGCTCGCCGGGGGCCTCCCGCTCGGCGCATTCGTCGCCAACGACCGATTCGCCGAGGCCTTTCACCCGGGACTGCACGGGACCACCTTCGGGGGCGGCCCGCTGGTTTGCGCCACCGCGCTCGAATTCCTCACCGTCGTCGAAGAGGATGATCTTTTGTCCAACGTGCGCGCGCGCGGCGTCGAGCTTCGCGCCGGCCTCGAAAAGCTGAAATCGCGGTTCGATTTCATCCGCGAGCTCCGCGGCGAGGGACTGATCCAGGGAATCGATCTTTCGGTCGAAGGCGCGCCGTTTGTCACGCAAGCGCTCGAAAGCGGCCTCCTGATCAACTGCACGCACGAACACATCATCCGGCTGCTGCCGCCGTTCATCCTGAAGGCGCGCGATGTAGCCGAGTTTCTGAGGAAATTCGAAGCCGTGCTGGCGCGCGCGGCCAAATCCGCGAAACCGTGGTCCGCCAACGCTCCGGCGGCAGAAGCGCGTCCGGAGCCCGTCGCCGTGGCCGCAGCGAGGTAAATATGGACACCGTAGTGACACCGCTCGCACTCAAAAAAGACTTGCTCACCGGTACGGAGTGGAATCCGGCGCAATTGCGAGACTTCTTCGCGCTGACTGCCGAGATAAAAGCGCACCCGGGCCGCTACAGCACGTCTCTGGCTGGCCGCGTCTTCGTGTTGATCTTTGAAAAGCCGTCGCTGCGCACGCGCGTCACCTTCGAAACGGGCATCGCCAATCTGGGCGGGTCGTCGATCTTCCTCGACCACACCGGGGCGAAGATGTCCGAGCGCGAGCCCATTCGCGACATCGCCAAGAATCTCGAGCGCTGGGTCCAGGGCATCGTCGCGCGCGTTTTCGCGCAGGAATCGCTCGACGAGCTTGCGGCCAATGCCAGCATTCCGGTGATCAACGCGCTCTCCGACAAATTTCACCCATGCCAGGCGCTCGCCGATTTCTTCACCCTCCAGGAGCGCTATGGCGATCTGCGCGGCCTGCAGCTCGCATACGTCGGCGACGGCAACAACATGTGCCATTCGCTGATGAATATCGGCGCACGCTGCGGCGCGCACTTGCGCGTGGCTACCCCGAAAGGCTACGAGCCGGACGCCGAAATCGTTGCCGAGTCGAAGCGCGTGGCGCGCGAAACGCGCGGCAAGATCGAAGTGATGCGCTCGCCCGAAGAAGCGGTCGCGGGCGTGCAGGCCGTTTACACTGACGTGTGGGCCAGCATGGGCCAGGAATCGGAGGCGAAGAAGCGCGAGAAGATTTTCGCCCGATACCAGGTGAATGAAACCCTATTCGCGCGCGCGCTGCCGGATGCGGTCTTCCTGCACTGCCTACCCGCGCATCGCGGGCTGGAAGTCACCCCGGGCGTGATCGATTCGCCTCGCTCGATCATCTACGATCAGGCTGAGAATCGCCTCCATGTGCAAAAGGCGATCCTCCGCACGCTGCTCAACTAAGGAGAGTTCATTGCCGAAGAAAGTTGTTCTCGCCTATTCCGGGGGGCTCGATACCTCCATCATTATTCCGTGGCTTAAGGAACACTACGGCGGATGCGAAGTGATCGCCATGATCGGCGATCTCGGGCAGCGCGAGGACTTGCAAGCCGCATACAAGAAGGCGCTCGCCACCGGCGCCAGCGAGGCTTACATCGAAGACCTGCGCGAGGAGTTCATTACCGGCTATATTTGGCCCACGCTGCGCGCCGGCGCCGTCTACGAACACAAATATTTGCTCGGGACCTCCTTCGCGCGCCCCTTGCTGGCGAAGCGGCAGGTCGAAATCGCGAAAAAAGTCGGCGCGGA
>Ga0335075_10002530_pt1 | contig 29318 bp, 22 predicted proteins | sample Lox_Sample_24_FD_206723 | JGI IMG/M metagenome (GOLD analysis project Ga0335075, IMG submission 206723) | Soil microbial communities from Loxahatchee National Wildlife Refuge, Florida, United States - Lox_Sample_2.4 | ecosystem: Environmental > Terrestrial > Soil > Wetlands | place: USA...
GAATGCTTATCGCCGAGGCCAGCGCCGTGTCTTTGAAGAGGCCGATGAAGTAATTCCCGAGAGTCGGGATGATGATGCGGATCGCCTGCGGCAAGATGATACGTCGCATGGCGAGCGCGTGCGTCATCCCGAGCGCGGCCGCAGCGTCATGTTGGCCCCGTGCGATCGCCTGAATACCGCCGCGATAGACTTCCGAAATATACGCCGAATAGTTCAACGTCAGTGCCAGGACGCCCGCCGAGAAAGGGTCAAGCCGGATACCAATCGAAGGCAATACATAGTACACGTAAATAAGCTGCAGAAAAAGCGGTGTGCCGCGAATCACCTCAAGATAGGCCTTCATCAGCCAGCGAAGCGGCGTGATGCGCGACATCCCCGCCAGTGCGACGAACAGTGCGAAGATCAGACTGAGAACAATAACGACAAGCGTCAGCTCGACGGTTATCAGCAGGCCGCCGAGCAGCGGCCCGATATTCTCGACCGCGACTTGCGGGTTGAATAGCTGAAACACTGGCTGTCAGCAGCGCACCGGGGCGGGTATTGCCGCCCCGGCCGTCGTGGCGTCAGGGATGCAGCGTGAACATGACAAGGTTGCGGTCGGAAAGCCCGTACTTCTTGAGAATAGAGCTGACTACTCCGCTGGCGCGGATTTCCGCCAGCGCCCCGGTGTAGGCAGCCCTTAGCGAGCAATCCTGCTTGCGGATGCCGAAGCGGGCCATGCCATAGCCGCCGCCCTGGATAATGTTGGTGGGTACCGGAATGCTCCACAGGGGATCGAGGTTGTTATTCGGATTCTCTTTGTCGAACTGCCTATAGACGACATCGTCTTCCAGCACCGCATCCAGGCGCCCCTGGTTGAGGCTCTGCAGCTCGTCCACCTCTTGCTTGAACTCGGTCGTCTGCACCCCGATGCGATGCAAATACAGGTCCGCGGCGGCGCCCGTAATGGCGCCGACCCTTTTGCCCTTCAATTGGTCATAGCTTGTGATGTGGAGCGGATTGCCTTTCTGCACGATCAAGACGGGGCCGTACCACCAGGCCGGACCGGAGAAGCTGATGACCTTCATGCGTTCCGGTGTGACGTGGATGTCGGCGCCGATCACGTCGATGCGGCGCGACAGCAGCGCCGGGATCACCGATTCCCAGGGCATCCAGACGACTTTGATCTTCTTGATGCCCAACTCGTCGAGGACCGCTTTGTTGATGTCCCAGTCGATCCCGGTCGGCTGCTTGTTGGCGTCCTGGTAAACTTCTGGCGGATTGACATTGAAGCCGAGTGAGATTCCGTTCTTGATCGCGTTTTCGTACGACGGATCGCCGCAATTCGCGACGTCCGGCTTCATTTCCACATAGAAATTCTGCTCTTGCGCCAGCGCCGGCCACACGGCGAGCGCCAAGGCAATGCCAACGGCAATAGCAGTGCGCAGTGAACGGAACATCGAGGCCTCCCCCTGTTGTTGCGGCCGCCGTACGCTAGCACGGCACCCGATAGCCGCAACAGGCACCGAACCACCCCTTGTCCTGGCCCAGCATTCCAGACACGGTGAAGTCTTACTCTTTGCGGAAGCGGCACACGGATGGCCAATGGCCGCGAAACCGACCCAGGAGGAATCCCCCAGATGAAGATCACCGACGTGCAGGCCATCTATCTGCGGCTGCCGGAAATCCAGCAGCGCACCGACAGCTCGCAGGATGCCTTGCTGGTTAAGGTCAGCACCGACGCCGGCCTGGTCGGCTGGGGCGAGGTGGACGGCTGCCCCCTGGTCGCCAAAGCAGTGATCGAGGCCGGCTATTCGCACACCCAGGTCAATGGCCTGCGCGCTATCCTGCTGGGCGAGGACCCACTCGACACCGCTCGGCTGTGGGACAAGATGTATCGATCGACGCTCTACTTCGGTCGCCGCGGCGCCACCATCCAGGCGATGGCCGGGGTCGACATCGCGCTGTGGGACATCAAGGGCAAGGCGCTGGGACAGCCGATTGCGATGCTGCTCGGCGGAGCGCAGCGGAACACGATGCGAGTCTATTCCTCCAACATGTTCCAGTTCACCGTGGAAGCGACCGTCGAGCGGGCGCAACGGGCCATCGACACCGGCCACACCGCGGTCAAGTTCGGCTGGGAACCATTCGGCCGCGATGCCGCGACCGACCTTCGCTACGTCGAGGCTGTCCGCCGGGCGATCGGCGACGCCAACGATTTCATGCTGGACGTGGGACTCGCCTGGGACGCCAAGACCACGCTGCAGCGCGCTCGCCTGTTCGAACCTTATCGGCTGTTCTGGATCGAAGAGCCGCTGCTCCCCGACGACTATTCAGGCTACGCCAAGGTCTCGCGCGGATGCCTCCAGCACATCGCCGCCGGCGAGCAGGAATGCAACGTGGTCGGCTTCGAGCGGCTGATCGACGAGGGCGGCATCGACATCGCGCAGATCGACCTGACACGCTGCGGCTTCACCCAGGCCATGCGCATCGCCGCTTATGCCCAGCGGCACGGGCGCAAGGTCTGCAACCACAATTTCACCACCGACATCAATACCGCGGCATCGCTGCACTTCCTGTGCGCGATCGAGAACGCACTGGTGATGGAATACTGCGTCGAGCCCGGCGAAATATCCCAGCATCTGGCGAAGCGCCCGGTTACCATCCGCGACGGCGTGGCGCACCTGCCGCAGGGACCGGGGCTCGGGGTCGAGCCGAACCCCGAGATCATCGAGAAATACCTGGTGCGCGCCTGATGTCGGCCCTGCCGCTCGAAGGACTGGTAGTCCTCGAATTTTCGCACACCGTCATGGGGCCGACCTGTGGCGTCGTGCTGGCGGATCTGGGCGCCGATGTGATCCGCGTGGAGCCGGCACCCGACGGCGATCGCACGCGCCGGCTGCACGGCTTCGCCACCGGGTTCTTCGCTTATTTCAATCGCAACAAGCGCTGCATTTGCATCGACCTGAAATCGCCGGAGGGTAACGCCGTGGCGCGCGACCTGCTGGCCCGCGCCGACGTGCTGATCGAGAATTTTGCGCCCGGCACGATGGAACGGCTCGGCCTGGGTTGGAAGCAGGTCCACGCCGTCAATCCGCGCCTCATCTACTGCGCGCTGAAGGGCTTCCTGCCCGGGCCGTACGAGCACCGGCCGGCGCTGGACGAGGTGGTCCAGTTCATGACCGGGCTGGCCTACATGACCGGCCCCCCCGGCCAGCCGCTGCGTGCGGGTTCCTCGGTGATCGACATTATGGGCGGGGTGATGGGCGACGTGGCGATCCTCGCGGCACTGCGTCAGCGCGACAGGGACGGGCAGGGGAGGCGCGTGACCAGCGCGCTGTTCGAGTCCTCGGCCTTCCTGGTCGGCCAGCACATGGCCGGCGAGGCGGCGACCGGCGAGCCCTCGCCGCCGATGCCGGCACGCAGCAGCGCCTGGGGGATTTACGAGACGTTCCCCACCCGAGGCGGTGAGAAGCTGTTCATCGGCATCACCTCAGACAACCACTGGCGCGGCTTCTGCACCGCGTTCGACCGGCCGGACCTGCTGGTCGATCCGCGCTTCGTCAGCAATGCCGCGCGAGTGGCGAACCGGCCGGCGCTGCGGGAGATCGTCGCCGCCATCGCCTCCAGGCACGACATCGCGGCGCTGGCGCGGACGATGGAGCAGGCCGGCATCCCGTTCTCGCCCGTCAACCGGCCATCGGACTTGTTCGGCGATCCACAGGCGCAGGCCCATGCGCTGCCGGTTCGCATGCCCACGGGCACGACCACCGGCCTGCCGCCGCTGCCGATCGCCTTCGACGATGAGTCCCCGCCGCTTCGGCTTCAGCCGCCGGGGGTGGGCGAGCACACCGATGCGGTGCTTGCCGGGCTCGGCTATTCGCCGGATCGGATTGCCGCGCTGCGCGCCTCGGGTGCGATTCGCTGACGGAAAATGTGACGAAGTTGTGACGCAAGTCACAGCGCGCGGGATCAGCCAAGTGTTCGATGCGGTCCGCCGATACAGGAGGACACGCAATGACCGAGCTGCTTTCCCAGGCCCGCCTGCAAGAAATGGCCTCGTCGATCGGGGAGCCGCGGCGTCGGTCGTCCCGGCCGATCTTGGTCGCTCGCTGGGAGATCGACGCGGCCACCGGTCGGCCGGTCTGCCGGTGGGAAATCGAGCCGCAGGCTCCTGAGGAGGGTCTATTTCACGGCGGCGCTCGGTAACACCGTCCAAGCGCCGGTCCGGAAGTTAACGCCGCAGATCGGACCCCGAACCGGATGCCGGGCCAGCCAGTCGCGGACCGCAGTCAGGTATTGCGGCTGTTCCGGATGGACCAGATTCCAGTGCGGCGGCAAAAAGGTCGTAAACCCGTTGAGTGTCGGCGTGCCGGACAGCTCTGCTAGGATCATCGAATCCACGTTGTGACGGTAAAGGGACTGAAAGTCGGGTCCGGGTCGGCTGTTTTGGGCGAAGAAGGCACGACACGCGGGCGGAACGTGATCGACGGAGGCAAAGAAGGCGTTTTCAGCAGGTCGGTCGATGTCGAACACCGGCGCGTTGTTGATCTGCTCCACCAGCAGCAGGCAGGCGAGCAGGACGAATACCGCCCGCATCTCGGTCCGCCGCCAGCCTTGGGCGATCACATCGCAGGCAATGAGAATCGTCGGTATCAGCAAAACGAGCTGGATTCTGGAGACCACTCGCACCGCTGCCGCGCCAGGAACCCACCGGTAGATCCATGCCCACGGGCACCCCCAATGGGGCCAGCGGATGGCAGCCACCAGCAGCAACAAATTTGCGCACCACATCGCAAATAGCCCCGCCCGCGGCCAGCCCAAGGTCCGGGTGGATCGCAGGAAGAAGCCGCCGAACAGGAACAATGCGAACAGGATCGGTGTCGCACCAGTCTGGTTCTCGTATGATCCTGCCCAGTTGGGGAACAGATGCCAGAGCGTCCGGCTATAGAAATAGCTCCACAGCAGATTGCTAGGCCCGACGTTGATCACGTCCGTCGGCCGCAGGGCGTACTGAAGGGTATCGGAGAGAGGGTGCATCCCGGTCTCCGCGGCCTTCGGCAGGTAGATCATTAAGAATGGAACGCAGCAGACGACCAGAAGCAATATTTGCACCGCTGCAAAGAGCGTATAGCGGCGAATTGCCGGCAGGACAGGAAATGGCATCGCGAGATATTCAAGAACAACAAGAAGGACCAGTACCAGCAAGTCGGCAAGAATAAAAAAGAAGGCAACGTAAAATGCGGTAATCAGGATGGCACCCAGCAGCCCGGCGAAGGCCGCGGCGAAGCCGATGAATCGCCTGATCGCCGCACGCCCCGCGGCACGCAAACTCTCGACCTGGAGGAGAATTAGGAGGGGCACCCAGTTGCAAGCCAGAAATTGGGCATGCAGCGCGTCGTGCGAATAGTAGCAGTTCGCGGTCACAAACAGCGTTGCCGCAAGAATGTTCACAAGGAGCGGCCAATTGAAGCAGCGCCGAGCCAGTGTCCACATCGAGATGAAGCCGATGGCCCGAAAGCACCAATCAACAAGCTGCAGCCCCAGAAATGCACCAATGCCGCAGGCTCTGAGCAGAGCCAGCAGGGCGCCATTCAGAAAAAAACCCTCATTGTACCCAAGCGTATCTCGTATCGGGAAGAAGTAATTGGTCGTCCGCCAGCCGATGGCGGTCCAGTTGAATACGTGATACCAATGCATCTCGATCGCCAGCGCGAGTATCCCATCCAGTGCATCGCCCGCAACTTTATTGAAATGGGACAGCAGCGGCACCCGCATGATGACGAAGGCGGTCCAGATGGCAAGCATTACGACCGCGAGGTACGCTGCGGTTGTCCGCAGCGTACCTGACATGAAGCGCACAACATCCTTCCAATAGTACTTGGTGCGATCAGCATCGTGTCCGCCCAGCGCATCGGCAGCGCCGGATTGATTGAGGTCGATGCGGTCTGGCGTCATGGTTCCTCGGGTCCGTCCCGCTGAATCACAGGTCGGCATCAAGTCGTCTGGTCACGCCTGGTTCCCGTTCCAGTAGAGATACAGATTGGAGCTCCACGGCCCCAACCGGATACCGGTCGTGCCGATCGTGACCCGGGCATCGGGGGCACAAGAGGCCCGCAATCTTCGCCGGGACATCAGGATCAGGTTCTCCGAGAGGCCCCAATCTTCCTTGCCAAGCAATTTGCACATCAGCGCAAAGCCGGAATCCGTCCAATGTAAGAAGGGAATGCCGGTGTGGTGTTCGATCGGAAACAAGCGATGCGGGACGGTGATGAAGACGCGCTTCCCGATGCGCATTAGTTCACGAACGAAGCGACGCTGGTTTTCCGGGCTACCCACGTGCTCGAGTACGGCATTGGAAGTAGCGATATCGAACGAATTGTCGGGGAAGGGTAGAGACTCGTTGGCCACCACCTGTTGGTAGGTCACGCCTGGAAAGGTAGCGCGAAACTCCTCGGCGGCGCCAAGTCCCACCGCCGTCAGACGTTGCTGGTAGGGGTAGCGGCGCTCGAGCACATTCGCACCATCGCCGATCACGTCCGAGACGCCTACGTCGAGTATAGTCTCCTCCGAGGTCGGACGGCATAGCCGGATAAAGTCGTCGTAAATACGATCACGCGCGCGAACCATCGTTCGCTCGGCAACAGAGCGGGGTGTGGCCACCTCATAGTATTTCCTGTCAACCGCACGGGATGCCGAGTGGCTACTGTTCATCTATGGTGCGTCTCGCAGCGCCGGCTTCTTGCGCCAGCGACGTCCGTGATCTTCCCCAAATACATCTACTGTACGAGCCATCGAGATTCGTCAAGGCTCCAGTGGGACCGGTTAGGAGACTTTCCTTGGATGATCCCTCCGGCGGCATCGGAATGGCCTGAATCCGTAACGCCCATCCAGCCTATTGCCTTGCAGTCGATTCCGCCATATTATCGGATTCTAGAGTAGGTCCTGAGGTTGAAACGATTTTGCAACAGATCATCTGCGGCGCCGGAGCTATCGCGTTGCCGCTATCGGTGGCGGTGCTCATCCCTTGCTACAACGAAGAGGCTGCCATCTCGCGCGTCGTCCGTGACTTCCTTGCGAACATTCCGGACGCCACCGTCTATGCTTACGACAACAACTCCACTGACAGCACCGCAGCGACCGCGCTCGCCGCAGGCGCAGTCGTCCGGCGAGAGACGCTGCAAGGCAAAGGCCATGTCGTCCGCCGCATGTTCGCCGATATCGAAGCCGACATCTACGTTCTCGTTGATGGCGATGGCACCTACGATGCCGATGCCGCGCCCGCCATGATCGCCATGCTGATCGACCAACAGCTCGACATGGTGACCGGGCTGCGCGAAGCCTGTACCGAAGACGCCTACCGCCCCGGCCATGTGCTCGGCAATGCTGTTCTCACCGGCGTCGTCCGACGAATCTTCGGCAAACGCATCGGCGATATGCTGTCCGGCTATCGCGTGTTTTCCCGCCGTTTCGTCAAATCTTTCCCGGCACTCGCGTCGGGGTTCGAAACTGAAACCGAATTCAGCGTGCATGCCCTGGAGCTGTGCATGCCAATCGGCGAGATGCCGACCAACTATCGTGAGCGCTCGGCCGGCTCGGCATCCAAACTGCGCACCTACGCTGACGGTCTGCGTATCCTCCGCACCATCGTCAGATTGGTCAAAGACGAGCGCCCGCTTCAGTTCTTCTCGTTTGCCGGAACGATCCTGCTGCTGGCTGGAATCGGCCTGGGCCTGCCGGTGGTGATCGAATTCCTAAGGGTCGGCTTGGTGCCGCGGCTTCCGACTGCCGTGCTGGCGACCGGTCTTGTGCTGCTCTCGTTCCTGTCCTTCGCCTGCGGTCTTATTCTGGACTCGGTGACGCGTGGCAGGCGGGAACTGAAGCGGCTGGCCTATCTCGCCGTGCCCGGCATCGGCGCCGTCGCGCGCGCCGGCACGCCAAGCGAACAACCGGACAAAATGGCGGGCAGGTCGGCTGCCAGGGCGTAAGAACCAGGCGCCGAGAGCCGATCAAAATTCGCATGTTTGGTGCCAGAAGTCCAATTGTAGCCTAGCCAAATCCTTGTAGCAGGCTTATTGTTTCTTCGGCCTCACAGCTTTACGCGAGAGCGATCTGATGATCCCCGTAGTGTCCTGGATGGATCTCGTCCCGGCGGATACGCGCATCGATACGCGGCTGCGGGACGTTCACGTTGATGGGAACGTCGCCGCGTTCGAGCTCGACGTGATCAATCGACTGGTGGCGTTCCACGATCCGAGCACGTTGTTCGAGATCGGGACGTTTGACGGACGGACAACGCTGAATCTGGCTGCCCATAGCCGCACGGATGCGCGGGTCTACACACTCGACCTGAGCCCGGCAGGCCTGGAGCGAACGGTGCTGCCGCTGGAGGTAGGGGATCGGTTGTTCATCGACAAACCTGCATCCGGTGCGCAGTTTGCAGGCACCAGCGTCGAGCCGAAGATTGTCCAGCTATTCGGTGATTCGGCCGTGTATGACTTCAGGCGGTTCCACGGAAAGATCGACTTCGCGTTCATAGACGGATCGCATGCATATGATTACGTGCTGCAGGATTCATCCACCGCCATCAGACTGATGAGGGAAAGCGGGATTATTCTCTGGCACGATTACGTTCGCGAGGGGCCGACGCCCTGGCCCGGCGTGCCCAGGGCGCTGGGCGAGCTTTATGAACGCGATCCCGTGTTTCGCGGTCTGCGGCAAATTGCCGGAACGTCAATCGTATTTCTACAGGTTCCTGGGCCGAACTCTCTGACTGAGCGACTCAAGGCACGCGAGCGGGTGGAGATGGGACGGCTGGACAGCGAACAGCCCGAATGTCTGGTGGCGTCGCTTCGCGTGAAGATGGCACGTACTTCGGTGCGAGAGGGACAGCCCCTGATCGCGACGGTCAGTGCGGTCAATATTGGCCGTGCTACCTGGTTGCCCGAGGACGCGCCGCGAGGGCCGGTGCGTCTCGCCGCCCGGCTGCTCGATGCCGACGGCTACTGCATTGATTCGAGCTTTTCCAGGAACTCGCTGCCCGGTCAGCCGGTCGCACCGGGCGGGAGTGCCGAATTCGAAGCCCGTCTGCCGTGCCCGCCCGAGGGCCGGTACATCCTGGAATTCGACCTGGTCGCCGAGGAAGTTGCCTGGTTCTCTCGAAATGGATCGGAGACCGTCCAAATTAATATAGAAGTTATTCCGTCAGCGGCTATATACAGAAACGTCCGGGCGCAGGTCAGCGGTTTTTCTGGCAGTCTCGGGTCCGTGCGTGGACCCGCTCGTCGGATTCTGAGACGGGCAGGGGTCATGCGCATACTCCGCCGACAGCAGGTCGACTCTGCGCCTCCGCGCGCGATGACTACCGAGGCGTTCGTGGCCGCCCTGTACCGGGTTTGCCTCGGCCGCGCCGTGGACCCGGCGGGCTTGGCGGCGTGGACGGACGTTATTCGATCGACGGGCGATCCGTCACGCGTGTTGCAGGGCATCATCGACAGCCCGGAATATGCCGCGCGCGCTGCATTGGCGGCTGTCGGGTGCGCGGCCGAAATCAGGCGGGCGCGCGATGCGGTCGATCGCCCGCTGCGTGTGGTTGATGTGGGCGGACAGTTGCCGGGAGCAGGCTCTCATCCATACGACCTGCTGCGCGGCGTTTGCCAGCATGAGATCATCGGTTTTGACCCGCGTGGAAAGACGCCTCTGAAGCATGTTGCGGCGGAAGGAGCCGAACGGCTGATCTTGCTTCCTTACGCCGTCGGAGATGGCGGCACGCACACTCTATACGTCAACAGTGACGATGCTACGTCGTCGCTATTTCCTCTCAACGATGCACACAACGCTCCATTCAATCATCTGAGCGAACTGCGCACGGTGCGAACCGAGCAGGTCATGACACGTCGGCTCGACGATGTGCTGCCGGAGGGACCGGTCGATTTTCTGGAACTCGACATGCGAGGCGCCGAGTTGATGGTTCTGCAAGGCGCAGAGCGGACCTTATCCGAGACGGCGGTTGTACATTGTAAGGTGGGTTTCAGCCCGATTTATCTTGGCCAGCCACTGTTTGCCGATATCCAGCAGCATCTGCGGGCTCGGGGCTTCATATTAATCGACCTCTTGATCCCGGGCCGTTATCATTATCTGACCGCGTCTCGCCGGGTCTCGGAGGACCGATTGCTGTGGGGTGATGTCGTCTTCTTCCAGGACACTGCCGATCCGATGGTCCGGAAGGTGCAGGCGCTGGTCGCCGCGAGCGTCTATCGAAAGCCGACGCTATCGGAGCATTTGCTGAGCGTCACCGAGACAGAGTTGTCCAGAGTCGAGCCGACACCTGCGGAGCAGCGCGAGCCATCTGCCGCTTAATAGAGTATCGGGGCGTCACCGGGAGCCGAGAAAAGGCGATGATATCTTCATCGGCCGCTTGAGCACGGTTCCCGAGCCGCGCGCGTGCGCCAGTCAGCGAGCACATCCACAAGTGTCTGCCTCCAGGGGATGGTCGGCGCCCAGCCCAGCAGCCGCTGCGCCCGCGTGATGTCGCCGCTTGCCGTCGTGATCTCGGACGGACGCAGTCGCGCGGCGTCGGTCACGACTTCAGTGCGCAGACCGGCCAGGCTCAACAGCTCATCGAGAATGGCGCCGATCCGCCTGGGCTGACCCGAACCCAGATTGAGGATCGCCCCAGGCGCCAGTTCATCGCTACTCCGGCGAAGGCAGGCAATGTAGGCGTCGCAGACGTCGCGCACGTCGAGAAAGTCACGTGAGATGTCAAGGCCGCCCACCCGCAGCGGCGGTGGTTGCAGCCCGGATTCGATGCGCGCGATCTGACGCGCAAACGCGGGGACGACGAAGGCATCCGACTGCCCCGGCCCAGTGTGATTGAACAGGCGAAGCCGGACCACCCGCAGCCCGTCGTGCGACATGGCGCCCAAAGCAAGATCGGCGGCTGCCTTCGTGGCCGCGTAGCTGTTCATCGGGGCGAGCGGGGCGGTTTCGTCAAGCTTCTGTCCCGATCGGAACGAGGTGCCGTACACTTCCGCGCTGGACGCGAACACGAAGCGGCACGAGGGCGCGAGCGTCAGCACGGCGCGCGCCAGGTTGAGCGTGCCGAGAAGATTGACGCGCCACGCCAGGTCCGGATCGTTGCGCGCCGCCCCGACGTTGGTGATTCCGGCAAGATGGATGCAAGCGTCCGGTGATGCGTCGCGGACAGAAACGTGGACGGCGTCCTTGTCCGTTATCTCGAAGTGGTTGGCGACGATTGCAGCTCCTGGAAACGCGGCACCAAGAGCGGGCAACAGATGCCGGCCGACGAAGCCCGATGCGCCGGTGAGCAGGATGCGCCGTGGAGCCATAATTAGCGTCGTGCTTTCGTTCCATGGCGTTCGAGATCAGCCTCGACCATCTCCCCCACCAGTTCTTCCAAGCTGACCGTCGGTTCCCACCCGAGCCTGGCCCGTGCCTTGCCCGCATCCCCAAGCAGAACATCGACTTCGGCGGGGCGCTTGAGCTCGTCGCGCGTCACGACGTGCTGCCGGTAGTCCAGGCCCACGTAGCCGAAGGCGAACTCGCAGAATTCGCGCACGCTGGCATTGCGGCCGGTGGCAACGACATAATCGTCGGGCTTGTCCTGCTGCAACATGAGCCACATGGCGCGCACATAATCCCGCGCGTGACCCCAGTCCCGCTTCGCCTCCAGGTTGCCGAGCGACAATTCCCGCGCCAACCCCAGTTTGATCCGCGCCACTCCGTCGGTGATGCGGCGGGTGACGAACTCGATGCCGCGCAGCGGGCTTTCGTGGTTGAACAGAATACCCGAGGAAGCGTGCAGGCCGAAGCTTTCCCGGTAGTTGACCGTCATCCAATGTGCAAACAGCTTGGCGGCGGCGTACGGGCTTCGCGGGTAGAACGGCGTGTGCTCGCTCTGGCGCGGCTCCTGGGCCATCCCGAACATTTCCGAGGACGACGCCTGATAGAAACGCGCACCAGGTCGGGACAGCCGCAGCGCCTCCAGCATGCCGACCGCACCCATGCCGGTGACCTTGCCCGTCAGCAGGGGCTGCTGCCAGGACGTCGCAACAAAGCTCTGTGCGGCCAGATTATACACCTCGTCCGGGGCGGTGTCGGCCAGGACGCGCAGCATGCTCGAAAGATCGATCAGATCGCCGTCGCGCATTTCCACGTCATCGTAGATGCCGAGCCAGCGCAACCGTTCGCCGATGACGTCGGCCGAGGCCGAGCGCCGCAGCAGACCGACGACGCGATACCCCTTTTGCAGCAGAAGCTGCGCCAGGTAGGCGCCGTCCTGGCCGGTCACGCCGGTGATGAGCGCGGTTGGCATCGGCATCTCCTATGCGAAGTGGTGGTGGCTCACGCCGCGCTCGACGCGAAGGCCGCGAACCAGTGAGAAATCGAGCCCATTCGATCGCACGACCTTGGCCACTTGCCGCGCCAATATGGCACCCATGCACTCCCGTGTCAGGCAGCCGTTCACCTCTTCCGAGCTGAACTGCACGCAAGGCGAGCACGGTTCGTCGCGGGTCACCAGCACGTTGTCGCGACCAAAGGGAGCGTAGCGTCGCCACGGGCTGGAGCCGAAGATCGAGCAGACCGGCTTGCGCAACGAACAAATATGCGCGGTGCCACCATCGCTGGCAACCACCAGATCGACATCGTCGAGTGCATCGAGGAATTCACCGAAATCGTCGCCGCCCTGGATAACGCGATGCGGGATTCGCGCCAACAGAAGCGAGAGCATCCTGAGATCGTCGCTTTCGCCCGGGCCGCCGACGAGGACGATCGAGCGATCGTCCCGGATCAGGCGATCGGCGAGTTCGATCCAGCGGGCGTTCGGCCAACGGTTGGTCGGGAAGCCCGCCGCGACGCACAGCGCCACGGTGGCCGGCGCCGTCGGCCAGACAATCGGCAATTCGGAGAACAGTTCGCTCCGGGAATAGGGGCCGACAATTTCCGCGACGGCATGCTGATGACTGGCGGTTTCGTGGACGAAGTGGCTGCCGGATACCACCTGGTGCGGCGCAGTCACGTCGTCCAGCATCGCCCGCAGCACCGGATCGTCGCGCAGGCAGAAGACGAAACCAAACCGATCAAGCTCCCGTGCGAAACGGCCCGGGTCAACGGTTTCAGTCGGTCGGCGCGACAGGTGGCGGAAGTCCACGCAGCTAATTTCCAGCGCGTCGCCGAACAGATAACGAGCGAGACCGCGCGATCCCGAGTTCACGAACAGGGTGACATCGCGATGGTGGCGGCAAATCGCCCGGATGGCTGGACTGGCCAGCACCAGATCGCCCAGATGGTCAGGCTTGAGTATCGCCGTCGGCTGCATCAGCAATCCGGCCTGTCGAGCCGCAGGCTTTGCCGGATCAGATCGCGTTCATTGATCAGCGATCGAATGATCTGGTTGGCGATCCACAGGTCCACTGCCTTCATCATGATAACAGGCAGCAGCAGCGGCAGGATCAACAGGTTTCGCGGGCGCAGCCGGGCCACGCTTGTCGAGAGCGACAGGCGTCTGCTCTGCTGGACCAGATAGAGGTACTCGGCGGAATTCGGATCGGCTGCGTGTTCGCGCGCCAGACGATGTACCCGCAGCCTGAGCAGTGCCGACCGCACAACAGAATTGATCCGACGGCCCACGGTCACGTTCCGGCGGGCAATGCCGCGGCCGCCGTTTCCCGATCAAGCGCCCGCATGATTGCGGCGAAGAGCTGGTCGGTGCTCTCCCGCCAGCTAATCCAGCGTTGAGGCGTCCGCACGCCGCGCTGCGCGACATCGTGCATGCGGCAGAACTCCAACAGTGCGTCTGCCAGGCGCTCGCTGTGCGAAAGGTCGAAGAATGTTGCCTTGCCCTCGGCGATCTCGCGGAACACAGGGATGTCGCTGCACAGTACCGGCAGGCCGCGCTGGAATGCCTCGGCGACCGGCAGGCCAAATCCCTCGATTTCCGACGCAATGATCAACGCCGAGGCGCTGCGATAGGCATAGTCGAGCTCCGAGTCTGTAGCATCGCGCACCAGGAAGAGCCGACGGTCGAGTTGCAGGTGGTCGGCGACGCGTTCCAGGAAAGCCTCGGTCTTCCACGCCTGGCGCCCGATCATGACCAGCGCGGCATCCCCGCCCTGCGCCCAGTAGGCGTCGAAGGCATCGAGCACGTAGCTGTGGTTCTTCCTGGGTTCGAATGAACCCACCATCAGAAACACGTGGCGTTCGACATCGAAGATCCGTTTGATGCCAGGACGAGGCTCGTCTGTCAGTTCAACTAGGTCGAGTTCCGCACCCAGATGGAAGTGATCGATCGCAGCGAGGCGGCGGGGGGCATTTCGCTTGTCCGACGACGTCGCGATGAATTGCGTGAGCTGGTCCGCGGTCGAACGTGATATGCCGATGAAGGCGTCGGTATGGCGGACATGCTCCTGCAACCACGCCTTGAACGCGATTGTCAGGTGCGGCACGGAAGTGTGCGGGTGGGTTATCGGGATCAGGTCATAGACAACGCCGACGACGTTCCCCCCGCGCCGTCTGAAGCGTTGGACAGCCGGCCAGATCGGAAAGGTCCACGACGAGTCCAACAGCACAAGAATGCTGCCGTCGCAGCTTGCATACTGATCGAGGCTGATCGGCTCCGACCGCGGCTCCGGCCATGGACGAAGTCGGAGGGCACGCAGCGGCAGCAAAACGCACCAGGCCAATCCGAACCGGTCGGGCGAGGCAAACAGGAAACGGTGCGCCGCCGCAAAGGGAAGCATGACGGTCAATGCCCGCAAAAGCAGACGCCATAAACCCCGTGCAAAGGCGCGCGGGCCGCCGGACGCATTCGCCGGTACGCTGGGACCGGGTGATACGACACGCGACTTGTCGGTAAGAACCTGGCATGGATCGACAACAACAAACTGGTTGCTCTCCAGAACCACCGGGACAACCGCATATCCATATCGGGCAGCCGAGGCCGGGGCATTGCGGAGGACGTTGCGAACGACACGTTGAATTCCGGTGTTCAAGTCGCTTTGATGGGTATGCATGCATTCGATGAAGAGGGTCGGCGTGTCTGGTCTTGCCAGCAGGCGCGGCCGCGGGTGACCGCGCCCCGCTCGCCGGCGGAGGGCGTTGCCGAAAGCCCGCCACGCAGCAGTGATGCGCCAGGACCGGCTGCGATAGGTGGCTTCCAGCAAGGCCTCCCGTTCTTTCAGCCGCAGTGATGCCTGCTGTGCACGACGTTCAGCAAGGCGCAGGTCGGCTCGTGTCCGCAGCAGCTCGTCCTCTGCTTGTGCGGCGCGCGATTCGGCGTCTTGCGCGCGCCGAAGCAAGTCGAACCGGGAGCTCACGACCACCATCGATCGGAATCCATCACGAGAAGACAGCCCCTTTCGCTTCTCTCGATGTCGATCTTGAAAAAATGCACTGCGCAAGCAATGAAATGCTCACAGATACCGGCCCGAACGGTGCCGAGGCAGCAAGCGCCGCTTTTCGGCCGATGATCACTAGCTCGCAACTATCTGCTCGTGCCTGATGCCCTTAAGATGCCTTCAGAAAATCGCAAGGTCAATCAGCGTGTTGCAGCCCTTGCGACGCTGTAACCGAATAAGCATCGCCGGCGACAATATTTCCGCTTGCCGGAACAGGCGCCGGCTGCCCGACTCGCGGATCGCCGGCAGTCGCTGTCGCCGGTCCGAGACCTACCCCGAACCTCCCATAGGCACCGCAGAGCCGTTCCGCGTACGAGCCGCCCGAGAATCGGGCCGCCCGCTCAGGCCCGCGCCGTGCCAACTCGGCCCGCAGCCCATCATCGGCCGCCAGCTTCCGTATTCCCCGCATGATCGCTCCGACATCGAGCGGATCCACGAGTTCCGCCGCATCTCCGGCCACCTCGGGCAGCGCCCCCCCGGTCGAGGTCAGCACCGGCACAGCCAGGCTCATGGCCTCGACGACCGGCAGCCCGAAGCCTTCATAGATCGAAGGAAACGCAAAGAAGCAGGCACCCTGCATCAGCGCGGCGACATGCCGCCGCGGCAGATACCCGAGATGCCGGACCGGCGGTGCCTCTGCCTTCTCCAACCGCGACAGCAGCCCGGAGATATCGCTGCTGAGCCAACCCCGGGTTCCGGCCAGCAGAAGCTGCATTCCGGTATTGGCGACGATGAACGCCTCGATCAACCGCGCCAGATTCTTCTTCGGCTCCATGGCCCCGCAGAAGAATACGTAGCGCCCTGGTTCCGCGCCGTAGATGTCGGATGCCAGCCGCGCCGCATCCTCCGGCGGCAGCGGCGTCAACGGCACGACCGGCTGATACGTCACGCTGATCCGGTCGGCGCTCACGCCCAGGACCTGCACGATGTCCTCGGCAGAGCGCTCCGAGACGGTGATGATGTGATCGGCCTGCCGCGCGACCGCCGCGTGCACGCGCGCCGCCCTTCCGTTGCTGTCGATGGTGAAATGCGGAAACCGCAACGGCACCAGGTCGTGCACAGTATAGACGTTCGCCATGTTGCGCGCGGTGAGCGGCGCCGGTGACGTCCAGTGCGCAACATCCGCCCGCCCCTGCAGCTCGATCGCGGTGAACCGCCCGCTCAGCGCGAACACCGCCCGCGCGTGCTCGAAGAAGTCCGAGGCATTGAACAGCGCCTGGTGCGGCGGCAGCGGCGGATCGAGCGATGCGACATCGATATTATCCGCAACCACCGGCACGGCGGTCAGGCGCTGCTGCAGGCCGAACCGTGTCTGCCGCAAAAGTCGCAGCCGGCGCACGAACCGCCCGCGCTCCGGCGCATTGCCCAACACCTGCCCGGCAAGACCGATAGCCGGCAGCGATCTGGCCGGTGCCGCCCGGCTGCCGAGCAGCAGCGATACCTCCGCCCCAAGCCCATGCAGCGTCGCCGCCAGGGTGCTCGCATAGCTGGAAATGCCGGTCTGATCGCGCCTGAGCAGATACGAGCCGTCCACAAGGACCGTGGTCATCCGGGGTTCATGCGGGGCGGATCGCAAAGCGTCAATCCGTCCCGGCTCCCCGTCACCCTTGCTTAACCCCGGCCTGCTTCACTCACCCGCATGCGGGCGATTACCTACCAGCAAGCCATCGCCAGCCCGGCGAGTCCGGCTGCTGCGCAGCACCTTCTTGTGCTGCACCAGGCTGTCGAGGGCGGCTTCGTCGCTACGATCCCCCTGGAAATGCGCGGGCGATGGTGCCGCCTCGAGGCGCGGCTCACCGATCCCTCCAGCGTCTGCACTCTCCGCATTGGCGAGACCCCGAGCGACACCTCGGCAACGGAGGTTCCGCTATCGCCCCCGAGATGGCCGCGCCGCTCCACGCGGCGCGTCGCCATCGCTTACATTCCCGCCCACGCCGCCAGCATCCGCCTGTGCCTGTTCGGCGATACCTATCCCGCCGGTCGACCGGTTCTGTCCTGCCGCCCGATCTCCTACGGGAAAGCCGGCCTCGCGGCTTGCGCACGGCAGCCGGCGCGGGCTGCCCGCGCTGTGGTTCGTGCCGCGCTCAGCGGGCCGCGCCGCGGACTCGGCCGGCTCCGTCGAGACCTGGGCGTACTCGCGCTGGAGGCTGGCGCCGCCGCCTCATACCAGCTTTGGACCGAGCTGTTCGACAACTGGACAGGCGCGAAGCTGCGGCAGTTGCTCGGTTCCCCCTCCCGCCCGCGCTGGCCCGAGATCGCGGTGTTCGTCTTCCACGCGGCACCGACCCCCGATGCGGCCCTCAGGGCCACGCTGGAAGCACTCGATCGGTGCCCGCTCGGGTGTCCGCGCCGGCTCGTCGGACCCGGCGCTTTGTTCGCCCGCGCGCTGGCGGATACGACGGCCGAGTATATAGCCCTGCTCCAGTCGGGCGAGGTCGTGCCGCCGCACGCCCTGCCGCTGCTCGCCGAGCAGGCGGTCGCGCTGGGCCTGCCGGTCATTCTCTTCGCCGACGAGGATGCGCTGACCGCGAAGGGCGAACGGCACGACCCAGTGTTCAAGCCCGCCCCCAGCCGCACCCTGATGCTGTCCGGCACGCTTGCCGGCGGCGTGTGGTTGGTGCGCCGCACATTGCTGGAGCACGTCACGCCCGGTGCCGAGGCCTGGGCCGAGACGCTGCGGCTCGATGTCTGGTTGCGACTGCACGAAGCCGCGCACGTCGATGCCTCCCACCGGGTCCCGCACATCCTCACGCATCGCCGGCCGGATGCCGAAGCAGCGCCGGCCGCGGCGCTGGCGGAAGTGGTGCAGGGGCACCTCGACCGCACCGGCTTCCCCGCTTATGTCGCACCGGGCCCACCGCTGCGGGTGCGGGTGGCCGCGCCGCGCGACCACCAGCCGCTGGTCAGCCTGATTGTGCCGTCGGCCTGCCGGGCGGCGCACGTGCTTCGTTGCATGCACGCCGTGCTGGCCCACACGGACTACACAGCCTTCGAGATCATCGTGGTCGTGGCCGGCACCCTGCCGCTCGATCGGCGTCAGCAGGCGGTTCTGGAGCGTCTTGGTGACGATCGCCGGGTTCGCCCGCTGATCCTGCAAGCCGACGGGTTCAACTACGCCGCGGCGAACAACACGGCGGCGCAACTGGCCGAGGGCGCCCATGTCTGCCTGCTGAACGACGATGTCGCCCCGCTGCATCAGGGCTGGTTGGCAGCGATGGTGGGGCACCTGACGGACCCGCATGTCGGCATCGTCGGTGCCCGGCTCCTGTACCCGGACGGCAGCGTCCAGCACTCCGGCATCGTCCTGCGCCCGGACGGTACCGGCGAGCATGCACACCGGTTCCTCGGGCGAAACGCACCCGGCTATGCCGGCCGGGCGAGACTGAGCCAGGAGGTCTCGGCCGTCACCGGCGCGTGTCTCCTGGCCCGGCGAGACCTTTACGAGCGCCTCGGCGGCCTCGACGAGAGCTTCGCCAGCGCCTTCAACGATATGGACTTCTGCCTGCGCGCCCGCGCTGCCGGCTGGGGCGTGGTGCTGGCGGCGGAGGCAGAGCTGGTCCACCACGAATCGATGACCTACGGCCGGCATTACGCCGAGGGTGAACAGGCGCGGGCAGCCGCCGATCGCGCCCGCATGTTGGCGCGCTGGGGCCAAGCGTGCGCCGAGGACCCGTTCCACAACCCCAATCTCGGCCGCCACCCCGGTGGGCTACGGCTGCCGGCATTCCCACCCCGCGCAGACCAATTCGCCTCAGTCCGGCCCCTTGCCACTGCCGCCTGAGCCTAGCACCGGGGCAAAGCCGCGGAAGCTGTGCGGGATGCGCCGGATCGCCTCGATCACGCGCCGTCGGGTCGGCGCTGAGTCGCCCGGCAGGAATTCCAGGGTGATGCTGTCGGTCAGCCCGCCGAAGCGCCGCGCCACCGCTTCGGCCAGCCCCTCGTACGGCGCCCGCGCGCAGAAGAGGTCCAGCACCTCATCGGACACCAGCGGTGCCATCTCACCCCATTTCCCCGCCCGCGCCAGCTCGTTCAGCCGCACCCCAAGATCGCCCAGCCCGTGCAGGTCGAGCACGCCCCGGTAGGCGGGGGTGGAACCATAGAAGGCGACCCGATAGCGCAGCTTCTCGGTGGCTGCCCGCTCGGCGGCGTCGTCCGGGCCTGTGGCGATGAAGCCGCCGCCGGCGACCTCGAAATTCCCGAAGGACTTGCCGGCGGCGGCCAGCTCCTCGGCCAGGATAGGCCGCACGACCTCTTCGAGATAACGGCGCGTGGCGAAGCCGTGCAGTCGAACGCTGTCGGCTTGGCGTGCCGCGGTTCTCAGCATGTGCGGCCCGACCGCGGCGAGGGCGATCGGCGGTAGCGGCAGGCCGGCCGGCTCGGGGGCGAAGTCCGGCGTCATCAGCGTGAAGCTGTAGTGCCGGCCTTGGTAGTTCAGCTTCTCGCCCAGCTCCCAACAACGGAAGATGGCCCGCAGCGCCTCGATGTACTCGCCCATCCGAGCGGCAGGCGCCACCCATGGCACGCTGAAGCGCCGCTCGTTGTGCGCCCGGACCTGGCTGCCCAGCCCCAGCACGAACCGCCCGCCGGAATGGCGGTGCAGGCCCCAGGCTTGCCCTGCCATGACCATCGGGCTGCGGGGAAAGGCGATCGCGACCGAGGTGACAAGCTGCACCCGGCTGGTCGCCAGTGCCGCGAAGGCCAGCGGCGCGAACGGGTCATGCTGGCGCTCGTTGGCCTGGACGCTGTCGAACCCGTCTGCTTCGGCGGCACTTGCCGCCGGGCCGCAGCTGCGCCAGTCCGCAACCGGCAACACTGTCGAGACCCGCATCGCCTTTAGCCTCCCGCGGCGTGGAAACGGTTCACACGGAGCGCCGCCGAGATTGCACAGAGGACCACGGAGGCGTCACATCAACCAGACGCCGCAGTCCGTCCTCCGGCCGAAGTGTGTTGAAGTCGGCAAACAGCCCGATCGGATCGTCGCCGAGGCGCAGACGGGTCGCAAGCCGCTCATTAACCGGCCAAAGCGCGATCCAAGAACATCAGGTCTCCGTGGTGCTCCGTGGGTCCTCTACGGTTCTCCGTGTGAACCCCGTGCCAACCGCGAGGTGTCAGGCGGCTTGCCGGCCTTCGCCAACGGCGGCGTGAATGGCCTCGACATCCACGGGTTTCCCGACCAGCCCATCGAAACCGGAGGCCCGCGCCCTTCGACAGTCCTCCGGCCGGTCGTAGCCGGACACGGCGAGCAGATGCAGCTCTCGCAGCGCCGAATCGGCACGGCAGGCACGGGCGAAGCCGCACCCGTCCATCTCGCCGGGCAATGTCAGGTCGCACAGCACGAGATCCACCAAATCACGCCGCACCTGTTCCAGCGCGGCGAGGGCATCATGCCGTACCGTGACGCGATACCCTTCGAGCTCGAGCAGCTCGGCCAGGGTCTCGGCGACGTGCGGGTCGTCCTCTACCAGCAGGATCCGCTTCGACTTTGCCTCTGTCGATGATCGCGATCCGGCGGGCGTCCGTCCCGATTCGCCCGTGTCCATCGCCCCCAGATTCCGTCTCCCCGTTGTCGTGGCCAGGAGCGCTCCCGGGCCTCCCTGCCAACATAAGGCCCCAATCCTGCCATCGTTCAGGGAGTTTGGCATTCAACTTGACGTTTGTTAGCGGGGGCAGCGTCAGAGTCGCTACAGAAATGGTTCCTGTCAAAGCCTTGCGAGATCGAGTCGCGGCGCGGCCCGAACCGCTTGCGTCGCGGCGGCGTGCTGCCCTCGTACACCAAGTTGATCGGACGCGTTCTGCTGCCGCGCCCTGCCGCACCACCGCCGGCATTGATGTCGTGCCGCGGTGGGGCATCCCCTTGCCACTCCAACCCGCGCTTGCGCCGATGCAATCGATCCCGGCGGCTGATTGCATGGCGGCAGGGGAGGGAAGCAGGAACGGCTCGCCAAACAGGTGCAGCCAGATCCGCTCGATCACATAACCGTGGCACGCCGGGCCGAGCGCGGCGTGCCGCATCCGCTGCAAGGCTTCGAGCGGCAGATCGGCGATCAGCCGGTTGCGCACGGCAAAGATCGCACCGTAGGAGAAGCAGCCCACCAGGTGGCTTTGGGCCCGCCTCGCGACACCCGCCAGCCCGCACATTGCAAAGAAGTGGCCGGCAAGGTTCGTGCCTTCCGGTACGCCGCGCAGGGTGCGGTAGGCGTGGCCAGTCCGGGCGGCGCCGATATCGATGAATTCGACCGGGTTCCAGGTCGCCAGCGAAAACAGTTCCGGCCGGACCCGAAGGCTGTTGGCGACGTTCGCGTGTCCCGCACTGCCCAGCGCGGGGGCGGAATGTTCGCCTCCTGCTTCCAGCACCAGAACAGTGGTTGGATGTCGTCCCAGTCGGCCGCGGTTTCCAGCAGGTCAATGAAGTCGGGACTGTGCTCGAACGGATCCCCTTGGCAGAACACGGTGAACTGTCCCGACCCTGGGCCGTGCGCGATCATGTGGGTGAGATAGCTCTCCGACTCGCGGCCTGCATTCGGGCGGTCGATGATCCGCGATGCTCGCGCGCGCACCGTGGCGGAGTCGATCGGCGCCCCTTTGTTGTAGATATGGATGCGAAAGTCCTGGGCTACCAGCAGGGTCTACTGGATCGGTTCGTTATAGCGGGCGATGATCAGATCGTTCATCGGGTCGCGTCCTTCTGCCGTTTTGGAGCGGAAACGCGGCGATTGTTCAACCGAACACGACGGCGCCGATGCCCAGGAAGCGTTTGCCGGTCTGTTCGAACACTTCCCTGTACTGATCCGTCTGCTCGAACACGCGGCCGGATGGAACGACGCTGCGGATGTACTTCCAGACCTCGCCCACCTCGGGGCAGTTCTCGTTGATGATGTCGTGCAGCGCGATAATGCGCGTCTTGTCCTTGAGCGATTGGTAGTCGGACCAGCAGGCATCCCGGGAATGCTCGCCGTCGATCAGCGCGAGGTCCCAGTTTCCGGCGCGCAGAATCTGGCGGCCGGCGGGGGATGTGCTGCAGCAGATATGGTAGTCGAAGGGGCGAAACTCTTGTCGATAATGCAGGAGAATCGGGCTTTCCTCGAGATCGAGCGTGCAGGCGTGGTGCAGCCCGCCGAAGCGGGCGAGGTACTCGCAGGTGATGATGAACGTGCCGCCGTGCCGGCTGCCGATCTCGACGTAGCTGCGGATCTGCTTGTCGGCGAGGAAACGCAGATATCGGCTGAACTGCCGCGGGTATTGCCAGGATTTCACGCCGTGGCCGCACCAGGGATAGAAGGCGGCCGGGAATTCTTCCAGGACCTCATCGTTCAGACCGAGCCGCAGCAGGAACTGTTCGAGCCGGTCGGGGTTCAGCAGCAGCTCGATCGGCGCGGCCCGCAGTTCCGCGACGGCCTGGCCGACATCGCCGGAATCGATGCGGACGGGGAGGGGCATGAGCGGGTCCCTACGCCGCGGCCGTTGCCGGAGGGGTCAGAACGACGCCGTGGCGATTTGCGTGTCCGACCGGTTGCGACATGACCAGGCCGCGGACTTCGTAGCGGTTCACCTGATGGAAGCTGTCTTCAATCGCCCATCCCTCCCGTGCAGCGCTCCTCCGATCATAGCTGGCCCCGATCGGGCGAGTGTGCAGCACGGACACGGCGTCGAGGACGGCGATAGCGGTAGGCGCCACATCGATGATCGCCTGCCAAAGGTGATCAAGCCCGTAGCCACTGGGGTTCAAGGCAAAGGTGGCAGCCGCCCGGCGCAGCGCCGCCTGGGAGAAGATCGGAGCCATGATCTCTACGAAGGAGGTGAAGCGCAGGACTGCATTTGCATCCGCCCGCCGCGTGATCGGGTGATTGACGAAGCTGCCGGGGGCGAGCGAGGGCTGCGCGAGCGCCAGGCCGTAAGCACGGCACAGCTCGAACATGAGGTTGATCGTTTGCCAGTCGGCGAGCAGATCGTCGTCTGGAAACCACACGTAATCGTAGCCGCCCCAAAAGCTTTCTTCAGCGAGCAGGCGGGCCAGGCCCTCGAACTTGCTGCCGGGATAATGCGCGCGGTGCTCGGCCGCGGTTTCGGCTGTGCCGGCGCCATAGGTGCAGAGGCAGAGATCCCAGCTACGTGCGCCCTCGGGGCAGGACTGAAGCCAGAACGGATGGAGCGAATCCGGGCCAGCGCGCAAGACGACGAGGTTCCGCCGCCCGCTTGGTGGCGCTTCCGGTGCAATCGCGGTCGCCGGCCAGACCGGGACGTCGCGCAAATAGAGTATCCGGCAGGGCTCGCCGCACGGCATCGTCTGGCCGTCCAGCGCGAGCGCCGGCTGCATGGCCAGGGGGAACGCGATGCGTGCCCGGCCGAGCGTGTCAAACAGGTGGAGCTGCTCGTTCGTCACCTGCCATCGAACAAAGTCGGTCCCCCAAGCGCCGCCGATCCGACCGCTAGGCAGGAGAATAAGTTGCGTTTCGGGTAGGCCGGCTGGACCGCGGACGAGCCGCCATACCTTGTCAGCCAACCAAGCGGGTGGCCTGCCCTGCCGCATCGGGTTTTCCGGTCGCTGTGTCCGGCGCATCAAACAGGCGGCGGGTTAACATACGGTTGTCAGGGCGCGCCCTCGACAAAACGGCCCGACTGGTGGACACATCCGGCGCCTGATCGGCATCGCACATCGGGCGAAATAATAACAGGAGCCAGTCCAGCACATGAGCGCCAGTTCGCCGAAGGTCCTTCGCGGCCGCCAGTTCTTTGCCAATCCCGGGCCGACCAACATCCCGGATTCGGTGCTGCGGGCGATCGATCGGCCGACCATCGACTTCCACGACCCCGATTTCGTGGAGGTGTACGATGCCACTTTCGCCGCGCTGAAGCGCGTGCTCGGCACCGAGCACCACCTGTTCATGTACTCCGGGTCGGGCCATGCGGCTTGGGAGGCGACGCTGACGAACCTGCTGTCGCAGGGGGATACGATCCTGCTGATCGAGTCCGGGCATTTCTCCGACGAGTGGGGCCGGATGGCGGCGGCGCACGGGCTGGAGGTGCAGATGGTGCCGGCCGACTGGCGGCACGGCGTCGAGATCGCCGCGGTGAAGGCGGCGCTCGCGGCGGATACGAAGCATGGGATCCGTGCGGTCTGCGTGGTGCACAACGAGACCGCGACCGGAATGTTCATCCCGCTGCCGGAACTGCGCGCGGCGATCGATGCGGTGGGGCATCCGGCGCTGTTCCTGGTCGATACGATCTCCTCCTTGGCCAGCCTGGAGTTCCGGATGGACGACTGGAAGATCGATGGCGTTGTGGGCGGCAGCCAGAAGGGGCTGATGTGCCCGACCGGCATGAGCTTCACCGGCGTGTCGGAGAAGGGCATGGAGGCGAACAAGCAGGCGAAACTGGGGCGCTATTATTTTGATTGGGCTGTCATGCTGAAGCGGCCCGGCAAGAGCTTCATCGGCACGGTTCCCGTCAATGCGTTCTACGGGATGCGCGAGGCGTTGCGGCTGCTGGAGCAGGAGGGGATGGAGAACGTGATCGCCCGCCACCACTACCTGGCCGAGGGTGTGCGGCGCTGCGTCAATGTCTGGGCGGGTAATAACGGACCGCAACTGTTCTGCACCAATCCAGGCCGGTATTCGGATTCCGTGACCGCGGTGCTGATGCCGGAGGGACACGATGCCGAGGAACTTCGGCGGACGGCACGGTATCGCTACAACGTCTCGCTGGGCGGGGGGCTCAGCAGGCTGCACGGGCGGGTGTTTCGCATCGGGCATATGGGGGATCTGAACGAGGCGATGATGCTCGGCGCGCTGACCGCGGTGGAGATGAGCCTACGGCGGAATGGCGTGCCGCATGGGAAGGGCGGGGTCGAGGCGGCGATGGCGTATTTTGCTTCGTAGCGATCGCGGCCACCGCAAAGGCGGCGGGACTCATACCCCACGGATTGCGCACTTCCAGGGATTTCTTCGTCCCGCCGCCAGCAAGTAGAAAAGTCCCACTGCAAATATTCACCGCGACCCCACTGCTCGGCTGCGACCCGTTGGTCGGAGTCCGCGCTGGCGTTCGGGGTCTCTCACGACTAGGGTTGGGGTAGCTGTATCTCGCCAACAGGTTCTTCGCGATCCTGTTCATCATCCTGGTGACGGTGCCCGACATGACCGAGCATAGCAGCGAGCCAAGTCCCGACCAGACGCCTTCGGCAGGAAGCGGACGTGCCGCGGTGGCTGGTCGCCCCGAGTCAGCAGATACCCATGCTGGGTCCGGGCCAGCCCCACGGGACGGACGAACCTCAGGGCGAAAGCGAACACTGTTGATCGGAGGGGTAGGCGCTATCGTCATAGCCGCCCTCGTTGTGTTTGGTATTCCGACGATCCGGCTGGCGCTCAACACCGTTTCGACGGACGATGCATACGTGAACGGCCACATGACGTTCGTTGCCCCCCGCGTCCGCGGTCAGGTTGCGCGGGTCCTGGTGGATGACAACAACCGGGTGCACAAAGGAGATATTCTGGTCGAACTGGACAAGGAGCCTTATCAGGACGCCGTTGCTGTGAGCAAAGCGGCCGTCGACACTGCAACGGCGAACCTGGTGGTGTCCGTGGCCACGGCCCGGAGCATCGAAGCGGATGCCAGAAGCCAATTCTGGAAATTACAGAACGCCATCGAGGGGGTCGGAAACCAGGTCGCCCTGCTGCGTGCGCGGGTGGCCGCCTTCGATAAGAGCAAGGCCGAGCTGACGCTGGCGCAGCTCGATTTCGAACGGGCGCAACGGTTGCTGGGTACCCCGGCCGAGAGCCGGCAGGAGTTCGACCAGCGACAAGCGGAGATGTTGACTGCCCGGGCACAGGTCACCCAAGCGCTGTCAGACGTGTACCAAATCCGTGCCTCTTTGGGGTTGCCGGCGGTACCTGAAGGCGGCGATCTCGCCGCAGCGCCACCCGACATCGATCAGAACTTTTCTTCCGTCCGCCAGGCGCAGGCCGACCTGATTCAGAGTTCGGCTCAACTGGGCATCGTGCATTCCTACGACCAGACACCGGAGCAGATGATCGAGCAGTTTCAGAAGATGGGCGACATCGACCGGACGTTCGCCCGGTTCGCGGCTGATGCGCCAGGGGTGAAGGAGGCGCAGGCGAAGCTTGAAGCTGCCAGGCGCGACCTCACGCAGGCCGAACTGAACCTTCGGTACTGTGACATCCTCGCGGATATCGACGGCGTCGTGACCCGCCGCAATGTCAATCCTGGCGATGATGTTCAAGTCGGGCAGAGCCTTATGGCGATCCGATCGCTGCACGATATTTGGATTGACGCCAATTTCAAGGAGACCCAGTTGCGCTACTTGCGCATCGGTCAGCCTGCCGATCTGCACGTCGACATGTATGGCGACAGCCACGTATTCAAGGGCCGGGTCTCCGGTTTTACGATGGGGACCGGATCAACCCTGGCGCTGCTGCCGGCGCAGAATGCCACCGGCAATTTCATCAAAGTCGTGCAGCGGTTGCCAGTTCGGATTGACGTCGAAGACTATGACCCCGACAAGTATCCGCTGTTCTACGGCACCTCGGTTGTTCCATACGTCTATATCAATAAGCCGCCGACCGGACCGGATGCCGGAAAGTTTCTTCAGACTTATGTACCGCAACCGCCAGCCCCCGGCCCCGTCGCGAGTTCGTCGGGCGCCAGGCAGTGACGGAGTCGGTACTTTCGCCTTCGCTTCCCAGATCCCATGTTGGCGGAAGCCCGTGGGCAGTGGCCGCCGTCGTCGTAGTGCCAACGTTCATGGAGGTGCTTGATACCACGATCGCGGTAGTAGCGTTGCGCTATATTGCCGGCGGCCTCTCAGCTACGGTCGATGACGGGGAATGGGTTATCACCAGCTACCTGGCCGCTAACGCGATTATCCTGCCGATCACCGGCTGGCTGTCAGCGCACCTTGGCCGCCGCAACTACTTTCTGCTGTCAATCGCTGTTTTTACCCTCGCCTCGGGACTGTGTGGAATGGCCACCAGTCTCAGTCAGCTCATCCTGTTCCGCGTGATCCAGGGCTTGGCGGGTGGTGGCCTTCAGCCAAGCAGCCAGGCAGTGCTGCTGGATGCCTTCCCGGTGGAAAAGCAAGGCACAGCCATGACGCTGTTCGGCTTCGCCGCCCTGATAGCGCCGGTCGTCGGCCCGACCCTCGGCGGCTGGCTGACAGACAGTTACTCGTGGCGGTGGGTGTTCTTAATCAATGTTCCCGTTGGTCTTTTGGCATTTGCCGGGTGTTACGCCCTGCTCCATGATCCGGAGTACCTGACGGCCCAGCGTATCAAGCTGAGAAAGGGGCCGTTGAATTTTGACTCGATCGGCTTGTCGCTGCTGGTCGTCGTCATGGTCTCTTGGGAAGTGATGCTTAGCAAGGGGCAGGAGTGGGACTGGCTGGGCGACCCATTCTGGCGTGTCCAGACGCTGGCGACGCTCTTCTCGGTGGGTCTGATCGGACTAATCTTCTGGGAGTTGCGCCACCCGAATCCGGTGGTCAATCTCCGCCCATTGAGAGAACGCAACTTCAGCTCGTGCTGCATCATCATCTTTACTGCCTACGCGGTACTTTATGCCGCCAGCACCTCGTTGCCTGGCCTGTTGCAGTCCCTGTTTGGCTATGACGCGCTGAGCGCGGGATTGGTGATGTCGCCGGCCGGATTCTTTGCTGTTGTCGCAATGCCCTTGGTGGGCCGCACGCTTGGTCGGGGCACCGACGCGCGGTGGGTGATGGTCGCCGGCCTACTGACTATGGCCGCCGGCAACTATTGGATGTCGCAGATGAATCTGGATATCAGTCCCGGCCAGGCCGTCTGGCCTCGGGTCGTGTTGATCGTGGGGTTGGCGATATGCTTTGCCCCGGCGAATGTTGCGGCCTATCTCTATACGCCAGTGGCGCTACGCGGAGCGGCTGTCGGCTTGTTGAGCCTGTTGCGTAATGAGGGCGGGAGCGTGGGGACGTCGCTGGCACAGACACTGCAGGAGCGGCGCGACCAATTCCATAGCCTGCGGCTCGTTGAATCTCTCAATCCCCTCGATCCGGCCACGAACTCCTTCCTCGATCAGGCTCAGGGAGTGTTCCTGCAACAGACCGGCGATCCGGTTGGGTCGCAGCAGCTCGCCTTGCAAACGCTCGAGAACCTGCGTCAACAACAGGCATCCGCGCTGGCCTATTTCGACGTCTTTTGGGTGTTGGCCGTTGTGATGCTCGTGCTGGTGCCTGTGATTCTGGTTATGAAGCGGTCGGTGGCGGAGAAAGGCGCTCATCTCGGAGCTGAATGAGGGGTGCTCGCTTGGCTGGGCGGCTACCTTCGGGGGGTTGCGGTCTGCGGCTGTGTGGGCTGGTCCGGAGGTGCTTCGACGGTATTTTCGACACGAAGGACACCAAGATGAGGAAGGACACGAAGAAGAGCGGGGGAGTAGTTTCGTGACGCCGCAAAGCAATCTTCGTGACGTTTGCGTCGGAAAACGAGCGTGGTGGCAGGCAAGGTGGGGGCTCTCGCGACCGGCGACGAGGTGCCGTCCGGCTGTGGCCCCTGCCGGATGCATCAGGCGGAGTGGCGCCGAATCGGGATGGCGGGGCTGGCCGTGGGCCGGCCCCATGCGCGCTTTGTGTGTGAGGCGCTGTGGTGCGCTATGGGCCTGGGCCCGTCCCCCATCGATCCGCTTCGCCGGATTGATCCGCTTCGCGGCTCAATCCTCCCGCAAGCGGAGGGGGCTGTTTGGGAGGCGGCGGCGTTGGGGTGGCGGAATGCCCCCGGATCAAGTCCGGGGTTTTCCGTCCTACGGGATTTGCGACTGGATTTATGGGGTCGGCAGGGCGGTGCCAGCGGGTGGTCATGAAGGTGACCAGGTTGCCGCGGTAGTCGATGATGTCGCGGCAGAGCTCGATCCAGGCCTTTTGATCCAATTGGTCGGGCGCGATGCCGA
>Ga0335075_10002531_pt1 | contig 29318 bp, 25 predicted proteins | sample Lox_Sample_24_FD_206723 | JGI IMG/M metagenome (GOLD analysis project Ga0335075, IMG submission 206723) | Soil microbial communities from Loxahatchee National Wildlife Refuge, Florida, United States - Lox_Sample_2.4 | ecosystem: Environmental > Terrestrial > Soil > Wetlands | place: USA...
ACCTCGACCAGGCGCTGGCGCTCGCCACGGTCAACCCCGGCGGTTTTGTCGGCCGCCGCGGCCGGCTGGAGGTCGGCTCTGACGCCGACCTGATCCGCTTCGACTGGACGCCGGGCGATCTCTCCCTGTCCATCGACACGGTGCTCGTGCGCGGAGAAAGCGCATGAGTGCTCCGCTGCTCGCAGGCGCCGCCGTCGTCGACATCACGCCGCCCGCCGGGCTCGCCATGTCCGGTTTCGTCGCCCGCACCGAGCCGGCAACGGGCACACACGATCCGCTGACGGCGCGGGCGCTTGTCGTGAACGACACAGCCATCCTCGCCATGGATGTGCTTGGCCTCGACAGGGCCACGACGCGAGCCATCGCAAAACGCTGCGCCCTGCCCGACGACAATGTCGTGGTCGCGGCGCTTCACACCCATGGCGGGCCGCAGGTGCGGTTCGGCGGTTATCACGCAGGCATAGATCAAGCCTATATGGCGGCGCTCGAAACCGCTGCGGTCGAAGCGCTTGACCGTGCCTGGGACGCGCGCCGGCCGGCCGAGTTCAGCTTTGGCGTGGGCCGCGATGCGAGGATCGCCCGCAACCGCCGGCGCGCCGACGGGCCAACCGATCCCAGCCTGCCCGTGCTCGACATCGTCGGAACCGATGGAAGCCCGATCGCGACGCTGCTTGCCTATGCCTGCCATCCCGTCGTGCTGGGCGCCGACAACCGCCTGTGGACGGCCGACTATCCCGGCTTCACGCGCGCCGCCATCGAAGGCGCGCGGCAAGGCACGGTGGCGCTGTTCCTGACCGGCTGTACCGCCGACGCCAACAACGGTCATTCGGCGCATGCCTCGATCAGCCTCGACGCCGATGCGGAACGCACCTTCGCCGCGGCCGAGCGTATCGGCAGGCATATCGCAAGCGAGGCGCTGGCGGCACCGCTGGTGCCGGCCGGCGGAGGCGCCGCGATCTGCTCGAAAATGGTGGAGCTCGCCTTCGAGCGCCGCGAGACGGAAAGCATGCAGGCGCTCGCCGAACGCTGGCGCGCCGGAATGGCGGCGGCTGACCCGGTAACGGCGACGTTGCTCGCGAAATGGATCTCCTGGGCCGAACGGGGTCTGCCGGCGGACCTTGCCAGTCTCAGGATCGCCTGCCGCGTCACCGCGCTGCGCTGGGGCAATGTCGAGATCATCGCCCTTCCCGGCGAGATATTCGCCGAGACGGCACATGACATTCGGCGGCGCATCGGCAATCCGGCGGCCATCGTTATCGGCTTCGCAGACGACAATCCCGGCTACATTCCGCCGGCGGCCGAATATCCTTTCGGCGGTTACGAGGTGGACGAGGCGCACCGATACTACGGCCAGCCGGCGAGCTTCGCGCCGGGCTCAGCCGAAGCGCTCGCCGACGCGGCCGTCGGCTGCGTGCTCGCGCTGCGCTCGAACAACCAGGATTAAATCACTTCATGTCCGATGCCGCCTTTCTCCGCGAATCACGCAATGCCTATGTTTCATCCAACCGCGGCACGCTCGAATGGATGCTCGACCGGCCGCCATTGCATGGCGTCTTCCTCAACACCAAGATGAACTCGATCACGCTCGCCGACTATGGCGAGGCCGATGGGTGGCGCGGGCCGCGATTCCTCTATGGCTGGATCCAGGGGCGCGGGCTCGAGGCTCTGGTGACGCACGCCGCGTTCTTCGAGCGCGAGGACCCTGCATTCGCCGCAAGACTCGATGCCGCCGGACGTCGGCTCTATGCCGGGCTCAAGGGCCTTTACGATCGGTATGATGGCGCGTTCTTCACCTATGACGAAAAGCTCAGGCCGGTGATCCGCGGCGCTGGAGGCGAACCAGTGCCGCAGCGTGTCGGTACGCGGTTCTTCACCTACGCCGACGCCTTTGTGCTGAAGGGCCTGATCGCCGCGGCGAGCCGCTACGAGCCGGCGAGCCGGCCGCCCTATCTTGCCCGCATGGCGGCGCTGGTTGAGGCGATCGAGGACGGCCGGTTCATCATGGACGAGCGGCAGCCGCTGACGGCAGAGGCGGCCGCGGCGCAGCACGCCGAGTTCGGACCACGCATGATCGTGCTCGGCGCGGCTGCGCTGCTGCATCGGCTGGGGTTGGCGGAGGAATCGCGTTTCGGCGATCGCTTCATCGGACACGTGCTCGCGCAGCATTGGGACGCGACCGGCGCCAGCCCTTCGCTGCTGATCCGCGATACCGAGGGCGGTGACCGCTGCAACGTCGGCCACGCCATCGAGTTCGCCGGCTTTGCCTGCGAATATCTACAACAGGACGCCGATCCGGCTGTTGTCGAAGCAATCCGCAAGGCGCTGGTCGCCTCATTCGAGAAGGGTTTTTCCGGACCGGGCCTATGCCTGCATATCTCGGCCGCGACCGGCAAGCCGACGAGCCCGAACTACCCATGGTGGTCGCTGCCGGAGACGGTGCGCGCGGCTGGCCTCTGTCATATTAGGACGCGCGACGAAGCGACGATGGCCGTCTGGCGCAAGGCGCATGAAGCCTTCTTCGCCAATTACTGGCGCAGCAGCCCGGCGATTGCCTACCAGACACGCGACCGTAGCGGCCCGGTCGATTTCGTGCCGGCGACTCCTGATCTCGACCCCGGTTACCACACCGGACTGAGCTTCCTCGGCGGCATCGAGGCTATCGACGCCCTGCTTCCGCCGGGCTGAGCCTCCCAAGGCGAAAAAAGGGCGGCGCGTCAGACGCGCCGCCTTTTTTATGCTGCTCCATCAGGGATCAGGCTTTATCTGACCTTTTCGCCGACGCCGCTTTCCAGCGAGCGATGCAGTGCATCGAGGATCGCGGTGACGTGACGGCTGCTCTCGAGCGTCACCAGCGGCTCTTTGTCCTCCAGAACGCAGGTCACGACGTGCTGAAGCGCTTCCGAGACGGCGCCACGCTGCACGCCATGGATCATCGCGCCGATCGAGGTGCGCGGATATTCGAACGCCGCCTCCGTCGCCAGCTCGATCTGCTCGCTATCGCGCTTCAGGTGCATCATACCCTTCTCGCCGACGATCTCGATGAAGCTGTCCGTCATCGACGGGTAGGTGTCCGGATAGATCCAGCAGGCCTCGAAGGTTGCGAGCTGTCCGCCCGAGAACCGCACTTGCGCCTGGATCGCGTCCGGGGTCTCGATGCCACGGCCCCTGAGCACGCCCCACACGGCGGTGGCGTAGACCTCCGAGGCTTTCGCCTCCGGGCCGAAGAACCAGGTCACGAGATCGACGTCGTGGCAGGATAGGAACCATGCCGGCGTCGTCGCGGCGGCCCAGCTCAGCATTTTGGTCGGCACATGGATGCGGTCGTTCTTGCGTGCATATGCAAGCACCGGCTTGCCGACATGGCCGGCGGCGATCTCCTGGTGGGCGCGCGCGTAGGCAGGTATCCAGCGGTGGTTGAAGCATGTCATGGCTTTGACCCCGCTCGCTTCGACGGCGGCGATCAGCGCATCGGCCTCGGCGAGGTTGGTAGTCAGCGGTTTCTCCACCATGAAGTGCTTGCCGGCGGCGGCGGCCGCCGTGCAGATGTCGCGATGCATATGGTCAGGCGTGGCGATAGTGACGAGATCGATGTCCGGCCGCGCCAGGAGCTCCCGGTAATCCTCGCAGTGGAAGGGCGCCTCGTAGGCTTGCGCCAGCTCCTTCGCGCCGGCGGCGGGAAGGCTGGCGACACCGACAAGGCGCGTGCGGCGGTCGGATCCGAACGACGCGGCGTGACTGCGTCCCATGATGCCGGCGCCTATGATGCCGACGCCAAGACGGCGATTCTGGTCGATGGACAATGCTGGTCTCCGTTGGACATGCATATGTTGAGGGTAGTGCGTTTCAGGCCGGCTCGACGGCAGGAACAGCGCGCACGTTCGGCACCGCGCTCAGCAGCTTGCGGGTGTAGTCCTGCGACGGTCGCGCAAAAATGGCGTCGGCCGTGCCGATCTCGACGATGCGGCCGAGATTCATCACCGCGACGCGGTCGCACAAGTAGCGCACCACCGCCATGTCATGGCTGATGAACACATAGGAGAGACTGCGGCGTGCCTTAAGCTCGATCAGCAGGTTGAGGATCTGCGCCTGGACCGAGACATCGAGTGCCGAGACAGGTTCGTCCATGATCAGCACGTCCGGATCGACGGCCAGCGCCCGCGCTATGCCGACGCGCTGCAACTGACCGCCCGACATTTCCGTCACGCCGCGATCGTAGTGACCGGCCTCCAACCCGACTTCGCCGAACCGTTCGATCACGCGCCGTCGGCGCTCGTCGGCCGGAACACCGCGCAGCCGCAGCGGCTCAGCCGCATTGTCGCCGGCTGAAAGGCGTGGGTTGAGCGAGTTGAGCGGATCCTGGAACACCATCTGCACCCGCGAGCGAAAGTCCACGAGATCGCGACGGCCGAGGCGAGTTATGTCGACGCCGTCGAAGGAGACGGTGCCGGTCGTGGCGTCGACCAGGCGCATCATGACGCGCGCCAGCGTGGACTTGCCGGAGCCGGACTCGCCCACCACGCCGAGCGCCTCGCCGGCAAAGAGGTCGATGTCGACGCCGTCGACGGCGCGCGTCGTGCGACGCTTTCCCCAGAACTGGCCGCCTCGCACCGGGAACTCCACGCTGATGTTCTTGAGCGTGAAGAGCTTCCTTGCGGCCGTCGCGCCGAAAGCACCATCATGACGGGCGCGATAGGCGGTGTGGAAGGCAGGCGTTCCGGAGAAGTGGCAGGCGGCGAGGCTTGCACCCGACGGTGCAAGCTCCGGCATGGTGCTGATGCAGATTTCCTTGTCGCGGCCGACCGGACAGCGCGGTTGGAACGGGCAGCCCGGCGCCTCGACCGCTATCGAGGGCGGCTGGCCTGGGATCGGCTCCAGCCGCGTGACGCCGTCGATCGACGGCCGGCACGAAAGCAGGCCTTGCGTGTATGGATGCCTGGGATCGGCGAGCACTTTTGCCGTTGGGCCGCTCTCGACCACCTTGCCGGCATACATCACCGCCAGGCTCTCGGTGTTCTCGGCGATCACGCCGAGATCATGGCTGACGAGGATCACCGCGCCGGACACCTCGGCGCGCAGCTCGCGCATGAGCTTCAGGATCTGTGCCTGGATGGTCGCGTCGACCGCGGTTGTGGGCTCGTCGGCGATCAGCAATTGCGGGCGGTTGGCGAGCGCCATGGCGATCATGACGCGCTGGCACATGCCGCCGGAGAATTCGTGCGGGTATTGGCTAAGGCGGCGCTCGGGTTCGGTTATGCCGACATGGTCGAGCAGCGCTGCGGCGCGCTTGCGGGCTGCCGCCTTGCTCAACCGGCGGTCATGGATGGTGAGCGCCTCCACGAGTTGGTCGCCGATGGAGAGCACCGGGTCGAGCGAACTGATCGGGTTCTGAAAGACGAAGGCGACATCCTTGCCGAGCAGCGCGCGCCGCTCCGAAGCGGGAAGCGCTGCGACGTCGCGTCCCTCGAAGCGCGCGGTGCCGCCAAGCCGCACGGCGTTTCCGGGAAGCAGCCCGAACGCCCCCATCAACGACACCGACTTGCCGGATCCCGATTCCCCGACAATGCCAAGCGTCTCGCCGCGGCGCACAGACAGCGAGACGTCCCGCACGGCCCTGAAGGCCGTGCGTTCACCCGTCCGGAACCCGACCACTAGGCGGTCGAGTTCCAGGATCGGCTTTTCAGTCGCCGGCAGTTCAGAAACCGGCATTCGCCAGAACCAGCGAGTTCTGGTGGTCGCGAGCGAGACCTTGCAGATCCTTCTTGTAGGCCCAGAGCGTCGGAACCTCGTAGGTGCCGAGGGCCCAGCTCTCATCGATCATCACGTCGCGAAGCTGCTTGTACATCGCTTGCTGGACAGCCGGATCGGTGGCGCCGATCAGCGTGTTGATGGCCTCGCTGTAAGCTGCCGGCGGGACGCCATCCTTCCAGAGCGGGTTGTTGGCGACACGCATCAGCGAGTTCTGCACGATGCGCGGCACGCTGAGCTGGCCGCCACCGACCTGGCCGAGCGCAACGCCGAACTCGCCGGCGACGAGCCGCTTGTTGAACGTCGCCGCGTCCTGCTGGTCGATGGTGAGCTGGAAGCCGATGCTGGCGAGGTCCGACTGGATGATCTGCATGACCAGCAGACTGGTCGGGTCGGAGCCGGACACCATCGCGGTGCCGCCGCTGATGCCCGACGCTTGCGCCAGAAGCGCCTTGGCCGCCTCGAGATCGTAGCCGATCAGGCTCTGCACGGCGGGATCCTGCACCGGCGACTTCGGTCCCCATGGCAGGTAGGCAGCGCCGCCGAACTCGAACAGCACCTCCTTGACGATGCGGTCACGGTTGATGGCGCGCTGCAGCGCCTGCCGCACGATCTTGTTGTCGAAAGGCGCCGTCTTGGTGCTGACGCGCAGCAGCATGGTCGCCGCGCCGGGATACCCCGACAGGACGTTGAAGTCCATCTGCAGCCGGCTCGCGTCGCGCGCCAACGGATAGGCGAGCACGTCGATCGCGCCCGAAGCGAGCGCTCCCACGGCGGCGGCCGGACTGGTGAAGAAACGGATCACGATGTTGGGCGTCCGTTGTTCGCCGCCGAACCATTCCGGAAACGCCTGTAGCGTCAGGCTTTCGCCCTGGCGCCACTCGACGACTCGGTATGGGCCGGCGCTGGCCGGCGCGCTGGCAAGCTTCTCCGCATCATTCTGATCTTTGTCGATGACCGGCTGATGCACCAGCATGTCGGTGATCAGCGAGGTGGCGGTGGGCTGCTTGAGGGTGAGCAGAACCTGCGTGTCGTTCACGGCCTCGATTTTTTCGACAAGGGTCGAGGTGGCGGCAAAAAGATTGAAGCCGCGCTTCTGGTCGGCCGCGCGCTCGAAGCCCGCCACAACATCCTCGACCGTCATGGTTTTGCCGGTGTGGAACACGACATCTGGCCGGATCGTCAGCGTGACGCTCTTGTTGTCCGGCCCGATCTCGAAGCTCTTCAGCGCAGATGGGACGGGCTTCAGGTCCTCGTCATATTCGATCAGCCAAGCATTGAGCGCCTTGAGCAGAATCAGCGCGTTGACCGACTGGTTGTATGGGTCGAAATTGACGATGTCGACCGCGCTGCCGATGGTGATGGTGTCGGGCGCGGCGGCTTGGGCGAAGCCGGCCCGCGCGATCAGTGGCAATGCACCGGCTGCGAGACCGGCTTTGAGCAGGGTGCGGCGGCTTGCCGAGAAGATCGAAGTCATTAGCATTCCCCTTTTTTGGTCAGTTGACTTTGATGCGCGGATCGAGCGCGGCGTAGATGACATCGACCGCCATGTTGATGACGGCGAAACTGAACACGACGAACATCAGGACGCCCTGCACGACAGGGTAGTCGCGTGTGCTCACGGCCACGAAGACGAGCCGGCCGATGCCCGGATAGTTGAAGACGGATTCGGTGACGACCGCGCCGCCGATGAAGGCGCCGAGCTGCAGCCCGACGATGGTGACGATCGGCAAGGCGGCGTTGCGCAGCGCGTGATTGATGAGGATGTTGCCCTCGCTCGCTCCCTTGGCGCGGACCGCGCGGATGTGTGGCTTGGCCAGTTCCTCCGACACCGCCGAACGGACGAAACGGACGAGCACCGCCGCCATGAACAAACCGAGCGTGAGCGCCGGCAGCAGCGTGTTGCGGAAAGCGCCGACGGGATCGGCCATGAACGGGACGTAATTGGACATCGTCGGCAGGACGCGAAAATGCAGGCCGAACAGCCAGATCAAAATGATTCCCAGCCAGAAGCTTGGGAACGCCAGCAGCACGACCTGGTAGATGCCGGCCGCCCGCGCCGTCAGCGAGCGTGGGCGCCAGGCGGCGAACACGCCGGCCGGCAGGGCAATCACGAGGCCGATGACCACGGCGAAGACGATAAGCTGGAAGGTGGCGGGGATGCGCTGGCCAAGCAGCTCGGTCACCGCTTTGCCCGAGGCGAGCGAGCTGCCGAGATCGCCGGTGAGCACGCCTCCAACCCAGGACAGGTATTGCACCGGCAGCGGCCGATCGAGACCGAGCCGTTCGCGCACTGCCGCAAGCTGCTCCGCCGTCGCATCGGGCCCTGCGATGGCCAGTTCGGGGCTGCCCGGCACGGCGTAGATCATGATCCACACGGCCACCGAGCCGATAAAGAGGACCAGCGCAAGCTGGCCCAGCCTGCGAACGAGATAGGATAGGATCATGCCAACACCCCGCCGCGGCTGACGGTGGTGCCATAGGCGCGCTGAAGCCCGACGCCGAAGGCGTCGAAGGCTGCGACCAGGATCGCGATGGCGAACCCGACGATCACCGGATAGATGGGCGATACGAAAAGGTTCTCATTGCCGGCGGCCAGCATGGAGCCGAGCGAAGCGTTGGGTGGCGCCACGCCGAGGCCAAGGAAGTTGAGGCCGGATTCAGTGAGCACTGCTGTCGATGCCGTGATCACCAGTTGCACGACCGCCGGTCCGAGCGAATTGGGCAAGATTGTGCGCAGCACGATGTCCGGCATCGATGCGCCTGCGGCGCGCTGCGCGGCGACGAACTCGCGCTCCTTGATCGTCAGGACGCTGGCGCGCGTGAGCCGCGCGAACGTGGGCACGGCGACAATGGCGATCGCGATGATCAGCGGCACGAGGCCGCCGCCCATGATCGCGACCAGCACGATGGCGAGCAGAATGGCCGGCACGGACAGAATCACATCCATCAGGCGCATGGCCAGGCCGTCGAGCCAGCCGCCGAAATAGCCGGCGACCAGGCCGATGGCGATTCCGGCAATTGCGGCCAACAGCGAGGTCGAGACCGCGGTAAGCAGCGACAGCCGCAAACCGAATAGGATGCGGGAGAAAATATCGCGGCCGAGTTCGTCGCTGCCGAGGATATGCTTCGCCGAGATCGGCTCGAACGAAAGGCTCGTCTGCGCCAGCGGATCGTAAGGGGCGATCCAGGGTGCCAGCAGGGCCATGAGCGCCAGCCCCAGGAGCGCGATCGCGCCGGCGAGGCCGATCGGTGTTTCCGCAAGGCGACGCCATGCGCCGCGGCGCTTGCTCGGCGCTAACTCTGGCGGCGCGGCATGAGCCTCAGCCGTCAACGCATTTCCTCCTTGCATGCCAAATTGGCAACCGTTTGCACAATCAAACATGGCCAAGCCACCAGCGTCAAGAGTGTGTCAGTGATTTCAAACGTAATGGCCCAGTGGGGCAGGCTCCACTCTCGCGCTGCGGTGGGGACTGGCCCGAATTCCCACGAAACTCATGAAATTCGTGCTCGACATGCCGTTTCGCCACGACAGTGACCTCATTCAACTGCGGCCAGGAAGTAAGGCGATCTTCATCCGAGATCGCGCTTTTGCTTTTACTTCCGGTCTCCTGCATGTGCATCGCCGCGCTTGACGTGGCAACCGGTTGCCGTTTATGTTTTCTGCGATCTTCACGGCCGAAACGGCCGCACACCCCGGCGCGGAACCCCAACTGATGCTCGCTAATCCCGTCCTCATCGTCGGTCCGCTGAACCCGCTCGCGACCAGCGGCCTGTCGGCTGCCACCCGCACACTCCATCTGCCGGAAGGTTCTGACCAGGCTGCGTTCTTGGAGTGTCACGCCGGCGAGATCGAGGCGCTTGTCCTTGCGCGCGCCGTCGATGTGCCGCTCGTCGACCGTTTTCCGCGCCTTCGCATCATCGCCAATTTTGGGGTTGGCTACGACAATCTGCCAACCCTTCACTGCGCGTCGCGCGGCATCATCGTTACGCACACGCCGCACGTGCTCACCGACGACGTGGCCGACACGGCGATAGCGCTGATGCTGATGGCGGTGCGCCGCTTCGGCGCCGCCGAGCGTTACCTGCGCGCCGGCCGCTGGTCGGCGGAAGGCATGTTCCCCCTGACCGGCAGCCTGAAGGGCCGCACGCTCGGCGTCCTTGGGCTCGGCCGCATCGGTAGGGCAGTGGCCCGCAGGGCCGAAGGCTTCGGCCTGCCGATCGCCTATCACGACATCGCCCCTGCCCCGGACCTGTCCTACACATTTCACGCGTCGGCGCGTGAGCTGGCGAAGGCCGTCGACATCCTGATCGCCGTCCTGCCGGGTGGACCTGGCACGCTGCGTATGGTCGATGCGGGCGTGTTCGAGGCGCTCGGGCCTGACGGGATCTTCGTCAATGTCGGGCGTGGCACCGCCGTCGACCAGCCCGCGCTGATCGCCGCGCTGCAGTCGGGGACCATCGCCGGCGCGGGGCTCGACGTCTACGAGAGCGAGCCCGGCGTGCCGCAGGCGCTGCTCGACATGGAACACGTGGTTCTGCTGCCGCATGTCGCGTCCGGTTCGCATGCAACGCGCGAGGCGATGAGCCGGCTGGTGGTCGACAACATCACCGCCTTCTTCACCACCGGCAAGGCCTTGACGCCGGTGCCAGAGACCCCCAACCCGGCGTGAAGCCGCCACCTCTTTCCGCATTCATTCACGAGGACAATCAGATGATACGCGTCGCCGTTGTCGGCATGGGCCTCATGGGCATGCTGCATGCCCGCATTCTCAACAATCTGCGCGATGTGGAGGTGGTCGGCGCGGTCGACATTTCCGACGAGCGGCTCGATGCGGTGAAGCGCGAGCTGGCCATTCCCGTCTATAAGGACCTCGCGGCCGTGATGGACGAAGTCGACGCCGTGTCGGTGACGCTGCCGGACGAGCTGCATGTCGCGGCCTGCACGTCGGCGCTGCAGGCCGGCAAGTTCGTGCTGGTGGAGAAGCCGCTCGCCACGACGGTCGCGGACGCCCGCAAGATCCTCGACGCGCAGCTCGAGCCGAACCGGTTGATGGTCGGACAGCTCCTGCGCTTCGATCTCCGGCTCGGCGAGTTGAAGCGGCGCATGGATGCAGGCCAGTTCGGCCGGATCGAATTCGTCAAAGTGCACCGCGCCAATGGCCGCGCCGCGGTGGCGCGGTTGAAGGGCCGCGCCTCGGTGACCGCCTTCCTCGGCGTGCACGATCTCGACCTGCTGCTCTGGCTCACCGGCGGCAGCATCGCCAAGGTGCAGGCGATGGGCCGCAAGGTGTTCTCCGGCCAATGGGACCTTTCGCTCGCCCATATCGAACTCGACAACGGCGTCATCGCCTCGGTGGAGAACCACTGGCTGATCCATGCCGCATCGGCGCGCAGCGCCTTCGCCGGTATCCAGGTGTTCGGCGACAAGGGCACCGCCTCGCTGGACCTATCCACCGACGAACTGGAGCTGGCGACCGACGAGCTCGGCATGACCCGGCGCATCGACAGCCGCAACTGGAGCCATGACGGCGGTCTCTCGGGCGGTTCGTTGCGGCGCGAACTGGAAAGCTGGATCGAGGCAATCCGCAGCGGGGAGCCGATGCCGGTTTCCGGCGAGGAAGGCCTGCGCGCGGTGACGGCGCTGAACATGGTCGAGGCCGCGCTGGACCGTCAAAATATGTGAGGGTGGGGCGCCCTCACCCCCACTCGACGGTCACTTCGAGAGAGCTAATCGTCCGCCGATCGCAGGATCGACCGGGTGACCTCCTCGAGTCGATCACCGTTCATCCAACGCAGCACGATCATGATATCGCGATCGCGGTCGATCGTGACGGAGTTCTGCGCCGTCGTTCCGGCGTCGCCACGCGTGCTCCCGGTTGTATAGAAAACCGGCCGTCGTGGCTGGCCGTCAGTGCTCGGGCGAATGTTCCAATTGACGAAGCCGTAGGCGGGATTGGCCTCGCCCGGGGAAATCTCGCGTTGTATCCAATCGCGCGATAACATTTCGACGCCGTTCCACAGCCCCTCCCTCAAAGTGAGCAGGCCCCAAAGGGCCAGATCACGGGTGGAGATGTGAAGGCCGCCGCCCCAGTGGCCACCACCGCTGACGGACTGAACCCACTGACCCGACAGGTTAACCCAGGAGTTCTTGTAGCCGAACCAATCCCAGGTCGTCGTTGCACCAATTTTGCCCATGACACGCTCGCGCAGAATCTGCGGGAGAGGTCTGCCCCAAACTCGCAGCAAGGCGAATGCGAGCAGGTTCACGCGCACGTCGTTATACTCGAAAGCGGCACCGGGCTTGATGTTCGTCGGGCCGATCGCGCCGGCCGCTACGCGATCCTTGTTCACCGCCCAGGCCGGTTTGTCCCACAAGACGCCTTCCCATGCGCTCGTCTGACGCAGCAGATGCTCCCAGGTGATGTCCCGGTTCATACCCTCGTCGAACAGGTCAGGGACGGAATGGCGCACCGGCGTGTCAAAGTCGAAGAGCCCTTCCTTCCAAGCGAGACCGGCTACCGTGGAGAGGAAGGATTTCGTGATGCTGAACGCCATATCGACGCGGCGCACGTCGCCCCATTCCGCAACGATGCGTCCATGGCGGACGATCATTCCGTTATGGTCACCACGGTTGCGCATCGGTCCGATGATTTCGGTGTACGCCTCCCCTGCGCATCCCAGCCGCGTCATCGTCTCGATGTCACCCTCGCTCTGACCGACGCTCGAACTCTGGGCCAGCGCGACGGCAGCCTCGAGGCGCATCGGGTCGAAACCGGCTTCCGCCGATGTCACGCTTTCCCACCGGAGGGACGATGCGGGGTGGTACGTGTCGGTGGTCATCCTGTGCTCATCGTGAAGCGCTTGAAGTCACCTGCCGCACGGCCGCTCCCCTATCAGTGCTGGACCTATAGAGGTGACAGTCCACGCCGTGTCCGCGGTCGAAGCTTGTCCTTGGTTCGACCGTGGCACACGGTTCGAAGCGCTGCGGGCATCGCGGATAAAAGCTGCAGCCCGCGGCGGAGTTATCGGACTGTTGGGCAACCGTATTGACGGCAGGCAGTCCGAGTCCCGGCTCCGGCGTAAGCACGGAGTTCATCAGGATCGACGTGTAGGGATGCTTGGGCTTGGCGAAGATCGTGGCCGCTTCGGCTTGCTCAACCAGCTTCCCAAGATACATCACACAGACACGCGTGCTCATATGGTCGACGACCGCCAGGTTATGGCTGATGAAGACGAAGGTGAGCCCCATCGTCTCACGCAGCTCGTGCAGCAGGTTCAGGATCTGAGCCTGGACCGACACGTCCAGCGCCGACGTAGGTTCGTCACAGATGACCAGGTCCGGGTTGAGGATAAGCGCCCTCGCGATCGCCACGCGCTGGCGCTGGCCACCTGAAAGCTGGGCCGGGAAAGCGTTGAGGAACTGGCTGTCGAGCCCGCAGCGCCGCAGCGTCTCCTCGACACGGCCCTCGCGTTCCGATCGGGCGCCCACTTTGTGCAGATTGAGCGGCAAGGCGAGGATGTCGCGCACGCGCCATTTCGGATTCAGAGACGAGTACGGATCCTGGAATATCGGCTGGACGATTCGTGCGAGTTCCCGCGGCGCGAAACCGTCCAGGCGGCGGCCCGCCACGTAGACCTCCCCTTTCGTCGGCGGCTGCAGGCCGAGCACGATGCGCGCGAGCGTACTCTTGCCGCTGCCGGATTCCCCGACAAGGCCCAGAACCTCTCCGCGCCTGACCGTCAGATTGACGCCGCGCACGGCATGGATCGTACGCTTCCTGCGCGAAAACTGCCCGCCCAGTTGAAACGTGCATTCGACGTCTCGCAGTTCGAGCAACGGAGGTTCCTGCGAATTCATCAGAGCGCGGCGCCTTCGAATGAAGCGTGGATGCAGCGCGCCTGATGATCTGCGGCGCCGTGGAAGAGCGGCACCGGCATGCTGCAGCGATCGACCGCGACCGGACACCGATTGCGGAAGCTGCACCCCTCGTCGAGATCGCGGGGCGCCGGCACGCTGCCGGGAATGGATACCAGCCGCTGCGACGGACCAGCGTTCTGATGTATAGGCAGGCATTTGAGCAGACCCCTGGTATAAGGATGCTGAGGGTTGCGGAAGACGTCCTGGACCGCACCCGATTCAACGACCTTGCCGGCATACATGACAGCGACCCGATCGGCGAACCGGGCGACGATGCCCAGATCATGCGTTATGAAGATCAGCGCGAGGTCGAGTTCCCGCTGGAGCTCACGCAACAGGACGAGAACCTGGACCTGAATCGTCACGTCGAGGGCAGTCGTCGGCTCGTCTGCGATGATCAGCTTGGGACCGCACATCAACGCCATCGCAATAAGAATGCGTTGTCGAAGTCCGCCCGAAAGCTGGTGAGGATATTGCAGCATGCGCTCGGCCGGATTGTTGATGCCGACCTTGCCGAGAAGGTATTCGGCCCGCTCGCGTGCCTCGGACCTTTTGCCCGACCGGTGACGCAGATAGGTTTCGATGAGCTGCTCGCCGACAGTGTAAAGGGGATTCAGAGACGTCATCGGATCCTGGAAAATCATCCCGATGTCGCGCCCGCGAATATTGCGCAACCTTGCCGGGCTCGCCTCCAGGAGGTTCACGCCCTGAAAGTTTATTGCCGTCGCCTTGAGGCCGGTGCCCGGCGGCAGCAAACGCATCAATGCCAAAGCGGTCAGCGACTTCCCGCAGCCGGACTCACCGACGATGCAAAGGGTCTCGCCACGTTTCACGTCGAGCGTTATCCCCCTCACCGCGTAAACTTGCGACTCTGCGCCGCCCACGCTGACCATGAGGTCGCTCACTTCCAGCAAGGGAGATCGCCCTTGAATCGCGGCATTGCCGGCGGCATCAGAACTTCTCACGGGAGATGCCTTCGAGAACGTCTCGCAATCCATCTCCGACGAGGTTGATAGCGAGGACGAGAATGGTAAGGGCGATACCCGGCATCGCGACGAGCCAGGGGCTGAACAGAATAAAGTCGCGCGAGTCCGCCAGCATCAGGCCCCATGACGATGTTGGGGGCTGCGCGCCAAAGCCGAGAAAGCTGACCGCCGCTTCGAGAAGAATGGCGTTCGCCATTTCCAGGCTCGCGATTACGAACAGCGTGCCGCTGAGGTTGGGCATGATTTCGCGGAACAGGATGTGCCAGTTCGAGCAGCCGAGAACCCGGCTTGCCAGAATGAACTCGCGATCGCGCAACTGCATGGTCGCGGCCCGGATGACAACGGTGAAGCGTGGCCAGAGCAGCAACCCGATCAGAAGGGTTATCATCTCGAGTGACGAGCCGACCACAACGGTGACCGCAAGCGCGACAAGAACCACTGGTAGGGCCAGGCGGCAATTGACCAGCAGCATCACCAGTCTGTCGACGCGGCCGCCGAAATACCCGGCACACAAGCCCAGCACGGTTCCGACGACGCCGGAGATCACCGCCGCGACCAGACCGACGGTGATCGAGACCCTTGCTCCGTAGACCAGGCGCGCCAGCAGGTCGCGCCCGAGCTTGTCGGTGCCAAGCAGAAAGCGGGGATCGCTGTTGTCATGCCAGAACGGAGGCAGCAGCCGCCGGGTGAGATCGAAATCGTAGGGGTCGTGAAGCGGTAGCAAGGGCGCCAGCACGGCCAACAGGCTGAAAACAAGGATGATGACGCCGCCGATCAGGAACCCATAGTTTCGGGTGAAAGCCTTTGCTAGATCGAGGCGCAGCAATCCGGGACGGGACCGCGTCGAATATCTCGGCTGTGATCCAATCACCGTCTCGCTCTTTTGCATTCCAGCCATCAGCCTCTGGACCTAGGAAAGGCGAATGCGGGGATCGAGGATCGCGTTCACGACGTCAGCCGCCCACGTGAGAACGATAAAGAAGGCGGCGACGACGAGCACTACCGCTTGCACGACAGGAAGGTCGACGCGAAGGACCGCATCGTAACCCAGCCAGCCGATCCCCTGGATCGCGAAAATCGTTTCGACGATCACCGATCCGCCGAGCATCATGCCGAATTGCACCGACGCCAGAGAAACGACAGGAACGATCGCGTTGCGCAACGCATGTTTGACGAGGACCTGCGTCTCCAGAAGACCTTTCGCGCGCGCGGCGCGAATGTAGTCGGTGGCAAGCACCTCGATCATTCCCGCCCGTGTTACACGCATAAGGGTCGGGAGCGCATAGTAGCCCAGCGCGATGGTCGGCATGACGTAATGTAGCCAGGACGAAGAGCCGGAAACCGGCAACAGGCCGTAACCGACGGCCAGGAACGAGATCAGCATCAGCGACAGCCAGAACGTCGGCACCGCCTGCCCGACGACGGCGATTGTCAGCGCGATGCGGTCTATCAGCGAATTCGGCCACACGCCGGCGATGACACCGAGCGGCAGCGCGAGCATCAGCGCGAAGGTGATCGACGTCAGCCCGAGAACGAGTGTCACGGGAAGCCGTTCGGCGATCATCGTCGCCACGGGCTGGTGATAGTGGTAGGAGGTGCCGAAATCGAAGCGGAGCGCTCCTCCCATCCACGAGAGATATTGCTGGTAGAGCGGACGATCGAAGCCGTATGTCTTCCTGATCTGCTCTATCTGCTCCGCGCTCGGGTTCTCGCCGGCGATGACCGCTGCTGGATCACCGGCGAGATGGCTGATGCTGAACGCGGCGATGGAGACCACCAGCAGGATGAATACGGCCGAAACCGTCTGCCGGGCAATGTATTGCAGCATTGCGCCGCTATCCTGTTCTCCCCGCTCGCGCTTATTTGCTCCAGCTGTATTCGAAGAGCCGAAGGATCTCGTCCCCTGAAGGCTTCATGGCGAGCTTGTCCGAGTGAACATAGTGCCGGACATGGCTGGACATCGGGACGTGGTAGGCCTGGCTCGTCACTTTCGCGATTGCCTTGGCGTAAAGCGCCTTCCGGGCTTCAGGATCCATCGTCGCCTCGGCTTCGGCGAGCCATTGCGTCACTTCCGCGTCACGGCTGTAGTCGTTAGGCCCGCCGCCGAAGAAATAGCCAATGCTGGCCGAGGCATCATTTATCGAATAGGAGCCGTGATTGTCCGCCAGTATCGGAACTTCGCCGCTGGTTATCTTCGGTGAAAGCGAACCCCACGGCATCGCATTCACCTTGAGCGTGATGCCGATCTTGGCGAGGTCGGCAACCATCGGATCGACCCATACCGCTGGTACGGTGAACAGCGAAAGCTCGATTCCGTCCGCGAACCCGGCGTCCGCAAGCAGCTTCTTCGCCTTCTCCGGATCGTACTCATAACGGACCGCATTCGTATCGTCGCAACCGAACTGCGACGGGTAGCATGACACATGGATGTTTCGCGCAGAGTCGCCGAAGAGTGCCTTCCGGTACGCTTCCCGGTTGAACCCCAGATTGATAGCCTGGCGGACATTGCTGAGATATTTGTCGCCGCTCCGCCCGGTGGCATCGAGACCGAGATAGCTGATACGCATCGTCTCGCCCGTCGTGACGGTCAGGCCGCTCATGTTCTTGAGCTGCGCCGCCTGGTCGGACTGAATGTCGGCGCTCAGGTCTATTCCGCCGCTGACGAGTTCGGCGACCTGCGTCTGGAGGTCCTGGATCTCGCGGATGATCACATTGCCGATTTTCGGAGTCTGTTTCGGGCTGCCCCAGGAATAATCGGGATTTACCTGCAGGTGATATTCCCGCGTCGGATCGAGCTTCGCAACCTTGTACGGACCGGTACCGACGGGATTCGCAGCCATGCCGTCGCGGCCAGCCGCAGCCATGTATTCGTCCGGGTAGATGGGCAGCGTCGTCAGATAGTCGAGCGCCACGGGAAAGACTTTCTTCGAAATGATCCGGACCGTGTTGTCGTCAACTTTCTCGGCGCGATCGATCCATGCGGTTTCACGCGCCTTGAGGACACCGCTCGCCGGGTCGACAGCCCAGTTGATCGTGGCGACGACATCGTTCGCGTTAAACGCCTCGCCATTGTGGAACTTCACGCCTTGGCGGAGTTTGAACTCCAGCGTCAAATCGTCGATCTGCTGCCACCCTTCAGCGAGTAGCGGTTCGTACTGCATCGTCTCGGGATTGCGATAGACGAGAGCATCCCAGACGTTCATCGCAAGCCAGATGCCGGTGCGGCTATTGGTGAAATAGACGTTGGCGGTCTCCAGAGGTCCCGCGCCTCCACCCCAGGCAAGACGCAAAGTGTCGTCGGCTTCCGACGCGTTGGCGGGCGTCGCCAAAAACGCGACGGACGCGACAGTCGCGGCCCACGAAGCAAAGAGTTTTCTGCGGGATTTTCTGTGTTTTGCCATCGTCTTCCCCTGTCCGCACCCACTCGGGTGTCATTTGAATATCATTTAGTATTCGATATGGTATTCAATGTCAATTTGCGCGGGTTGCTGTTGCATGCGGCTGGTCTTGCCGCCGTCGACGCGCAGCTCGGCGTCGCGAACGAGCGACAGATCGGAATCTCGGTTGGCTGCGATATGAGAACCATCCGGCATTCCGGTGTGCTGGCCGGCGGGCTATGATTGCCCCCTCTTGTCGGCATCGCGGAAATCATGGACAAACGGCTCAGTACAGCAGCTGTTGCACGGCTGCCGCGCCCGCGGCAGGCAAGCTTCCGGAGATCGTTTGGAAGGTTGAAGCCACCGAAACTCCATGAGCAGCGGCCTTGTGGACGTCGACGGAAGCGGCGGGGTGGAGAGGCAGATGGGAGTTGGTGGTTGACCAACGTCGATACGCTTGAGGATCCATACGAATCGGAGTCGGAGGTCTCGGGGACCATCCTTCACGACCGCGTTGTGGACCATTTGCGGGAGATGATCATTACCGGTGAGCTGGAGCCAGGCGAGCGCATCCCGGAGAGGAGCCTCTGCGCCAAACTGAAGATCTCCCGGACGCCCCTTCGGGAGGCGCTCAAGGTTCTCGCGGCCGAAGACATGGTAGCGCTCCTGCCGTATCGCGGAGCAGTGGTCCGCAAACTGTCAGCCGAGGAAACGCAAGATATTCTGTCGCTGCTCGGCACGCTTGAGGAGTGGGGCGCGAAGCTGGCCTGCGAGAGGGCGACGTCGGCGGAGATCGAAGCCATCGCGGCGAAACACGCGGAAATGATGAAATGCTATGACGAGGGCGATCTGGAGGAGTACTTCAAGCACAATCTCCAATTCCACGAGAGCATCATCTCCGCCTCGCACAATCGGGTGCTCGAGAAGAGCTACAAGTCACTGAACAACCGGGTCGTGAAGCAGCGGCTTGCGTGGAACGGAAAGATCCAGCGCTGGAAAGACTCGGTGCTCCAGCACGAGAAGATCATCGCTGCACTGGCCAAGCGCGACGCCCAGGCGATGGCAGCGGCTGTCAGCGAGCACTACACACAGTCAAAGATGGACATTCGCCCATCGGCTCGCACACGCAGCTGACGGCAGCACACGCGGCTACCGCTCGGCGCCTATCCGGCAATCACTCAGCCTGGTTATTCAGGTCGCACCCGAAAGCAGAGGGACCAGTTCCCGCAGAGCCGCATTGAGGTGGTCCTTGCCGCCTCGCCCGCGCAGGTCGCCCTGACGCACGACCACCAGGTCCAGACTGGGAACGATGATCGCGTAGTTTGAGCCACCGCCAGCCGCGAAATAGGCGTCGGCGGGAAGGTCGAACTCCGCGGGGCGGTCGTCGCGCTGCTGGTTCACCCAGAACCCGCCGCCATAGGTGGCACGGTGCCAGCTCGAGTCAGCGCCAACCCAGGCAGGGGCGACCTGCTGCGCGAACTGCACGTAGTTTTCGTCAAAGATGCGCTGCGTGCCAGCCCTGCCGCCGTCGAGCATCAACTGGGCGAAGCGTGCCCATCCCCGTGCGGTGACATAGGTCAGTCCAGTGAATATCGGATTTCCATGCGCATCGGGGCAAAGGCAGAACTGGCCATCGCCCAGGATGGGATTCAATTTGTCATAAACCCAGTGGACGAAATCGCCACCCTCGGACTCGACGATTTGTTTCGCCACGGCCGCCGCTGAGGCGATATCGCAGTTCCTGTAACGGCCGACGGTGCCGGGTGCATGCTCCAGCGGCATCGACGTCGAGAGTGAATAGAACTCGATCGCTTCCGAGTAGGGGAGCAAGTGATCGCTGGTCGCCTGCCCCCAGGTGTATGCCGGGTTTTCGTACCCGGAGAACCGCAAGCCACTGCTCATCCTCAAGAGATCGCGCAAGAGAATCTTGCGTCTTGGATCGCCCGCGTCGGAGGTCCAGCACGCCAAAAGGTCGCTTCGGTCCAATTCGGTCTTGCCTTCGGTCATCAGGGTGCCGATGAGCGCCGAGACCAGGCTCTTGCCCATGGACCAGCTTGCAAGCTTGGTATCCGCACCGGCCCCGCCGGCATATCTCTCGTAGAGGCATTTTCCCCTCTGCAGGACGATCAGCGACCCCGTCTTGGCCTCTGGCTCAAACGCTGGCTCAAGCGCGCGCTCAATGTCCGGTGCCGGCGCGGCGCCTGCGCTGAAGTCGATCTCGACCAGCGGCTTCTTGCCCGAACGCGGCAACGCCTCGTAGCGCTCCGTCGCAAAGAACGGCTCGTCATGCCCGCTCGGCAGCAGCACGCAGCCGATGTCGCCATAGAAGCGCGCCACGCGACGATAGTCTCGTGCGATCTGCACCAGCGTGCGCTCATCGGCGAACTCTATAGGGGCGGTCGAGCCGACCTCGTCCTTCCACCAGTCCGGATATTGGTCGGCGAGTTCGTAGGTGGCCTCGACGGCGCGGTCCATGCTCATCTTCGAAATGAAGTGCGAGGCGGCAACACTCGTGAGGTATAGGTTGGCCATATATTGGAAGTGGGAGATTGCGGGACCGGTATAGAGTTTAGGCACTGTGATCGGTTCCTGACGATTGGCTTAGCCGGGGAAATGGCAGGCGACGAGGTGGCGGCGCTGGTTTTCGACAAGCGGCGGCACGGTGGCCGCACACAGGTCGGCGGCCTTTGGACAACGCGTGCGAAAGACGCAGCCGGACGGCGGGGCGAGCGGCGAGGGAATATCCTGGGACAGTACTGCGTGCTGATGTTTGTGTCCGCGCGTGCTCGGGACTGCCGCGATCAGCGCCTGCGAGTAGGGATGCCGCGGCCGCGCGAAGAACTCGTCGCGGCCGGCTATCTCCATGATCCGTCCGAGATAGAGTACCAGGACGCGGTCGACTATGCGCCTGACGACCGCGAGGTCGTGCGAAATGAACAGGTATGAGAGACCCTCCGACTTACGGATGCGATCGATCAGATTCAGGATCTGGGCCTGTGTCGAGACGTCGAGCGCCGACACCGGCTCGTCGAATACGATCATGCGCGGTCTGAGGATGAGCCCGCGCGCGATCGCCACACGCTGCGCCTGCCCGCCGGAGAGTTCGTGCGGAAAGCGCCCTGCCAGTTCCAGCCGCAATCCGACGTCCGTCATCACTTTCTGAACCGCCTGGTCGATCTCAGACGCTGATCGCGACGAGTGAGTCGTCAGCGCCTCGGCGATCGATTGGCCCACGGTCCAGCGCGGATCGAGCGACCCCAGCGAATCCTGGAACACGACCTGCAGATCCTTGCGGACGGCGGCACGGCTTTTCCGCTCCAGCGGTTTCCCGGCCCAGAGGATGCTGCCTTCGCTCGGATCCACCAGTCCCAGCAGACTGCGTGCGAGCGTCGACTTGCCGCTTCCGGTCTCGCCGACGATGCCGAGGCTCTCACCAGGCGCCACGTCAAAATCGATGGCCGTCAATGCCTTCAGCTGTTTCTTGGGCCGCAGGAAGCCGCCCTTGACGAGGAAGCGCACACCAAGCTGCTTAACCTGCAACAATGGGCGGCTATCCGTCGGATCAGCGATCATGGATGAACGTCCGGCCATTTGATGCATCGCGAACCATGGCCCGCATGCACCGTGGCAAGTTCAGGAACATCCTCGACGCAGCGCGCCTCGGCGATCCTGCATCGCGGATGGAATGTGCAACCTGCCGGCAATTGCAGCGGATTTGGCGGCTGGCCGGGAATCGTCGCCAGTGGCGACATGATGTCGTCGTCCAGTTCCGGCACCGCCTCCAGCAATCCCAGCGTATAAGGATGGCGTGGCCCGGCGATCATCTCTCTAGTTTCACCCAACTCGATCACGCGGCCGCCATACATGACGGCGGTCCGGTCGGCGAAGCCGGCAACGATGCCCAGATTGTGCGTGATCAGCACCACCGACATGCCGAGTTCCCTTCTCAACCTGCCGAGAAGGTCGATCACGTGGGCCTGAACGGTCACGTCGAGCGCGGTCGTCGGCTCGTCTGCGATCAACAGGTCCGGCTTACACAGAAGCGCCATGGCAATCATCGCGCGCTGGCGCATGCCGCCCGAGAATTCATGCGGATACATGTCGAGCCGGCGCCGGCCTTCGGGAATCTGAACCATGTCCAGCGCCTCGACACAGCGTTCGCGGATATGACCGCCTTGCGCGCCCGTCTCGCGCGCGAGCACCTCCGCCATCTGGGTGCCGATCTTGAGATAAGGGTTCAGCGAGGTCAGCGGGTTCTGGAAGACATAGGCAATGCGCCGCCCGCGTATCTGGCGCAGCTCGCGTTCGGAGGCCGTGACCAGATCCTTGCCTTCGAACAGAACCTCGCCCGTCACGCGGGCATTACGCCCCGAGAGACCGAGGCTTCCAAGGAAGAGCTGACTCTTGCCGGAGCCGGACTCGCCGACGACGGCGAGCGCTTCATTGCGGGCGATATCTAGATTGACATTTATGACCGGCGTGACGACGCCGGCCGGCGTCGGATAGGTGACGGAAAAATTCCTGATCGAAAGCATTCGGCGCGGTGGTTCCGGGTCGGTCATTTGGTCTTGGGATCGAAATAGTCTCTCAGCCCGTCGCCAAGGACGTTCAGGCAGAAGACGGTGAGCGTTAGCGCGGCGGCCGGAAAGAAGAGAATCCAGGGCGCCGTATCCATCACGCGCGCGCCGTCCGCGACCAGCACGCCCCAGCTCGCCATCGGCTCCTGCACCCCCAGTCCGAGGTAGCCGAGTGCCGACTCCAGCAGGATGATCCGCGGCACCGTCAACGTCGTGTAGACTATGATGATGCCCGCGAGATTTGGCAGAATGTGGCGGCGGACGATCTTGCCGGCCGGCACGCCGAGAACCCGTGCCGAATCCACAAATTCCTTATGCTTAAGTGAGAGGACCTGACCGCGCACGATGCGTGCAATGTCCAGCCACTCGACCGCGCCGATGGCGATGAAGACCACGACGACGCTTCGCCCAAACAGGACGGCGAGCAGGATCACGAAGAAGATAAACGGCAGGCAATAGAGCATGTCGACGACACGCATCATCACTTCGTCCGTGATGCCGCCGATGTAGCCGGAGATCGCGCCGTACATAACGCCGATCATCAGACTCACCAGCGTTGCTGCCAGGGCCACTGTCAGCGAAATCCGTCCGCCGTGGAGTATCCGCGTCAGGAGATCACGCCCATTGCTGTCCGTGCCGAGCGGGAAGCCTTCGGAAAAGCTCGGCGGATGATCGACATAGTCCCAATGGATCTCGTTAATGCCGTAGCCCGTGAAATACGGCCCGAACGCACAGGCGAGGACGATCGCCAGGAGAATCGTTCCATAGATGCGCATCCGCGGCGTCGAGACGCCGCGGTAGACCTGCATGATCCGCGTCCACGCGCTTGGGCGGGCAACGCTGAAACCTTCGCTGGCATTGCTGGTTGCGCTCATGTCTTCAATCCATTTGCACGCGCGGATCGAGCACCGCATAGGCCAGGTCCACGACAAGATTGAGCACGATGAGCAGCGTCGCGTAGACCACCAGCGCGCCCAGCACGACGAAATAGTCCCGGTTGACCGCGCCATCGATGAAGGTGGTGCCGATGCCAGGTATGGCGAAGACCCGTTCGATCACGACGGAGCCGGTGAGCACGCCAGCCATCGCCGGCCCCATGAAGCTCGCCACCGGTATCAAGGACGGTTTGAGCGCATGCACGAAGAGGATGCGGTGGATGCTGACCCCTTTGGCGATCGCCGTCCGGATGAAGTCGGCGGCAAGCACCTCGATCATCGAACTGCGCAGCAGACGGGCGAGGTAGCCTGCGAGCGGCAGGCTGAGCGAGGCGACCGGCAGGATCTTGTTTGCGTAGGATCCCCCGCCCCAGCCTCCCACGGGCAGCAGCGAGAACGTGATGCTGAATATGTAGACGAGCACCGGAGCCAGGACGAAATTCGGCACCGCGATGCCGACGACGGAAACGCTCATGAGCGACCGGTCGACCAGGGAGCCCGGATGCAAGGCCGAGTAGGCGCCGGCGGGAATCCCGACGATCAGCGAGACGAGGATGGCCCACATGCCGAGTTCAAGGCTGACCGGCAATCCCGCTTCGATCAAACTGCTGGCCGTCCAGCCGCGCTTCACCAGCGAGGGGCCGAGATCGCCCTGGATCAGGCCAGCCCAATAATTGATCAGCTGGATGTAAATTGGATCGTTGAGCCCATACTTTGCCTCAATGGCGGCCTGAACCGTCGGCAGGAGCGGCCGCTCGGAAGTGAACGGACCGCCGGGCGCAATTCTCATCAGCAGGAACGAAAGCGTGATTACACCGAACAATGTCGGTATCGCGAACAGCGACCTGCGCAGCATATGACGGAGCATCTCACCTCCTGCGACCGCGATCCGCAATTATCCCTAGGGCAAGGAGCGGGAGGACTGCGATGGCGAGCGTTCGCCGATCGCAGCCCTGTTCACATGACGCTTGTTGGCATCGATTCGCCGATGCCGACAATCGCTATTCGCGGCTGAGGCTCAACCAGCGCGAACGATGGTCGATGTAGTTGCTGTTCTCCCAGTTGCCGACCCAGTCCTGGACCAGGTTCTTCCAGTTGAATTCGAAGAGCGGAATAATGGGCGCGTCCTTGAGGATAATCGCCTCCGCCTCGGCCATCATGGCGTTGCGCTTGGTGACATCGACCTCGACCAATGCAGCCTTCAGCAGATTGTCGACCTCGGGCGATGCGTAGCGAAAGTAGTTCATCGCGTCGCCGGTCGTGAAGCGCATCGCATAAAGCACAGGGTCGCCGCTCGGTTCAGCATCGCCCGACATCTGCAACACGAAATCGCCTGAGCGGAGCGCGGCTTCCTGTGTGGCACTGTCGGCAACGTTCTGGCTGAGGTCGACGTAAATCTGCTGCCACATGCCTGACAATCCAACTGCGGCAGTCTTCCATGATGGACGGTCCTTGATGTTCAGAACCAGCGGAAGGCGGTTGCTCTCATTATAACCGGCCTCCTCCATCAGCTTGCGCGCGGCAGCAATGCGCTCTTCCATCGGCGCGTCGCCGAGTTCGAACGTGGCAGGACGATAGTCCGGCAGCGTGTTCGGAGTGAATGACTTGGCGGGTACGGTTTCGTTGCGCAGCACCTTCTCGATCAGCGTCGTCGTGTCGGCTGCGAGCAGCAGTGCCTGGCGAATGCGTGGGTCGGTCAGCTTTTCGACATTGACGACGATATATTGACCGCCGAACATCGAGTCGACCCGAAGCTTGCCCGGGATGTTTTCCTTGATCCATGTGAGCTGGTTGTCAGGCACGCTGACGGTCAGGTCGAGTTCGCCGGCCTTGAACATATTGAAGTCGGTCGACGTATCTGAAATCGGCAGATAGTCGACGCCGTCGAGCGAAACGCTGTCAGCCGCATGGAAATTCGGGTTCTTCACGACCCGGATGTATTCCTTGGGCTTCCACTCCTTGAGCATGAAGGCGCCGTTGGACACGATGTTCTCTGGCAGCGCCCATTGGTCGCCATGTTCTTCGACGACATGCTTCGGCAAGGCTACCATGGAGAAATGCGAGGTCGCCGTCACAAACGGCGCCCAAGGTTCGCTCAGCGTGATTTCAATCGTCCTCGGATCGATCGCGGCGACGCCCAATTGGTCGATCGGTTTCGAGCCGCCGAGAATCTCCGGTCCGTTCTGAATGAAATTGAAGTATTTCGGTATCGGCGTCGCCGTGAGCGGGTCAACCGCGCGGCGGAACGAGAAGACGAAATCGTCCGCCGTAACAGGCTTGCCATCCGACCAGAGCGCGTTGGCACGAAGCGTGAAACGGTAGACCTTGCCATCCTCGCTGACGGTCCAGGATTCCGCGACGCCAGGCAGCAACTTGCCATCGGCGCCCAGCGTGGTGAGACCTTCGAACAGGTCCGTATTGATGTTGTCTTCCAGCGCCGTCGATATCGTCAGGTGCGGATCAAGCGTCGCTGGTTCGCCGCGATTGCCGCGCCTGAGAATGCTCTCGGCGTCGGCAACGACTGTAGACCCGATGACGAGGGCTCCCACGAGAGCGATGCCTCGAAACAGTGAAGTGTGTTGAGAGCCAGAAGCGCCCCAATATCCCAACTTTCTCACGGATTTCCCCTTTTCAGCATTATCCGGCACACCGTTTGGCCGAGCGCCTCCTTGTCGCCGATCGACAGGGGCACTTGGCGTGCAAAATGGTATTCAATTCTTGCGCTGTCAATCTGATTTGATGTTAGCGTGTTCATCATCGCCACGATGAGCGCTTTTGGACACCGATTAGCCGTGGCCGTTCGCGGTTCTACGTCCCGGTCAAAAGCGGCCGCGCAGCATCTGGCCCACCGCGTCAACCGCAAGGACCAATCCGAGCGTGATGAGCAGCAGGGCCGACATTTCCCGGTACTCGAATAGGCGCATGGCGCTAATCAGCTCGAGACCGAGCCCGCCGGCGCCAACCATCCCGATGATCGTTGATGCCCTGACATTGTGCTCGAAGCGATAGATCGTGACGTCGGCCAGTTGGTACCAAACCTGGGGAAGCAGCGCGAAACGCACTGCGAGCAATGGGCTGGCCCCCTGGCTGAGAATGGCCGAGACGGGTGCGGGATCGGCCGTTTTCAGGATGGTGAGATAGAAGCGCCCCAGCATGCCGAACGAGTGAAGGGCAAGCGCCCATGTGCCGGGAAGCGCGCCGAACCCAACGGCGGCCACCAACACGGTGCCGAGGACAAGTTCCGGCAAGGAGCGAAACACCGCAAAGAGCGCGCGGCAAGCAAACCGCACCGGCTTCGGCGCGCCGCACATCGGCAGCGCAACCAGCGTCAGGGCGAAAGCCAGAACTGCGCCGATTGCGGTGCCAGCGACGGCCATCGTGACCGTCTCCAGCACCGCGCGCAGCCAGACGGGCCACCGCGACCAGTCTGGCGGGACGGCTTCGGCAATGATCGTCCCCATGGCGGGCAGGAAATCACGATAACGATCGACGTCGAGCACGCCGGCGTAGGCGATGGCCGTGACGATGACCACTGTCGCCGCGAAGGCCCGCATCCGGAGGCGCCATGTCCGGCGACCCTCCGCTGCGATGATCTCGTCTTCCTTTTGCGCGAGGCGCATCAATCGTATCGCTCGATATCGTCGATCCAGCTCCGGACGATGTCGTAATCGCTGTTGCTGGACGGAATGTAGCGCACGGCCTTGGTCGTCTTCAGGACTACCGGGTCGGTGATCGACAGGAACGCCTGGCGCACCTTTTCCTTCAAGGCCGGATCGAAGCCGGGGCGGAAGACCCAGGAATATTCCGGAATGTCCTCGGAGACGCCCACCACTTCAACCTTCGATCCATCGATTTTGCCTTCGCTCACAAGCCTCCGGAAGATCGGCTCGCTGATGCCGCCTGCCGCCGCGTTGCCACGTTCCACCGCCTTCGCCACGGCATCGTGCGATCCGAGATAGACGGGCTGGTAGTCTCTAGCGGCGACGAGTTCTTCACCGAGAAGCATGTGGCGCGGCACCCAGTGCCCGGACGTCGATGCCGGGTCTCCGAAGGCGATCTGCTTGCCCCGCAGGTCATCGAGGTTGGTGGCAGAACCTGCGGGCGCGATAATGAGCGCCTTGAATGTCGAGCCATGCTCATGTTCAGGCCGCGCGAACGGCTCCAGATCGGCCTTCCTGCTCTGAAGGACATAGGTGACCGGGCCTAGATAGGCGATGTCGACGCGTCCGAAACGGATCGCCTCGCCCGTGGCGGCATAGTCGGTGCCGACAAAGAGTTCGACCGGCATGCCGAGTTCCCGTTCAAGATAAGTGCGGAGCGCTTCGTTCTGCCGGATGATTTCGGGCGCAGACTCGCCGGGCAGCAGCCCGATCAGCAGCCGGTCCATCGCTTCGGCTGAACCCGACAGCGTCGTGACCAGGAGCGCGGTCGCAACGACGAAAAACGTCGTCGCCAGTCGCATCAGTCTAGGGAGGGTTGCCGCCCGAGAGCGAATGTGGACGTCTGGGGACAGAAGCATCGGAATTATCCTTTCGGGTCGAAGAACTGTTCCGCGATCGCGCGGATGGAGAGAACAAGGCTGCGAGATCGCGGCGTCCGAGATCGGCCGCGGGGCAGTCGAAGACCACCCTGCCCTGCTCGAGACCCACGACACGCTGGGCCAGAGCCGGCAGCAATTCCGCCTGGTGCAGCGCGATCACCATGCCGGTTCCTTTTGCCGCCTGGCGGGCGAAGGTACGCACGAGATCGCGCGCAAGTTCGGGATCGAGCGAATTGAAAGGTTCGTCGGCAAGCAGGAGCGCAGCGTCACGAATGAGCGCGCGCGCCGCTCCGACACGCCGGCGTTCTCCCCCGCTCAGCCTGTCGACCCTGCTGTGGGCAAGGTGACCGATGCCGAACTCCTGCAGGAGACGGGCGGCGGAAAGAATGTTTTGACGACTCCAGCCGCGCAGCAGATCGATACGCGAGCGCCTTTCGGCTAGGCCGATCAGCACGTTGTGAAGAGCGGTCGCCTGCTCGACCAGCGCCAAATCCTGAAAGATGTTCGCCATGCGCAAGCGGTGCAGCCGCCAGCGCGTTGCCGTCGAAAGAACGCCAATCTCAGGTGCCTCGATCAGCCCGTGCGCGATGGGCAGGAGACCGTTGAGAACGGCAAGCAGCGTCGATTTTCCGGCTCCCGAAGCACCGACGAGCGTGACGATCTCACCGGGCCTAACCGTCAACGACACGTCCCTCAGCACGGTTTGACTGCCGCGAACCACGTCAACCTGAGCGACCTTCATCAGAGGCGCCGCGGCTGGGACAGCCTGGCCCGAGCCTACGGTGACCGGATTGACTTCGGCTTCACTCATGTGAGGCCTGGCTGACCCTCGTGGCCGGAGGCAGCGGTAAACGCTGCATATCAGCGTCTCTAAAGGCCGTGCTCTTCGAACCCATCGACCGATCCAATCGATAACGCTCACCATATTGAATACCATTTGGTGTTATGTCAATATTGTCGACAATCTCGATGGTGGTCGCTCAAGAGAGCGAAGAGTCCGGAGTGTGGGACGAACGAAATTGCAGGCAGCGGCGACAAAGCATGATGGGTCGACTGTTCGCCAACCTGTCCACGGGCAGTTGGTGGATGCTTTGGTGCGGATGATCATCAGCGGCAAGTTTCTCCCGGGCGCCAGGCTGCACGAGGCGGCGCTCGCCAGTTCGCTTGGAGTTTCGCGAGCGCCTTTGCGCGAGGCTTTGAAAACGCTCGCGACCGATGGCTTCGTCGAGATCGTGCC
>Ga0335075_10002532_pt1 | contig 29316 bp, 27 predicted proteins | sample Lox_Sample_24_FD_206723 | JGI IMG/M metagenome (GOLD analysis project Ga0335075, IMG submission 206723) | Soil microbial communities from Loxahatchee National Wildlife Refuge, Florida, United States - Lox_Sample_2.4 | ecosystem: Environmental > Terrestrial > Soil > Wetlands | place: USA...
CATCAAAAACGGCGGCGAAGATGTAGAGGATCGCGGGCAGCGAGAGCACTGAGCCGTGCAGAAGCCCGACCTTCGGACCAAGGCGGATGCGGTGCGCGGCGAGCATGAACGATGCACCGCAGAGGAGCAGCGTGCTGAGCCCCAGAGAGGCGACCAGTCCGATTCCGGCGTCGGTGCCGGGCTTGATGAACATGATCGCGAAGTGTGCGAGAACGCAGAGCCATCCAATGATCCAGTAACGCAGGCGCGCACTGGGGCGGGTCCGGTAGATCGACCCGAAGAGCAACACCAGCAATCCGAGGATAAGAATGTCAAGCAAAGTATTTTGCATGCACAACCAAGAGTGTTATCGGCAAAAAATCTATCTCGATTCAACGTTCAGCCAAGCCGGCAAGACAAGTTACAGAAGGCACATGCCATTTTTACTTTGATCTGGTTGTGCCCTTCAGGTGTTGCTCAAAAAACGCTTGGCCGAGATCACGCGAGGAGATGCGTGGTGGGCAGTGAGGGACTCGAACCCCCGACTTCCTGCTTGTAAGGCAGGCGCTCTAACCAACTGAGCTAACCGCCCGGAGAACCGGAAGAACTGCGAGTGCTGCGTTACTGAGCGACTACGGCAAGCACTGCTTTCCACGATTCTACGACATTTTCGGAAATCTGCGCGACTTCTTCCTCGGTTCGCTTCGCCTCGCGTTGAAGATCTGAGCGATGACCGAGCGGACGGCCGCACTGACTTTGAGATGCCGATATCGGGCTGCGGCATCTCCGATCATGTCTTTGTTCCGATCAGCTCCGGTCCGATGTCAGGCTTCGGACGAGAGAACCAAGACCAAGCAGAATCCACACGCCATAACCTTTAGATAGAACCGGCCATTGGCACCAACCTTTCCGAGTGTCTGAGCTCCGCGACATCCCGCTGGAATTGGTAGGGGAAGTGTAGGAAATTGTGACAATAAGTTGCCATAGCACCTCGGTGTTATCGTGAGTTGCGTGCCCAGGCTGATTGTGAATGCTGACGATTTCGGACTAACGCCGGGAGTGAACCTGTCGGTAGTGGAACTGCAGGAGGCGGGCGCGCTGACATCGGCGACGCTGATGGCGAGCGCAGAAGGATTTGCCGAGGCAGCAGCTGAGGCAGCGAGGCATCCCGGCCTGGGCGTGGGATGCCATGTCGTGCTGGTGGATGGACGGCCTGCGCTGCAAGGGAGTGAGGTTCGCGGACTGGCGGTAACGCCGGGGGAGTTTCGTCCAACGCTGGGAGCGTTTGTACGCGACCTGATGCTCGGGAAGATCCCGGAGGACGAGATTGAGGCGGAGGCAAGGGCGCAGATCGGACGCTTGCAGTCGGCGGGCATTCATGTAACTCACATAGATACACATAAACATACGCACATGTTTGTGAAGGTGCTGCGGCCGTTGCTGCGGGCGGCGCGGGCGTGCGGAGTGAGCGCAATTCGTAACCCGTTCGAACCGGATTGGGCGCTGGCGGCTACGCCGAATGCGCCAGCGAGCCGCTTGTGGCAGGTGAGAGTGCTGCGCGCCAGGCGGGCAGCATTTTTTAGGCTGGTTCGTGAGACCGGGCTGGCGACGACAGATGGCGCGATCGGAGTGCTGGCGACGGGCACGCTGGAGACGACGGCGCTAACGGGACTATTGGGAGCGATGCCGGAGGGAACGTGGGAGCTGGTGTGCCATCCGGGGTATGCTGATGCGGCGCTCGATAGGGTGCGGACGCGGCTGCGGGAGTCGCGGGCAATCGAGCATGCGGCGCTGCTGGGAGTGGTGCCGTCGTATCTGCGGGAGCACACGGAGACCAGGCCGGTGCACTTTGGAGAGATCGGCAGCCAGAATTGACTGAATCCAGCGGGGGTCCCGGCTCGTCCAACAGGAGCGCGGGCAAATCTATGAAAATAGGCATCACCTGTTATCCGACGTATGGCGGCAGCGGAGTCGTGGCGACAGAGCTCGGGATCGAGCTGGCGGCCATCGGGCACGAGGTGCACTTCATTACGTATTCGCAGCCCTTCCGTCTGACGGGGCGGGAGCACGGGATTTTCTATCACGAGGTTCCTGTTTCGAATTATCCCCTGTTCGAATATCCGCCGTACGATCTGGCGCTGGCGACGAGGATGTCGGATGTGGCGGCGTATTATCAGCTCGATCTGCTGCATGTTCACTATGCGATTCCGCACTCGATCTCAGCGTACCTGGCGCGGCAGATGCTGGCGGAGCGGCATCACCGGCTGCCGTTTGTGACGACGCTGCACGGGACCGATATCACGCTGGTGGGTCTGGACCATTCGTATCTGCCGATTACACGATTTGCAATCGACCAGAGCGACGGGGTGACGGCGATCTCAAATTACCTGCGCGAGAAGACGAAGCAGGAGTTTCACGTGAAGCGGGAGATCGAGGTGGTTCCGAATTTTGTGAACTGCGACGTATATACGCCGCTCGATCCCGAATTACGCGAGGCGGGACGGGCGCAGTTTGCGGAACCGGGCGAGAAGATCCTGGTGCACCTGTCGAATTTCAGGCCGGTGAAACGGGCGGCGGACGCGGTCGAGGTTTTTGCCCGGGTTGCGGATGAGATTCCCGCACGGTTGCTGCTGATCGGAGACGGTCCGGACCGCTCGCAGGCGGAGTGGATCGCGCAGCGCAAGGGGATTCAGGACCGGATTCATTTTCTGGGCAAGCTGCCGAGCGTGAACGATATCTTGCCGCTGGCGGATGTGATGCTGATGCCGAGCGAACTTGAGTCCTTCGGGCTGGCTGCGCTGGAGGCGATGGCTTGCCGGGTACCGACGATTGCCACCGCGGTCGGGGGTGTTCCGGAACTGATAGAGGATGGCGTGAACGGTTGGCTCTTCCCTGTCGGCGACGTGGATGGGATGGCCCGGGCGGCGATTGAGCTGCTGAGCGACGATGCCAGACACGAAGCGATGGCCGCAGCGGGACGGCAAACGGCTCAGAAGAAGTTCTGTTCGACGCGGATTATTCCTCTCTATGAGGCATACTACGAGCGAGTACTGGAGCGGGCAGCGGCGCTGAGCTGAGGGATGTTCGGTCCCCATTCCAGGCTCTCAGCCGGTGCGTTGCGACATACTTCGTCGCGGCATTCAGGCGGGCCGCCATCGGACTCTTCGGCGCCTTCGGTTGGAAGTCCGACAATAGATCGTGGGTTCGGCGGCCACTCAGCAGATCGAAGCTCTCGCCATACCTTGCGAGGAGCATATCCCTGCCAGCGGGGGTCCGATAGGGCGCGCTCCAGTCGCTGTAGGGAAAATCGTTCTCATGAGAAAGCGTGCCGCTTTTTACGTCATGCGTGGCAGCGTCTACGGCCGGATCCTCACATGCTCGACGCCGGCGTTCCATCGGACCAGTTGGGCACCATCACCAGGAAGACAGCCAAGGGAGGAAAGCTCTTGAGCTCTGGATACGCCTCCGCAGACAAGTACCAGTAGTTCACAGACATGACCGGAGCATTCGCTATGTTTGCACCCCAGGCTACGTCGGCCTTGTCGGTTTGGAAAAACATTATGTGGGGGAGATTGTGGCCGCCGCTGTCGGTCAGGTAGGAGGATCTAGACATCATGTATGAGATAGCCCCCTGCTCGAGGGCTGGCAGTTCTTTTTTGTCGATTGCGGCTTTGATTGCGGTAATGACTTCTTCCTTGGAATGGCCGGCCAGGATTAATTCGGTGCGTTTGTAGGCGTATGGGAGAACGGTGCGGGCGGCTGGTGGATTGAGACAATCCGCGGCGCGGATTTTTGGATTCCAAAATTCGGGATGATCGAACATGGCCATCCATCCGCGTCCCACCCAGCATACCCAGCCGTTCTTGCCCTCCGCCGCGGTTTCGTAGCCGTGACGGGTGAGGACGATCACGGAGGCGTCGTGGGAGATGGCGTCTGGAGCGGCGCTGCGGGCCAGAGAGATTTCGGCGTCGCGATCCATTAGGTACTGCTCGATCGGGGCCATCTTCGGATACGCTGTCGCAGCATCCTGCGCCGACACGCGGTGTGCTGTACCGAGCACAGCGAGTAGCGCGAGGCCGTTGATTGCGATTGCGGCAACCTGGGTTTTCAGCATTGTGTTCTCCTGAGAATGGACTTAATGGACTTTCAGACGTAGGTCGTCGTTCGACGCGCAAATACGCGCCGTTGGCGATCGATGTTTACTGTGTGAGCTAGCTATTATTCGATGGGCGGAAAGAAGATCTCTCTCACCTCGCCCATCGAATCGCGGGAGATGGTATCCTTGCGCGCCCACGCGGACGGGGCTGTTTACTTGCTTTCGCCAGATCCTTATTCCGGAGCCGGGAAGAAAAGAAGTTCGCGCACCTCGCCGGGTATATCGCAGGCGATGGCACCCTTCCTAGCCCATGCGAGTGCCTCGTCCATATTGGCGGCTTCCAGTATCCAAAAACCGCCCATGTGCTCCTTGGCCTCGGTGTACGGCCCGTCGGTGACAAGCACCTCGCCATCGGACTGCTTCCGCAGCGTCTTGGCGTTGGGGGCCGGGGAAATCCCGCAAGCGAACTTCCTCACGCCAGCGGCAATCATTTCGCGGTTGAGCGCGTGGATCTCTTCCATCATCGCTTCGGTTACGGTGGACGGGTCGAAGTTGTCGGGGATGTAATTACAAACCAGATATTGCGGCATGTCGTCTCCTAAAGTGGTCTACAGCGGGCGGGTTGCCTCGCCTTCACTATAACGACGAACGGTGGGAGCGGAATTCGACAAATCGCCCTGAAAAATTTTGGCTCTTGCCGCGTTTAAGCAATTCGTGGAAAGCATCCTGGAAGTAGCTTCTCTGCTACGAGGCAGAAGTTGCACTCGTCGCCCTCGCGTAGATGCGACTATCTTGCTCGAATTCCCGTCTAATCAGATGGCTGTTCCGGGAGAGACCTCAATGAAACCGGTCGCCCTGCTCACACTCTCCGCATTCATCCTGCCATCCCCATGCTTCGCGCAAAATGCGGATCGTGTTGCAAGCGCAGTCGAAAAGTCGCTCAACTCTGCCCCATACAAAAACGTTCAGGTCTCTGTCCGCGGATCTGTCGTCACTCTCACCGGCACCGTTGACCTCTACGCCTCACGCGAGGCAGCTGAGAACCAGATTGGGCGCACACCGGGCGTCGTCGCCATTCAAAATGAGATCCGGGTTGCGGCTCCCGCGATTCCGGATGACGAGCTCCGGGCGAAGGTGGAGGAATCCATGGCCGTGAGTCTCCATGGCCATAACATCCCCCACTCCCTCTCCATCAATGCTCACAATGGAGTCGTCTCTCTCGATGGCTACGTCTCCAACCCGCAGCTGGCTCATGATCTCTTTGAGGCGGTCGCGCGGACCACAGGCGTGCGCGAAATTGTCAACGGAATCCAGTTGTCCCCTCCAAACCCAGCTCCAGGCCCAGTGGGTGGAATTGCTCCATGGCCCAGCGTCCCACCCCCCAATACGGGTTCCGGTGTCACCTCTCAGTAAGTCTGCGAGAGCTGAAGCTCGCTGTCTCTGAACATCGCCACCGCCCCTGAAAAGCTTCCGGGATACTGCGAACTCACGAGCGGGTACTCGAGCGTGCAACGGTGGGGGTGAGCTGAGGCTCGTCTTCGTTGTCTGAGCGGAGAGGGATGGCCAGGGTGACCTTGGTTCCTCGGCCTGGGCGGCTGGTGACATCGAAGTGGGCGGCGTCTCCGAAGAGGACTTCCAGGCGCTCGCGGACGTTCTTCATGCCGATGCCGGTGCCGCGGAGAACCCCGCTGGAACGGGAACGGCCGGGATCGATGCCAACTCCATCGTCTTCTATCTCGATGATCATGCGGTTGCCCTCGATGCGACTGCGGAGGGTGATGGTTCCTCCACTGATGCGCGGTTCAAGGCCGTGCTTGATGCTGTTTTCGACGAGCGGCTGGAGGAGCATGCTGGGCACGGGCAGGTCGAGTGTGGTGGGATCGATTTCCTTGACGACGTGCAGCTTGTCGGCACCGAAGCGGACGACTTCGATACCGAGATAGTCGTCGGTAAAGCTGAGCTCGTCGCGGAGAAGGACGTAGGAGTCGTGGTCCTTGAGGAGCGCGCGGAGGATGTTGGCGAGCTTGACGATGAGGTCGCGGGCCTGTTCGGGGCGGAAGCGGACGAGCGAGGCAATGGAGTTGAGGGTGTTGAAGAGGAAGTGCGGGTTGATCTGGCGCTGCAAGGCGTCGAGGCGGGCTTCGAGGAGGAGACGCTTCTGCTCCTCGAGGAAGCGCTCAGTGCGGATGGCGTTCCATATCTTAAGCGGGATGCCGACGACGACGGCGGCGCAGGCCCAGATGGCGAGGCGGACGGGCCAGCTGTCGGTGGTGAGGGCAAAGAGACGGCTGGGGTAAAGGTCGTGAAGCCATCCGCGGGCGATCTCCATGCCAACGATGAGGATGAGCAGGAGAACTTGGCGGTCGATGCGCGGCTTGCGGATGTTGCGGCGGATCCAGCGGTAGATGCTGAGATCGACGAAGGGCGAGAAAGACCAGACCTCTTCTTCCTCTACGAATTTTCCGTAAAGGCCTGCGGTAATAGCGACGGCCACGAGGAAGGGTAGAGAGAGATATTCGTGGTGGAGCATGGCCGGCAGCGAAAGGACGGCGGCGCCGGCGAGGGCTGACAGGGGTCCGAGAAGAATGCCGAGGATCACGGTGGTTTCGAAGGAGATGTCGGCGGCGAAGAAGTTGGGGACAACCAGGCGGACCCAGACTCCGAGTGCCAGGGGGATGGTGATGAAGGCGAGAAGGCCAAGGGTCTGCGAGGGTTTGCGGTTCTGATTGAAGAGCAGGTTCTGGAAGGTGCGGGCGCGGGCAAGCGCGCTCGAAACGGCGGCAGCGACGCCGAGCTTGACGAGCAGCGTGATGAGGATGAGGCGGGACTCGATCACAACTCCTACTTTACGCTCGCGGATCACCCCGGGGCTGGAGCAAATGCCGCGCTGCAAGGCGGGTAGAATCTGCTGAGTGAGGGCCGGAAATGAAAGCGGAGATGAAAGAACTGAGCGAGGATCTGCTTCAGGTGACAGAGGCTGCGGAACTGCGGCTACACGAGGTCTCGGAGACTGAGAGCGGGAAGCCGGTGCTGCCGGGCGGATGGTCGCAGAAGCAATTGATCGGGCATCTGATCGATTCGGCATCGAATAACCATCAGCGGTTTGTACGGGCAGCACTTCAGCAGTCGCTGGAATTTCCCGGCTACGATCAGGAAGGCAACATGAAGGTTCAGGCAGTTCAGGAAGCTGAATGGCTGCTGTTGGTTACGCTATGGGCGGCGTACAACCGCTATCTGGCTCACGTGATCGCGCATCTGCCACCTGAGAAACTCGATACGGTGTGCAGGATTGGTGCCGGAGACCCGGTCACGCTCAGGTTCGTCGCCGCGGATTACCTCAGGCATATGCTTCATCACCTGAAACAAATTGGCGTGGTGGAGGGGTGAAGGCGTCGGCGTGAATCGGCTGCCGATCTACAGCATCTATAATGTTGCTATGCCTTTGGAAAGTGTTCGGAAAGTGGCCGATGCGGATTTCCCAACCCGCTGGGGACACTTTCGGATCCTCGGATTTGAAGGAAAAGTAGTTTCGCCGGAGCCGTGCAAGCCGGACGGGACACCGCCGCCGGTGCGTATCGAAGGCGCGGTGGCGCTGGTGATGGGCGACATTCACGCCGAGGCCCCGATTGTGCGGATCCACTCACAGTGCCTGACGGGCGATGTTTTTCACTCGCTGCGCTGCGATTGCCGGCAACAACTGGAGTTGGCGCTGGCTCGGATTACCGAAGAAGGCACCGGCATCCTTATATATGAGCAGCAGGAAGGTCGCGGGATTGGTCTGATGGCCAAGCTGCGGGCCTATGAGCTGCAGGACCGTGGTTTCGACACGGTCGAGGCTAATGTGGAGCTGGGATATAAACCGGATTGCCGGGAGTTTGAGCTTCCGGCAGCGATTCTGAAGCAGCTTGGGGTCGGGTCGGTACGGCTGATCACGAACAATCCTGAGAAGGTGGAAGCGCTGGAAGCGGCGGGGATTATTGTTGCGGAACGGATCTCGGCGGAGATCGAGGCCGAAGAGACCTTCGAGCGCTACCTGAAGGTGAAACGCGAGAAGATGGGACATATTCAGGATAGCCGGATCGAAGTGAAGATTGTGACGTAGAAGCCCTTTCTCAGTCCTCCCAGACGTAGTCGTTCGCGGCGCGGAAATTCGTAAATGACAGACTGATGCTGACGTCCATGGAACGGACGTGATGCCACCATCCGACGGGGATGAAGAGGACCTGTCCGGGCTCGAGGAGAACTTTGAGCTGCGTGGCTTTGCGGAAGAGCGGGAACTTGTTGTTGTCGGGCTTTTCGCAGTCGACGGCACTGTAGACGCCGATGTGGTTGTAGACCCAGGGCGTCTGGAATGACGGGATGAGGGTGACGGTCTTGCGTCCATGGACCTGCGCCAGCAGGATATTCATCGCGTCGTGATGGAGCGGTGTGACGGTGCCGCCGGGTCCGAACCAGAGAAACATACGCGATGGCACGCGGGCGGGGTCGAGGATGTTTTCGAGGATGTGGACTTCGTTGAGCAGGGCCTGCATGTTTGGCGATTCGAGCGAGCGATTGTTCGCGACCATATAAAAGTCGTTGGTCTGACCGGCCTGCTTCACGCGGTCGACGAATTCGTGCAGGCGGGTGCGGGTGCGGTGCTGGTTGGAGTTGATCTCGTAGTCGCGGTCGTGGCTGCGCCCGGACATGACCTCGACCATTTCGTTTCCGCAGCGCGCCTTGAGGTAGTCGGGGCTCCAGTGGCTGAGCGCGGGGCAGCCCTTGAGGCCGTCCTGAAAGACAACCGGGCGGTTGACGGAGTAATAGGAGCGGAAGAACTCGTCGGCACCGAGATTTGAGCGGCGCTCGACATGCTTGCCTGTCTTGCTGTGCTCCCAGAGGCCGGAATAGACGGCCATCACCGCTTCGAGCTTCCGGAGCTTGCGGGCGACCTTCTCCGCGCCGCGGGTTTCGAGGGTCGCGCGGGAGACCTGCTCACGAGCGGCACGGCGGTTGAAGCCGTTTTTTACGAGTATGTCAACAAGCTGGGGCTCTTCGATTCCGAGGATGCGGTTCTCTTCAATCCAGCCAATCCAGCGCGGAGGGATAGTTGTGAGATTTGTCGTGGGGCTCGCCATGGAGCGGCATTGTAAAGAGGGTTAGCCAATTAGACCAGAGATATTGCGAGAATGATTGACAGTTCGGCGAAGGGCCGGGATAATTCCCTCGATTCAATCGCACGGGCCTGCGCTCAGAACTTTTCCTCTTACGGCCCGGGACGGGCACTCGCATTCTGCGCCCGTCGATATTCTGATCCCAATTTGGAGTGGAGACATGGCGAAAGAACGCGCCTGGAAACAACCGTCCAGCAAGGCCGAAAACAAGACCGACGAAATCACTCTGCTGTCGCAGACCGAAGATGCGTGGATGGCAGCGCGGCTGCTGGGCAAAGCAAAGATCGTGGATCAACTTGTCGACGATGCGTACCGGGGAGCGACCTCTCACGGTCTGCCACAAACGAAGAAGGAGTTCCTGGAAGCGGTGGTGTCGTCGGCGGGAGCGTTCACGCAATATGTGCATTCCGAGCGGACGATCGATGTGCTAGGGAATGTTGCGATCTCGACAGGCGTGGCCACACTGACGTCGCCCAGGCGGCGGCATTCCTTCCGTTATCTCCGGGTCTTCTCAAAGCATAAGGGCAAGTGGAAAGTGATCGCTTCGCAGTCGACTCCGCTGCCGGCGTGAAGCGCTGGGGGCTCTTGCGGGTGTAACGACAGCACATTCCCAACCACGATTCTGCGGAGGTGTCTGCAAATGGCGAGGCTGGTGGTTTGCGCGGCGAAGGCTTATGCCGGAGTGAAGCATCGCTACGTGATGCTGCGGCAGGTGAAGGCTTTCGCGCAACGCTACGGCTATGGCGTGCGCTTTTTGTGGGGCGTGACGCGCGGGGTTTCCGATTGCAGACACGAAGAGCTGTTTGCTCCGATTCCGGGAGTGGAGATTCGAAACATCTCGGCGGGCGAACTGGCGGCTCTTCAGCATTTCTGCCAGAGAGATGGAGGATTCACGTACAGGGGCGAGCCGTTCCGCATGCTGCGCGATGGCGAGAGACCGGACGAGCGCTTCTTTTCGTGGGACCTGGTGGGCTCGGAAACACTGGCGCGCAAGGTTCCGGGGCCTCATCCGCCGCTGCACGCGAGGCCCTGCCATTCGCTGCAGACGCAGATCGATGCTTATGTGCACGCAAACGGGATCCGTGACAGGCTTGGGATTCGCGTCAGAGTTACGGAGTCGTTTACGCAGAGGGGCAAGCTGCATCGCACCCAGTCAGAGATCGATTATGTGCTCTATACGCTCTACCGGATACCCTGGTATGTGAAGGTGTTCATCGCGACGGATTCAGAGTACGTGCAGAAGACACTGCTGGCGCACTTCAGGGATGCGAAGATTCTGCCAAAGCACTTCGACCATGTGGAGGCGACGGGACGTTATGTACATCGCGCCGACAAGACGGCGATGCGGACCTTCCTGAAAGAAGTGGGGTGTCTATGCGCCTGCCGGAGGGTGATCAACGTTGGAGGATTTCTCAACGAGGGGCTGGTGCAGTCGAAGCTGCTGAAGGAGCCGTATGAGGAAGCGGCGTTCATGCATGTGAAGAGAGTTTAGGGCTTAGGGATTGGCGAGCGCATTCTGCCGGATATGAGCGACGAGGCGAGCGGTTTCGCGGTTAAGGGCTGAGCGGAGTTCGGGCGTGATGTTGCATGCGGCGAGCCGGCGGATGTGTCCGGTGAATTCGGCGCTCGAGATCTGCCGGCGTATCCACGCGTGGTAATGGCCGAAGGCCTCACTATACATGGCGGCGAGATGCTGCTTGGTGGCGATACGGATCGGGGAACGGACTCCGGTGGCTGCGCTGTGACTGAGCGAATCGGGACGGATGACGTACTGGTAGTGCGGCTCGTCGACGAAGGAAACGCGGCCAGTCATGAGCAGGAAGTTTGTCAGCAGCGTGTCGTAGTTCATGCGGAAGCCGGCATAATAGCCGCCGATGCTTTCGAGAGCCTGCCGGCGGAAGATGCCGTGATGGGCGGCGCGATTGACGAAGTGCTCGTTCAGGATGGGATCGAAGAGGAAGAGCTCGCGCTGTCCGGGAGGGGCAAGAAGCGGATCGCCGGGCCGACGGCGGCGCCAGCGGATAGAGTCGGGCTGGAGATTGCCGTCGGCATCGGCGCGGTATTGCTGCCAGGAGGAGAAGGCCAGATCGGAGCCTTCGGTGGTGAGCGCGTGCAGCAGCGAGGCAACACGGGTAGGGGTGCTCCAGTCGTCGGCGTCCTGCACGAGGAAATAAGGCGCGGACGAGGCGGTGAGGACGATCTGGTGGACGAAGTAAGGGCCGTAGTTCAGATCGAGGCTGAAGCGAATGAGACGCGGGTCGCGAATATGGGCGAGCTCGGACCAGGGAGGGTTGGGGTCGCCGTCGTTGACGACGATGATGGTGATGTCGCGGTGAGTCTGCGCGAGAAGGCTTTCGACGGCGCGACGGATGTAGCGGCGCGCGTTGAAATAAGGAACGGATGCGGTTACGCCGTGGCCGGTCGCAGGCATCGACTACGCTCCGATTGGCCTCAAGATTGCCAACCGCAGGCACTCAAGTGCGCGGAGAGGCGGTTGGTTTCGAAGGCAAGCTCGTTCCAGTCCTGTTGCGTGACGCGGCTCTGGCAGCGCTGGCGGATTGAGGTCGCAAGTTTGTCGCTGCTGATCTGTCCGCGCAGGTACTGACGGTACTCGGCGTAAGACTCTTCGTAAAGGCCGGCGACGGTTTTGCGTTCGGCCCAGGAGGCGCGGGATGCGAATCCGGTGCCAGGGCAGTGCGTGATCGAATCGGGACGGAGCAGCCGGTGATAGAGAGGCGCGGTGGTGTGAACGATGCTGCCGGTCATGAGGACGAGATTCATCAGCAACGAGTCGAAGTGAAGATGAAGGCCGGCATAGTAGCCGCCGATGCGGCGCAGGAGATCGGCTCGGAAGAGGCCGGTGTGCGGAGCGCGATGGCGGTATTGCTGGGTAAGCTCGACGTCGACAAAGCACTGCTGGCAACGGCTGCCGGACGGGCAGATGGGACAGACGCGGCGGCCGAGGTGCGTCCACTTGACGGTGACAGGAGTGGAACTGCCGTCGATATTTTCGCGGTGAAAGACGTGCGCGGAGACGGCAGCGTCGGCCTGAGAGGTGGCGGCCAGGTGCAGAAGGAATTCGACGCGGCGGGGATCGCTCCAGTCATCCTGCTCCTGCACAAGGAACCAGGGTGAAGAGACGGCGCGGTTGACGACGGCATTCGCGAAGAACGGGCCGCCGTGATTGCGGGTTAGGCTGAAGCGGATGAGGCGCGGATCGCGCAGACCGGCGAGCTGGTCCCAGGGCGGCTCCATGTCGCCGTCATTCACTACGACGATGCGCAGGTCGCGGTAGGTCTGGGCGAGAAGGCCTTCGACGGCGCGCCGGATATAGCGCTTCCCCGCATAGTAAGGAATGCATGCAGTGACGGTGGGCTCGAGGCGCGGCATTTCAATTCTTCCGGAGTAGGGATGAAGTTCTATTTACTGCGTTCCCTCTTGTGACATCGGAGGGATTTTTAACTGTAGGCCAGCTGTCCGAAGGCGTCGCGAATTGCGAAACGCTCGGCAAATGACGGAAAGCGTAAGGGTAAACGTTCCTCGAGCAGGCGGCGACGCTTCCATACGTCACCTGCGGAGAGTGATTGCATCACCTCGGTGAAGTGCAGCGGGGACTGCTGCGAGTAATAGTGCATCAACTGCGCGATTCGTTGCTGATCAAGATAGAGCATGCCGAAGCGGAGATAATTGCGGAGCAAGACCTTGCCGATGGCGTCGAGAAAGGGCTGGCGCTCCGATGGCGGACGGAAGCGGTGATGGAGAACGAGATCAGGCATGGAGACGATCTCGGCTCCGCAGAGCCAGAGGCGGACGCTGAATTCAGGCTCGGCAGCTCCGTAGACGGGCATCTCGGTGTCGTAGCCTCCGGCGCGGCGAAAGAGCTCTGCGGTAATGGCGGTTCCAGAGCAGGGGGAAATGGGAACATAGCCGCCATAAAGACGGGGATCGCGGATCCAGCCCACGCCCATGGAGGGCACGAGCAGGGTGCAGCCGTATCCGCAGAAGGGTGAGTCGAGGTCGGCGATGGCGGCGCAGAGGACGCGGTTGGCGGCGATGCGCTCGCGGATGGGCAAGTCCCAGTTCGGGGGGAAAAGCACATTCGCGTCGGTGATGAAGAGGATGGGGGCCTGGGCGGCGGCTGCTCCCGCATTGCGGGCAAAGGGGATACCCGACCAATGCGGCAGGGGCACGATGTCGACGCGAACGAGATCGCCCGACCGCGACCAAGTGTCGGAGAGGCCGTCACAGCAGCCGTCAGCGGAAAAGTCGTCGACAAGGATGATCTGCAGAGGAAAAGGGCTGGAGCGTCCGCTCACAATGGAGGCGACCGCAGCATGAAGCCGCGGCCCCTCATTGCGAACGGGAATGACGACGCTGATGACGGGCCTGGGGGAAAGAAGCCCGCTTGCGGATACGGTCATGCCTACCCCAGTCGAAAAAGAATCAAGGCTGACGGGCCTTACTGCCTTTGCTTAGGGCGACTGCCGAAACGGTGCCGACAACCACGACGGCTCCGGTGACGGCGGTTAGTGCGACAGTTCCTACAATCGCAGTGTTTTTTGCGCTGCGTGAGTTTGTGTCGGCTGAAACAGATCCCGGAACACACGGGGGAGGCGTGCAAGGAGGAGCGGATTTGCCGGAGCCAGTCAACAGGCCGGTGAGGATTTTGCCAAGTCCGACAAGCGCCCTGACCTTGTCGTCGCTGAGAATGCCGGGGCCGAGGCCCGCAAGCTGAGCAAAAGCCTGCGGGCTGGCGAGGGATTTCAGCGCATCCGGGTTTTGAAGGAAGCGCGCGGCAAGGGTCTTTAGGTCGTTCATTCCTTCTCCTTGGCGATGGCGACGGTAGCGACGATGCCGGCGGTTGCGACCATACCCATGACTGCGGCGATTCCAACAACGCCGACCAAGGCGACGGTGTTGGATCCTCCGCCGAGGATCGAAGACAGAGGCGAAGGAGCGGGCGGTGCCGGCGCTGGGGCCGGGGTGGGCGGCGGCAGCGGCGGAATGGGCTGCGTACGGTAGTCGAAGGGAGCGCCCAGCGGACCGATGGCACCTGTGCTGGGAGTGGGCGTCGGCGTGGGGGTTGGGGTAGGTGTGGGTGTGGGTGTGGGCGTTGGTGTTGGCGTCGGATGCGGTGTCGGCGTTGGAGTTGGGTGCGGGGTTGGTGTTGGAGTCGGGTGAGGCGTGGGCGTCGGTGTGGGATGCGGTGTCGGGGTAGGAGTCGGAGTCGGGTGTGGCGTGGGTGTCGGCGTCGGCGTGGGATGTGGGGTTGGAGTAGGTGTTGGCGTCGGTGTCGGATGAGGAGTGGGCGTCGGCGTAGGTGTGGGGGTTGGAGTCGGCGTCGGCGTGGGAGTGGGTGTCGGTGTGGGCGTAGGAGTTGGGGTAGGTGTCGGAGTTGGGGTGGGGGTGGGTGTAGGTGTAGGTGTCGGTGTCGGTGTCGGAGGCAGCGTGGCCGAGAGCTTTGTCAGCAGAGTGCTGCCGTGAGGGCTTCCCCATCCAGTGCATGGATCCCAGCCGGTAGCTGCCTGGTAGACTCCGTTCTTGCCGGTGCTGTCGTTGTTTCCGTGCACGATGTCGCGGAAGGCTGTGGCAACACCGCTCCCATAGAGAAAGGTATTCAGGAAGCCGACCGGCTTGCCGATTTTCTGGCCGAAGCGAGCAATCAGGGCAGCCCAGAGGGGTGCGACGGCGCTGGTTCCTCCGAGGACGAGGTTGTTGCCTTTGACACGGACTTGATACCCGGTGGCGGGATCGCCGTCACCGGAAACATCGGGGACGCCGCGGCCGCCTCCGGTACCGCTGGGCTGCGGCGGCACGGTGACGGAAGACTGGTAGTCGGGTTTAGGGAAGAACTGGCTGACGCCGCCTCCTGTGGCTCCGCGAACCTGGTTGCCCGATGAGTCGGTGACGACCGCGTTCCAGACGGTTTCGCTGGAGATGGTGCTGCCGGAGACGAGCAGGTTGGTGCCGCCGCATCCGAGAGCGTGCGGGGCCGCGGCGGGGAAGTCGACGGCGAGGCCGCTGGTGCCATCGAATGATCCGTTATCGCCGGCGGCAACAGTGACGGGGATTCCAAGCTGCGCGGCGTGCTGCAATGCGGTTTCAAACTGCTGGCGCATCTGGGCGGTGAATCCTGATTCAGCCTTGCCCCAGCTGATGGAGATCACCGTGGGTTGGGGAGTGGCGACGATGGCGGCATTGATGGCGTCGAGGAAGCCCTGGTCACTGGTGTTGGAGAAATAGACGACCTGCTTGGCTTTGGGAGCAAGCGCTCCGGCAACCTGAATATCGAGGGCTACTTCGAGTTCGGCGGTTGTGGCTGCGCCGCTGGAGACGTTGTTCGATCCTCCGTCAACGCTGACCACCTGGATGGTTGGGGACTGAAGGCCGAGGCCTTGGAAGTAGGCATCCATGTCGCTCTGCAGAAAGCCGCCATCGAGCTCGATGATGGCGATGGTCTGCCCTGTGCCGTCGAGGCCGGTGGGAAAGCTGTAGAGCTGGCCGACGGCAATAGGAGTGAAGGATTGCGCGGCCACGGCCTCGGCAACCGTCTTTGGATGGGTGCGGCGTACATGAGGGTCGGCATTGGGGCGGTTGTCGAGACCGACGACCGCGGTGATGATGGGCAGGAGATTTGCGGGGATGGTGATGTCCCCGGTGCGGTGACGGTAGGTTCTGCCACCAATCATTACGTGATCGAGAGTGACGCCGAAGGCACGACTGAGATCGGCAAGCGTTCCGTAAAGCTTGATGGAGCGTGCGGCGGCATTTTCCGCCTTGGGCGTGAGGTTGTATTTCTTCGCAAAATCGCGCACGGCCATGAAGTCGCTGGGACTTGCACCGTAGGTAGCCGTGTACTCTTCCTGGGTGATGTAATGGCCGGGCCGGGTGATGGGCAGCGGCTTATTCTTGCCCCGTACATAAACTGTGACGTGGGCCTGAGCTGACTGAGGGGCAGGTCCGATTTTTTCCGCTCCGGCGGCAGCCTGACGATGGCTGCCCGGGAGGACTACGCGAGCCTCTGACATGTGGGTTTTCCTTCCTGACAATGTGCTGCGGAGAACAAGAAACGGAGCCGTATGAGCGGGGGGAGATCGGCTGCACGAATGAGCATTTTTATTGCATTTTCAGAAACTACCGCGGGCGCGCCAGACCGCCGCTCCCTTATGGTTGCGTGGGCTTCAAGGCCGCGCGTTCCGGACACACCAAATTCCGAAAATGCTTTGGACGACGACTAGCGAACGTTACACGAACTAGTCCGACCAGTCAAAAGGAATTTTGGAGATTTGCCAGAAATTTTTCGTATTTCAAAGTTTGGTGACGGAGCTGAGTTAGTTCGGAGTAGAAGGGCAACTAGAGAGGAGTTACTCCTCGTTCAAAGCTACCCAGCGAGCTTGTATCTGAAGCTGATAGCGCTTCTTCCGGAGATAGACGGGCATCGCCAAACCTTCGGTAAAGAAGTCGGCAAAGATAGCCGGGCGCGCCGAGAAGATGTCGAGACCGGGATCTGCGGAGGCCGTTTCGCGCACGGGCGGCGTGAGTGTTCCGGGATCAAGAGCAACGAGCGAAAGGCGTTCGGGCAGGCTTCCGGCGGTGCCTGCGATGCGTCCGTACAGGCGGTGATAGCCCTTGCCGAGAAGCAGCCGGTTCCCTGCCCGCTTCACCATCACGTAGCCGAGGAGTTCCTTGGGACCGAAGCCGCCGTGAGGGTGGACTCCGAAGATGAACTCGGCGTGCGGCAGGTCGATGACGACTTCGGTATCCATGTTGTGGCGCATAAAGTTCATGTTGAGCTTGGGGTTACCGGCGGAGGTGGGCAGGGTTCGCTCCATCCAGCCAGAGGGTTGCGGGATGGCGTTTGAGTGCGAGGCCGCGATGTCGATGACGATGTGATACTGAGCAGCGACCAGCTGCATGGGATCGATCCTGATGACCTCTACGCCGGAGACACCCATGCCGGCGAGGAATTCGAGGAACCGCGCGGCATGGGAATTCTCTTCCGCGGTGAGTGGAACAGATTGAGGAGCGAGGGCTTCGCGCGGAGGCAGTGCAGCGGCTCGATCGCGCCATTCCCGCCACAACGATTCGGCAGCGGCAGGGCCAAGAGGCTGTTCGAAGACGCAGTCCTCGATGAGGAAGCGGATTGCCTGCGCCTGCTCCATCCAGCCGAGAAGGGCTACGCCGGTATAGGCTGCGCCGGGCGGGAGATCGGGAATCACGGGATCGGGGCTGCTCATTTCAGGAGGGAGTCTATCACCGGGAAACGGTTCAGATGAGGGAACAGGGATGAGAAGACGGCAGGCAACAGTAGAAATTTTCGTTAACAAAATTTCTTCTGCGGCTGATATGCTGCGCTCGTTCCAATCACTACTACTGTGACGCTCTATGCGCATCCTGTGGATCTCGGACAGTCCCGACACGCCGTCCGGCTTCGGAAACGTCACCCGCTTTGTGTGTGAAGGGCTGGTGAAGCGCGGCCACAGCGTGAGCATTATCGGATGGCAGAGCAAGCAGGAACAGGAGTGGAAGGGCTGCAAGGTGTTTCCGGCATCGGGCGCGATGGGCAGCCGGTCGCTGTTTCCGTTCCTGGTGCGCTACCGTCCGGAGATTGTGATTGCACTGGGCGATGTATGGTGGCTGCCCTACTTTACGGCTCCGCATGTGCGGCGGCAGATGCAGCTGACGGATACTCCGTGGGCGCTGTACTTCCCTATCGACGGCGATATGCCGGGTGGCGCGCTGCCGCAGAGCTGGATCGAGATGCTGACGGAAGTCGATATCCCGATCGCGATGAGTGAGTTCGGGCGCGATGCGGCGAAGAATTCCGGCATCGCCTGCAAGTACATTCCCCATGGCGTGGATCGCGGCTACTTTTATCCGCCGGCGGATCGCGAGCAGGCCAAGGCGGAGGTGGATGCGCAGGGGAAGTTTCTGATCCTCTCCGACAGCCGCAATCAGCCGCGCAAGATGCTGCCGCGGCTGCTGGATGTGTTTGCGAAGTTTGCGGTGGGGCGTCGGGATGCGCTGCTGCATCTGCATACCGATCCAGAGGATGAGTTCACCAAGTCGGGGATCTACTCGTACGACGTGCGCGCGGATTTGAAGCTGCTGGGGATTGAATCGCAGGTGCGGTTCACGCCGGGGATGAAGCTGGAGAAAGGTGGCGGCGTCCCTCTGGAGCAGCTTGCGAAATATTACCGGGCGGCGGATGTGCATCTGCTGGCGTCGAGCGGCGAAGGCTTTGGGCTGCCGACTCTGCAGGCTGCCGCGGCGGGCGCGGTTCCGATGGCGTGCGATTACAGCGCCAGCCGTGAGCTTGTGCGGGGACACGGCGAGGCGATCGATATTGCGGAGTGGAGCGAGAATGAGTTCGGCATCCGGCGGGCGTTGATCGATGTCGACGACGCGGTGCGGAAGCTGGCGATGTTCTATGACGACCGAGCGCTGCTGGCAGAGCGATCAAAGCAGTCGGCGCGGTTTGCAGCGGTGTATGACTGGAAAACAATCCTCGATCAATGGGATGAGCTGCTGCGGTTGACGGCGAGCAACAGCCGGCGGATGTCGCGAGTTCCGGTAACGCAGACGCTGCCGGAGAGCCTGGTGAGCAAGTATCTGCGGGGCGTACCGGCGGGGACGGTAAAGGTGAACGTCGTCGAGCACAAATTCGGGCGGCTGGAGTCCGGCATTATCGCCGACACGAAAGGTCATCTCTCGGATGTGCGGATTCCCGCGGTCCAGAAGGCGTGCGAAGTGGGCGGGGTACGAGTGGCGCGTTCTCCGGCATATGTGGGAGTTGCGCCGGGAGACGAGGGGATCTTTAGCGAATTGAAAGGGATCTTTCCGATTCTGTGCGGGTGGATTCCGGTGCAGGGAGGCGCGAAGGGCGAGTCACCCGAAGGGCTTAGTTACGTTTCTTTGGACAGATGGGAAGAAGCGAGATATGATCTTGCGCAGTCCGTTTTACTGTTCAATGTTCACGGCGGACTTCCCGATGCGACGTTGCTCGACTCCGCTCTCTATGGTGTGCCCTGCATCGGCTGGCAGAAATCAGAAATACAGCAGAAACTTTGGCCGGAACTGGTAACAGAGAATGACGCCGACGCAGTGAAATTGGCGCGCTCTCTCTTGACTAATTCCGCTGCGTTACGTAGCCTAGCTGCCCGCGGGCGCGCGACCTGCCAAACGCACTACGCGCTGAATGAAGTAGACGTCGCCGCATGGCTGCGCCAGCTGCACTCAGCAAAGTCGCCATATGCAGTGACCGGTACGAGGTGAAACGGACGTGGCTTTCCAGATGTATATGGTGGCGTTTGAAGGAGCTTTTTCCCAGGGTGCATCGCGCGATGTGCAGCACCACATCCGCAAATTTAACGGTGTGACGCTGATGGTGATGAAGACGGGCATTATCGCAGCTTTCGATGACAGCGTGGCTCCCTTTGTGCAGCAGCATCCCAGTGTGAAACTCGTTGGCGGCGTGACGCTGAATCCGAAGGGCTTCGCCGCCGAACGGCTGCAAAGGATCTTTGCAGAAAACCTGGCGAAGCAGATTGAAGTTAAGCCGCAGTAGGCCGTTGGTGAATCCCAAGGAGGTGTCTGGTGCCTAATGTAGGAGCAGAACTAGCAAGTATCCCTTTCGGCAAGATGATTTATGACATGGCCTCCGCCATCGCGCGCAGCCAGGTTGCCCTCGACAAGGCTTCGATTCAACTGGTGAAAGTGCTGGCCAGCACCACCTTCGACTATGTTCCCGATGTGGTGGAGACGCTTCTGCCCAATCCGCGCCAGGTGAAAGGCGCTAACGGTGCGCCGCTCAATGACGCTGACGGCAATCCGGTGATGATCACTGGCGTGCTGGTGCAGACGGATGTCGGCGACTCCTTCCCCCTGACGCTGCTGCAGGCGGGCGTGAATCCGACGTTTTACGCCTTCACGAACTCCTCGATCGAAGTGAAGATGTCGATTACGAGCACGCAGGAGTCGTCAAATACGTTCAGTGTCGGAGTATCGGTGACGGCGTCGGCGGATTTCCTGTTTGCGTCGGGGTCGGTTTCGAGTCACGTGAACTTCTCGAGCGCCAACAAGTACTCGTACTCGGTGACCGGGTCGAGCTCGTTGTCGACGGTGTTGAATCCAGTGCCACCGCCGAAGAACATGATGCCGCGCTTTTTCCTGGTGAATGCGATCGATCCCCAGAAGATCTCAGTCAGCCAGAGCTGATCGTCGATTGACACAACCAGGACCGGCCGTTGCCTCGTCGCGCGGCGGCCGGCCCGATGAAGTGCTCTGCAGACCGGGTCAGGTCCGAGATCGCGTGTGAAGCGAGACGTTGAACGGGGGTCCCCATGGCAAGCAATATCGGCGCTGAACTGGCGAGCGTTCCATTTGGAAAGATGATTTACGACATGGCCTCGGCAATCGCGCGCAGCCAGGCGGCACTGGACATGTCTTCGATTCAACTGGTGAAGGTGCTGGCGAATACGACCTTCGATTACGTACCGGATGTGGTGGAGACGCTGACACCGGAGCCTCGCCAGGTGCAGATCATGTCCTCGGGCGTGCAGGTCGGGCTAACGGATGCCCATCACAATCCGGTGATTGTAACGGGCGTTCACGTGGATTGCGACGTTGCGCCGTCGTTCCCCATGACCTTGTTGCAGGCGGGCGTAAACCCAACTTTTTATCAGTTCACCAATTCGACGATTCTGATCAAGATGTCGGTGACGAGCACAACGGAGATCGATGACAGCCTTTCGGTAACAACCGACTCGCAGACCAATAACCGCGGATTCTTCTTCAGCTCGGGCAGTGTTACTTCGCACGTCAACGCGTCCTTCGCGGCCAAGTATTCCTATTCGGCAGAAGGCTCCAGCTCGCTGCAGACGACGCTCGCGTGCGTGCCGCCGCCGAAAGCAATCATGCCGAGATTCATCCTGGTGAATGCCATGAATCCAGCAAACGTTCAGGTCAACCAGACTTAGCAATCGATTGAACGAGGCTTCGCGGCAGATTGGACGGCGGCGGTTGTTGCACCCGCCGGATTTTCGCTGCGACCGAGATAAAGAACGAAGGCGATGAACTGAGGTTCCGCACGGAGGAGTAATGGCAACCAACCCCACGATCACTGAAGTTGGCAACGAACTGCAGGAAGTGCAATTCGGAGAATTGATCCGAAGCATCGCCCAGGGAATCGCCGACGGCCAGCACGCTCTGGACATGGCAGCCGTGCAGACACTTGTCGCTCTGTCGAATACTTATGTGGACATCATTCCGGAAGTGTCAGAGATTATCACGTCGCAGCCGATCAGTGTCCCGATCTCGGGACAGCCGTCGATTGAAGTGACTGGAGCTCGCGTGACGACAGTGCCCTCAGACCCGGTTCCGATTTCCGCTCTTCAGGCTGGCCTGCTGCCGACCTTCTATCAGTTCACGGAAGTGGATATTGCCCTGAAGATCTCGATTGCGCTGCGGCAGGTAACGCAGACACAAACGGACGGCACACAGACGACGGGAATTTTTGCATTCGGATCGCACGTGAATTTCCGAACGCAGAACACCTACTCCTACTCTGTCGATGCGTCTTCGAGTGTGACTGCGACACTGAAGCCGGTGCCTGCCAGTGTGCGGTTGACACCGCAAACGATCACAGTAAATGCGTTGGGCAGGACGCCGGTTGTAAATGTGAACCCCTAATTGAGGTCTCTGATGACGACAGATCCGCTGGCGAATGCAGTTGAAACTTTTTCCGCACCGATCGAGAGCCTGATCATCGCTCTGGGCCAGGGCATTGCGGATGCGCAGAAGGCACTGGATAACAACTCGATTGCTGTGCAGCAGTCGATCGACACCGACCCGGTGCTTTCGCAGTATGGACTGCAGGCAACGTGGTACCAGTTTCCTTCAGTCAACATGCAGATCAAGATGTCGATGAGCATCACCCAGGACAATCAGAGTCAAAACTCACCGAGTGTGGCTGGTTCGCCTCTGCTGCCGGGGAGATTCCGCATCATCGCGCAGCCGGTGAGCGCCTCGTTTCAGAATCAATTCAACTACGATGCGAATGCGGCAACGCAGATCAATCTGACGCTGGTGCCGGTGCCGGCTCCAAAAAGCGGCGACCAGGTGACGACTCCACCGCAGATGACACCCGATGCCGTGCAGGCTGTGGCGCTCAAGAGCGGCGCTGCGTTTGTAACGACAAAGAATGCACAGGGATCGACGGTGGATGCGCAGGGTAACGTTTATGTCATCATCACGAACTTCAATGCTACAGCGCGTGTCTGGTACGTGATCCAATATGCACCGTCAAATGCGGCGATTCCCACAGTTGTTGTGGCAGTGGATGACGCGACGCAGACCGCACGCATCCTGAGCACCTAACTCCCCAGCATCTTAAGCAGTGAGGATCCCACGTGCCTAAAAAGAATTCACCAAAAGACAAGAAGGGCGCAGCAAAGGAAGAGACGGCCCCGCGAGTGCCGGAGGAGGCCCCGGCGGAAACAGCTTCCGCGGGCGAGAAGCCAGCCGCGGTGACGATCGGAAAACCGGTTGAAATCATCAACCCAATTCGTCTTCCGATTTTCTTCAATACGAATCCGGCGATCAATTCCCTTTCGCCGCCGGGAGCGGTTGTGGGCGGCGGCGATTTTACGTTGACGGTGCTGGGGAGCAATTACGGAACCGGCTCGACGGTGCTTTGGAATGGCGCGGCGCGCTCTACTACGGCGGTCAGCTCGACGCAGCTCACAGCAGCGATAGGGGCGGCCGACATCGCGGCTGCAGCGTCTGTGAATGTGACGGTGCAAAATCCGGGCGCTTCCGGCGGCACGCCTGTGCAGTCGACAGCGGTGGTCTTCAATATAATTCCGAGCTGGCCTGCAATTCAGAATCAGTTGAGTGCGATTGCGAATTTTCCGCCGGACCTGCTGCAGCAGATCAACACGTTTGTGACGATCCAGACCTCGCAAGTCAATGCACTGAACACGCAAGTGCAGACGGATGCGACGAACTATAACAACCTCAATACGCAATACCAGAATGCACAGACCACGATCACCCAGCAGACGGCGCAGATCAATCAGCTACAGTCGCAGCTCGCGGCGGCGACGTACCAGGTCGCGTCGCCGTACGATGTGGCGAATTCGTTCAAAGGCGTACTGGATCAGATTCAGCAGAATGCTCAAGGCGCCGGTGGAGTTCAAAGTACAGTCACGAATTTGAACGTGCAGCTGAAATCACTGGTCAGCCTGCAAACGCCCACCGCCGGTGGGCCTCCGACGGCCACCCTGGTATTTCCGGCTCCGACGGCTTTGCCCGATCCGCAGCATCTGTCGACGCTGTCGCTTTCCTTTGGGACGATTCCAAATTTGAAGGCCGCGGTGACGCCTACACCCACGCCGACCCCCACTCCTCCGCCAACGCCCACGCCAACCCCGGCGCCAACGCCGACACCCGCACCTACACCTACACCACCGCCTCCCACGCCGACCCCGGCTCCTACACCCACTCCTCCGCCAACGCCGACTCCGGCTCCGACACCGCCGCCAACGCCCGTTCCTCGGCCGGTGCCGCTTCCGATTCCGAGACCGCCGCTGGCGGACACAGACACATCTCCGCAGACAGAGACTGAAGCGCCGGGAAAGCGTCCTGCGAAGACGCAGCGGCCAGGTGAGTGATGCCGCTGATCACCAGCAATATTTTCGAAGCACGGTCAGCCTATGCCAGCCTGGAGCTGCTGGCTCAGGCATCGCAGCAGAACGTTGTGACGTTGCAAGCCGCGGTCGACAATCTTACCGCGACTCACGCGCAGCTCGCAGAGTCCGCCCGGCTGGAAGGACGATTCACGGCGGCGCAGATTTCATCGAATGGACAATTGACGGCGCAGCAGGCTACGGCCGTGAGTCCGGATGTTTCTCTCGATAACTTCATCGCGGCCCTGGGCCTCTCGATTGCGCTGGCAGAAGCTACGATGCCGGATCGCGCGATTAACAGCGTCGCGGCGACGGTGCAGAGCTACCTGACGTTCACTACCGGGGCTGATGGAGTGACCAAGGTGCCGGGTTTGCGGCTGTATCAGCCTGAGCTGGGAGAGCCGACGGCTCTGGCGACTACTTCATTCCAGCTGGCAAAAACTATTTCGGCGGATGCTCCGGCTCCGCGAAACTTGTACACGGTGCTGCAGGCAAAGCAGGCTACCTTTGCCGATCCGTTCTGGACAAAGTTCTCAACGGGTACGCCGCCGACGCAACCTGGGATATCGGTTGTGACTGAGGTGGGGAAGGTTTTCTCGATGATCGGCAACTGGTCTTTTCCGTATCTCCTCCAGGAGGCTTCGACGATAGCCGGGTTGGAGATGACACTGACAGGGCTGCTGACGGGAGTGACGCCGCAAACGAGTGTGACCGCCTATACTGCATCGGTGCAGACGCTCGCGAATCTTATCCAGGCAATTGGCGGTCGGTCTGTTCACGTGGCGGGCGATCTGTTTGCACTCGCCGCGGCGCTCGATGCTACAACTAACCTCGCTGCGGCGTTGATTCCGTGAAGAAGCGGGAACGAGCTTCGGAAGAGCCCCTACCATCCATTACGTCTCTGCGTCGACAGCAATTTCAGGAACGTCTGCGCGCGGAACGGGTTGAGCTGGAGCAGCAGACCCGGACCCCAGAGAAAGAAGATCTTCGCGCGCGAAGGCAGCCGGCGCGCTGGGAGCGGCTTCGCGACGAGGCGCGAACAGCAAGCGAAACAGCGGAAGCCGGTCTAACGCAGGCAGCGGAGGTTCGCGCTGCTCAGTTCAAGGCCGAGACGCGGGTTGCACAGCAAACGAGAGTGGTAGAGCGAATCTCGGAAGAGCAGGCGATTCATGCGGCGGTCCTGTCGCGACTCGAAGTAGAGCAGGAACGCATTCGCGTTGCCGCCAGCGCAGAAGAGACACGGCTGGCGAAACGAGCAGAAGCGGAAGCGCGCGAACAACGTGAGCAGGAATTGCATGCGGCCATTCTGCAAAAGAGAGAAAGGAAGCAACAGGCGGCGGCCGCGAAATCTGAGGAAGAGGCGCAGATTGTCCGGCGCAAAACAGGGAAAAAAGAGAAGGAAACGGCGCGTCAAGTTGAAATCGTACCGGCTGGGATTGCATCGATGACGCCGGAAGCAACGCCGGTGCGGTTCGAACCGTCCATTCTCGAAGAAAGCCGTCCCGTCAGGAACGAAGCAATCCGGCGACGTGAAGCGGATGAGTTGCGCGCGGCCGCGGCAAAGAAACAACGACTGGAGCAGGAGCAGCGGCGAGCTGCAGAACGGGAACATGCGGGAGCTGCCGCAGCGATGCGGGTGGACCAGCGCAGGGAACAGAAGCGGCGAGCCGCGGTGCAGGCTCAGGCGGAGAGCCAAGAGCTGACGGAGATTGAAGCTTTCGCGAAGAAACCAGCTCTGGCGGAAGCTGGGCTGGAGCCAAGTATTCGAGAAAGAGAGAAACGGCAGAAGCTTCAGGCCGCACCGGCGCTTGCACCCAGAGCGATCAGCGGAGGAAGCACGGCGAGAACAATCGCGGCGGCTCCCAAAGAGGAGAGCGCAGCAGGGACGCAGACGTCAGTGGATTCAACTCCTTATATACAGACGCAGGGCAGCTTCATTGTTGATGAGAACGGCCACGTAGTCATATTGCGCGGCGTGACCGTGCGAGGCCTGGATACGGTGGGCCCTCAGTCCGGGCAATCCGTTCCTGCGGCGCTGACGCTCGATGCGAGCAATCTGGCGACGATCACCGATCAGTGGGGCGCAGATCTGGTGCGGCTGCCGTTTGCAGCGAGCACGATCCTGAACGGCAATGGAAGCCTTGCAGCCAGCGATTTGCTGGCCGGGCTGGATGCAACGGTGGCCGCTGTTACTGATGCAGGTGCGTACGTGCTGCTGGCGCTCGAGGCTGCGGCTGGAACGGGACCGGCGGATACAGACGCGCTGCAGGTATGGCAGACGCTGGCGACAAGATATCGGGATGAGCCTCGGGTCTTCTATGAAGTATTTGCTTCGTCGAGTCCAATCGCCGGAGATTTCGCAGCATTATTTGCAACTGTCATAGCGACGATCCGGCAACAGGATGCGGCATCGCTGATTTTTTTGCCCGGAAGCGCGAATGGGTTGGATGTGATGGCGGTGCCGGCGCGGGATTCAGCCGGGAATCTGCTGACGAATCTGGTTTACACGATTGCTGTTTCGGTGCAGAGTGTGCCGAATCCTGCTGTATTGAGCGCGGTTGCGGGAATTTATCCGGTCTTTGCGTCGGCGTGGTCGGATGATGGATCGGATCTAGGGCGGCAGGCATCGCGCGTGGCGGACCTCTTCGAGCGATGCGGAATTGGATGGGCAGCTGCAAACTGGAACAGCAATCCGCGGCTGGTGACAGATGCGGCAGCCGGCGATTTTAGTCCGACGATCTGGGGGAATGTGGTGCTCCGTGCGATGAGGCTGACAGCGCCTCCGCTGCTCGAGCCTGCGGATGCGGCGGCTTCGTTGGCTACGATGCGAGCTGAGGGTCCCAGGCCGTCGCGACTTTCGACCTCGGGCAATTTTATTCTTGACGATGCGGGCAAAACCATCGCGCTGAGAGGCGTTACGGTCGTTGGGCTGGATACGGTGGCGCCGCCGTCCGGGGAGACGTTGGCGGACGCGCTCTCGATCGACTCCGACAATCTCGCGCTGATGACCAACATATGGGGATTGAATCTGGTGCGGCTTCCCTTTCAGGCCCAGACTGTACTGGCAGGCAATGGAACGGTTCCAGCAGGAAAGATTCTTGCGGGACTCGATCTCGCGGTGACTCTTATCTCCGAAGCGGGAGCCTACGTATTACTGGCGCTCGAGGCCACGGCGGACGCTTCCCTGCCTGATGCTTCGACGCAGCAGGCCTGGCAGACAATTGCGAAGCGATATAAGGATGAGCCGGGAGTGCTGTATGAAATCTTCGCGTCTGCGGAACGGCTTGCGGCGGGATGGCCGCAGGCTGCGTTGAGTCTGATCGGAACGATCCGGGCTCAGAACTCTGCGGCGATGATTTTTGTGAATACAGGGAATCGTGGGGATTCTACGGGGCTTCCGCTGCTGCTGCCGACCGGCGTTCCGGTTTTCAATGTGGTCTATACCGTAAATGTTTCGCCGCAAAATTCGCCAGGGCCCGACGACGGTCCGCTAGCCAGCTTCGCGGATTTGTATCCGGTATTTGTTTCGACGTGGTCGGACGATGCGGCGAACCCGAGCAGAGTGTCTCCGTTTGCAGGTGATTTCTTCGCGCGGCATAGCATTGGATTTGCCGCGGCGAACTGGAATGCCGATCCGCGGCTGGTATCGGATGCGGTTAATCACGACTTCACTTCGACGGCATGGGGATTGATTGCGGGGCGCGCAGCTACTCTGCCGGTACGGCAAAAGCTAAAACCGTTCTGACACAGTTACAGTTTTACGATGTCATGGTCGCGCCGGTCGTAGACGGGCCCGTAGGGGCTCTGACGGCTGCGCGGAGAGATGTAGCAGTTGAGGCGCGGGTCGTTGAAAGGGTAATTGTACGTCTCGTGATCGCCGTCTCCTCCCCATTTGCGGCGGTAGTATTCACGATTGAGACGGTGAGTGACCGCGTTCTGACGGCCGAGAAAGGCGTCGGAGAGAACGCTGTTGCTGCCGGCGTGGGTGAGGTTTGTTTCGGGGCAGTTCTCTTCGCGCAGTCCTGAGAGCCGCGCGCGACGCGCGTAATCCTGGTCTTCGCAATAAGCCGGGAAGATGTTTTCGTCGAAGCAGCCGAGCTTCTGGATAGCGACGGGATTGATGGCGAAGCAGGCGTATCCAACGCTGGGCTGGCGGTGATTGAAGCGCTGGTGGAAACCGGCGCAGGAGATGATGTATCGATCACGGCAGGCTGCGGCTCTTTCAGCCAACCTGCTGAGATCGCCAGGCGCGAACGCGATGTCATCGTTGGCGATGATGACAACATCAGCGCGCGCCGCATACGCGGCCAGCATGCCATCATTCCAGCTTCTCGCGACGCCGCGATTGATGCCGAAGGGATGGTAGACAAACAGCGGGTTTCGCGCGATGCGGGCGCAGGCCTGGGCGATCTGCGGATAGCGGGAGTGCAGGAAGAGATGACACTCGACGGTGTGGGGACTGGCGGAAGGGGCCGTCTCAAGCACGCTTGCGGGGCATGCGGTCGAACTATACGCGATGGTGACGACGGCGATTTTCATCGGACGCGGATCACTATTTCATCGCATTGTCCAGAAGAACGCAACCGGGATCGCGATGAATGCGCGAGGTCTTTGCGTCACTGCGCCTTTGCGCCGGCATTCAGGCGTGCGAGGTTGGCCTTGGCGGCGGCGTGATCGGGAGCGATGCGCAGCGCGTGCTCGAAGTCTTCGCGGGCTGCGGCTGAGTTGCCGGAGCGGGCTTCGAGAACGCCGAGGTTGTTCCATCCGTCGGCATCGGAGGGATTGAGACGCACGGAGTGTTGCTGCTCGGCGATGGCCTGATGCAGATCGCCGGTGGCTTCGACCACCTGCGAGAGCATGGCGTAAATCTGTGGGTCGTCCGGGGAGAGACGCAGAGCCTCTTTGAGATGGCCCAGTGCGTCGGCATAGCGACCCGATTGCGCGTAGGCCAGGGCGAGCTGCTGGTGGACGACCGGATCGTTGGGGCTACGTTGGGAGGCTGGTTCAAAGAGAGCGATTGCGCGGCCAGGATCCCCACCGCTAAGAGCGAGCTGGCCGAGCCCTTCGAGAGCATCGAAATTTTGCGGGTCGATGCGGAGGGCGGCCTCAAACTCAACTTGCGCGCCGTGCTGATTCCCTTCTCTGAGCAGCGCCTGGGCAAGGCCGCAATGCACAGCGGCGTCGTTGGGGGATTGCCGAAGCAAAGCGCGGAACGATTGTTCGGCGGCCGAGGCATCACCGTGATCGAGTTGACTTCTGGCGAGATTGAAAACGGCGTCGGTCAAGGCCGGGTTGGTATTTGCAGCCTTCTCGAAGGCCCGCTGTGCGTTTTGCCAGTCGCCGCTGCTTTCCATGGCGACGCCAAGACCGTTCCACGCGCGGGCATCTTGGGGATCGATGG
>Ga0335075_10002533_pt1 | contig 29295 bp, 23 predicted proteins | sample Lox_Sample_24_FD_206723 | JGI IMG/M metagenome (GOLD analysis project Ga0335075, IMG submission 206723) | Soil microbial communities from Loxahatchee National Wildlife Refuge, Florida, United States - Lox_Sample_2.4 | ecosystem: Environmental > Terrestrial > Soil > Wetlands | place: USA...
AACGGGTAGGCGCTGGCGAACAGGGTGCGATACATCGCGAAGCAGCTGTCGAGCGGCTGACGGCTGACGAGCACGAGTTTGGAATCCGGCAGCGCGCGGCGGATGGCGCCAAGGTAAAGATAATTCATCGGCTGCTTATCGATGACCTTGTCGCGGTCCGCATCCCCATCGGCAAGACGGGCATAGCGGGTGGCGACGGCGTCCGGGGTGGACGCTGCCGCTCGTGCGAACACGTCGCTTCCCGTGGGCGGTGCGGCAGCCAACAGCGCCTGCGCGAAGTTGTCGGTTTCGCCATTCGAGCGCACCCCCGTGAGTCCCAGCAGAATGTGCTCGAGCAGCGTGGTGCCCGATCGAGGCAGGCCCACGATGAAAATATACCGCTGGGATTCCTGGACGGTCGCTGATTTGCCGGCGGACCCGGTGGGAAATGCCTCTGCGATCCGCAGTAGCTTGCGCTGATCCACCGCCACTTCGTACGCCAGATGCCGCCTGCGCAGTCGTGCGGCCTCGGCCAGCCAGCGAAATGCCTCATCGAACTCGTGCAGGTCGTCCAACTCCTTGGCGAGCGCGTAGCCGAGGAAGGTGCGGGCGCGGTCATCGAGATCGCCGCGCGACAGTTCGGAGCGCAATTGCGCGAGGTGATTGCAGTCCCGAGACTGAACGCGCAATTCCGAGCGCAATAGATAACTGGGATACTGCGAGCCATCGAGAGCGATGGCGCGGTTGCAGGCGGCTTCGGCCTCGGACAGGCGGCCGAGACTGCGCTCACTCGATGCCAAATTATACCAAAACCGCGGGTCCTTCGGCGCCAGAGTCACGACTCGCTGGTAGAGCGCGTTGGACCGCTCGTGCTTGCCCAACAGCATCGATACGTGTGCAAGGGCATCGTACGCGTCGGCCGACCCTGATTGATATGCGAGCGCCTCCGATACGACCGCATCCGCCTCACGGCGGTGGCCGAGCTGTAGCAGGATAGTGGCCAGCATTCCGTGCGCGGGCAGGCACACCCGCTGTCCTGCTACCGCCCGTCGAGCGAAGGGCAGTGCCTCCTCCGGCCGGCCGGCCTTCATCAGCTTGTAAGCATGAACGTCTGGGGTGGCCAAATGGCAGTCTCACCGGACCCTGCGGCGCATCAGAATATCTCAAAGTCAACATGAGCTCTATTCGAGGCGCTGATGGCGAAGGGCTAAGGCTCGAGCTCGCACGAATTCCAATACTGCAAGCGGTGCGAGCGCGTGGCAGGCACACGGAGGTGCCCCGCCGCCGCAGGTGGCGCGCTGGGCTGGGCAGGAAGCCCGGATCCAGCGCTTCAAGTCGGGAAACCCAGTCGGTCGAGGCGAGACAGCAGGGGCAGACAAGAAAAAACAGCACTGCGCTTCAATACCGGCGCGTGGCCGGGTGAGAGTATCTCGTGGCAGATCGTGACAGTCTGCCGCCTGGCGCCAAATGACCGAATACCCCCTCGGCGGCGCTCCGAGGCGATCGCCGGCGGGACCATCGCGTCCCGCCGGCACTTTTAGGCCGCGAGCTAGTGTGTCGTCGAGGACGCCGCCAGCAATTGCGCATGAAGAGCCTCCGTTTCGTCGTCGGCCGGGTACATGCATTCAACTCGAATCTCCTGCGCCGCGATGGTCTGGGGAGTCCCGACTGTCGTCAGCAGGGAAAAGTAATTCATCACTGCGCCGTCCTTGACGAAGCTCATCGGGATCATCGGCGAGGCGCCGGTCGTCACCGACGCCCGCCAATCCGACTGGACATCGGGATAGGCGCGCAAACTCGCCACCAGGTCCTTGGTCCGCTGATCGACGACATGGCCCACGGTTTCCCGGTAAACACGCCGAACCATCGCCTCGGCCAGAGACTGCCAATTTGCGATGAACGGCCGCATTCCCTTCGGATCGAATATCAGATGCAGCATATTGCGAGGAGAAGGCCGCGTGGACATATCGATGAAGCAGCCGAAGAATCTCGGCGCCGCGCTGTTTGTCAACAGGACATTCCAGTAGCGGTCCATGACGATCGCCGGGTACGGCTCGTGTTGCGCAATCACCCGTTCCAGCGCCCTGTTGATGCTCTTCATTTCGTCCGAGTTCCAGGCAGCATTCGAATAGAGCGGTGCATATCCGGCGGCAAGCAGCAGGATGTTCCGCTCCCGTAACGGAATGTCCAGTGCTTCCGCGATATTCATCAGCGTGGATCGATTTGGAATACTACGGCCGCTCTCGATAAAGCTGATCTGTCGCTGCGAAATCCCGCTGTCGACGGAAACCTCGAGCTGGCTTCGCCGTCGCAGACCTCGCCACTCTTTCAGGAGATCGCCCAAGTCGCTCTTGTTCGGCATCTCGTTTCTCCGTTACGGAGCGCTCCAGGCATGCGCCCCGAAAGCTGCTTCCACGGGCGGCTTGGTAACGTTGCCGGTGTAGTTGGTGATCGTCGACGCGGCGACCACCGCGATCACTTCCAGCAGGCGAGCCTTGTCGAAGCCGGCCTGCAGGAACCGTGACACGTCTGCATCGTCGAGACGACCGCGCTTTTCGATGAGGTTCCGTGCAAGCGTGGACAGGGCCGCGTTCTTCGGATTCGGCGGAATGGCGCGCTCGCGGATCGCCTTCACGTCGGCGGGATCGACGCCCGCCTGCAGCGCGAGCGCGCTGTGGAACGCGACGGCCCAGGCGCTGGCGTTCGTAACCGCATTGGTGAGCAGAAGGATCTGGATCTGGTCCTCGGAAAAGCTGCCGCCGTGAACCTTCTGGAACAAGCCGACCAGGCTGCTGATGAGCACGGGGGACGTGGACATGGCGCCGACAAGGTTTGGGATCATGCCAAAAGCTCCCTGGAGCGCTTCCAGGGACGGCTTCGACTCTTCGGGCGCGGACTCGATGGTGTGAACGGGAAAGGCTTGCATGATTCGACCTCGGTGGTGGTAACGGGTGGTTACGGTGGGCTGCATGAGTAGCCCTGCCGTGGGGTCGAATCATTGTGGATCGCGCGTGGGCCAGCAATTACACGCGATGTAATAGAGCTGGATCCAGCTCGACGGTGACTTAGGAGCGTGAAGCAGCTCGCGCGCCTCGGCGATGCCGATTAACAGGGCCTCAATGGCTCGCGGTGGGTCTGTGCGCCAGGAGCCATGCTACCGGCACACAAGTACGATCTTTCCCAAGCCACCCTGTTGCGCCAATGCGTGCGCCTCGCCCGCGTCGCGCAGAGGCATGCGGCGACTGATCGGCAGCAGGAATTTCCCGTCCCGGACGTCATCCGCAAACTCGCGGAGTTTCGAGGCATCGGGACGTCCGAGCACCCGGGTGACGGTGACCGTTGGATTCAGTTTAGACATGCCCTCTGGGACCACCGAGGCATAGCCGAAGTTTCCGCCATTCTTCACTCTGCCAAAGAGTTTCGCGGCCGTTTCGCCCCCAACCGTATCGGCAACGCCGTCCACCATCGCAAGCCCCGCAATCGCAGCATCATCGTCAATGGCTATCGCATCGGAGACGCCCAGCGTACGCGCTTCGGCGAGTTGCCGAGCGCGGACGCCCGCGATCACGTTGACGCCTAGTTTCTTCGCGGTGTGCACGGCGGCGCGCCCGACGCTTCCCACCGCCCCGGTCACGAGAAGCGTCTGGCCACGTTGCGCTCGAGCCGCCAGCCGTACGAGCTGATCGCCTGTCAACGCGATCAGCGGTAGGGCTGCGGAATCGGCCAGGTTCACGCCGTCGGGTAGATGGGTCAGAATGGACCCTTCAACCGCTACAAGCTCGGCATAGGCCTCGCGGGCCAAGGCCAGCACGCAATCACCCGGCTTGAAAGTACGAATGTTGCGCCCCACCGCCCGGACCACCCCGCTCACGTCTCTGCCGAGAATGGCCGGTAGCTTCAGTGGAAAATCCTTTTGCCGCGCCCCCGATCGCACTTTCCAATCGATGGGATTCACGCTGGTCGCCGAGGTTTCCACGAGCACAGAGTCGTCGCTCAAGGTTGGCTCGGGGACGTTGTCCTCATATTTCAGGTTTTCCGGACCACCGTACTCGTACAGTCGAACTGCTTTCACTTCACTCTCCCGATCCGAGTAGCACTGACCGTAGCACACCAGGCGCCCGCCCACGTAGGACGGCGTGCATCTTCGAGCAGGCCCGCGGGGACGTAGGGCATTCCGTCGCCGGCAGGCTCCACGGGCACATCAACACAGAGCGCTAGTCTCGCTCAGCGAGAGTCCCTTGGTCTCGGGCGCGCTGCGCACTGCCACGAGCCAGCCGACGAGGGAGAGACCGGCCATCGCCGCAATGAGGGCGCGGATGCCGAAATGAACGATCGCCACTGGGACGAGAAAGGTTCCAATCGCGGCGCTCACACGGCTCACCGAGGTCGCAATTCCGAGACCCGTCGCACGGACCTCCGTGGGAAAGAGCTCCGCCGGGTAGATCCACTGCAGCACACTGCTCGCCGCACTGAATAGCGCGAAGAGACCGAAGAGCAGCGCCACCAAGCCTACGTGGCTCCCGGCGGGCATCGCGGCGAGGAGCGCGAGAGCGACTCCTGTCACCAGGAACGGGACGGTGAGCAGCGGTCGGCGGCCGACTCGATCGACCAGCCACATGGCCGGAATGACGCCGGCCGTGAACAAAACGCTGATGAGCGCAGCGCCGAGAGCCGGGTTGGGCACGTGGAACGCGCGCAGAAGGTCGGGCGCATAGGTATAGATCGCGAATGTGGGCACGACCTGGCAGGACCAGAACACGCACACGAAGACGAGGCGCCGCAGGCAGCGTCCCTGCAGCAGGCTTGTCGGGGCCGTCGCAGGCATATCGACGGATTCGAGACGGTAGCCGGCCCCCAGGTGCTTCTCGATGATGGCGGCGGCCTCGTGCACCCGCCCTTTGGAAGCAAGCCATCGCGGCGACTCCGGGGTGCCGAGCCTGAGTGCGACGACGATCGCGGCGGGAATGGCGCTGGACGCCAGCATCCAGCGCCAATCGAGCCCGACCCAGGTGGATATTGCGTAGCCGCCCAGGAACGAGACGGTGTAGCCGAGCCACCAGGCGCCGATCATCGTGGCAAGCAGCATGCCGCGGCGGCCGCGCGGCGCGAACTCGCAGAGCAGGGCGCTCGCGATTGGATAGTCCGCCCCGACGGCGACCCCGAGGAGGAGTCGCAATGCAAGCAGCTCCCAGGGCTGCCGGACCCAGTACTGCGCCGCCGATGCAATGATCAGCGCTACCAGGTCGATCGTATACATGACCTGTCGGCCTACCCGGTCGGTGAGGTAGCCGAACAGAGTGCCGCCGACGACCATACCGAGCAGCGAGGCGGCGGCAATGAGGCCCTGCCAGCCCGATCCCAGATGCAGACTGACGGCGAGCGAGGGCAGCGCGATGGCGATGATCCCGAGCACGTAGCCATCGCAGAACGGCCCGCCGCAGCTGTAGGTGAGCAACCGGGCATGAAAGGGGCGGTAGCCCGCATCGTCGATCGCGGTCCATGACCGTGCGCCCGCGCCAGTACGCTCACCACCCGCTGACATCTCTCGGCCACCTCGTCTTGCGCCGGCAATGTACACATGTGTCCATAAATTTGACAACTACGTACAGATGCGCGATGTTACGGGCAATATGGGGAAGCGGACGAGCGCGGGCGCGGTGGCGGCCTCCGGCTCGCTCGAACTGTGGCTGCATGCGGCTTACGAGCTCCTCCTCGAATCGGGTGTCGAGGCGGTGCGCATCATGCCGCTTGCGAAGCGCCTGCGGCTCGCGCGAACGAGCTTTTATTGGTTCTTCGACGATCGCGAGTCGCTGCTCGCCGCGCTGCTCGAGCGCTGGAGAACCAAGAACACCGGCAACCTGATCCGTCAGGCGGAGTCGTACGCCGAGACCCTTCCGGAAGCAGTCCTCAACGTGTTCGACTGCTGGTTCGACGATCGGCTGTTCGACTCGCGCCTGGAATTCGCGGTGCGCAGCTGGGCGCAGCAATCGGACCGCGTCGCCGGCGAGGTGATCGCCGCGGATGCGGATCGCCTGCGGGCCCTGACCGGGATGTTCACGCGCTTCCATTGCGATCGCTTGGAAGCCGATGTACGCGCGCGCACGGTCTACCTGACCCAGCTCGGCTACATCTCGCAGAAGGCGCCCGAAGAGCTGGCGGTCCGCATGAGGCGCATCGGCAAGTACATCGAGATTTTCGCGGGAATCGCCGCCGAGCCGCGCGAGCTCGATCGATTCTTCGCCAAACAAGGCTACCGGCCCAGGCGATAACCAAAAAACGGGGAGGTACGATGAAACAAAGCAGCCATCCGCTGAACGGCGCCAGTCTGCACGGCACTGTGCGTACGGTCCTTCGCAGATGTCGACCGCTTACCGCCTTCACCTCGATCAATACCGTCCTCCTTGGCTCGATGGTCGCGTACGCGCAGAGCGCTACGGGCCCGACCGCCTCACAAGCCCCGATGTCCCAGCTCAAGGAGATCGTCGTCACCGCGCAGCGCCGGAAACAGACGGTTCAGGATGTTCCCTACAATATCAGCGTCATCGATCCGAAGCAGATCGAGGAGTCCGGTGCGACGACTCTGAACGACCTCACCCGAGACGTCCCAGGCCTGGTCACCGTCGATACGGGACCCGGCTCCCGCGGTGGCATGAACAACCTGACGCTGCGAGGACTGAGAACGGACAGCCCCGGCGGTGGACAGAGCGTCGCCGAGATACCGGGAGAGAGCGTGAGCCCGGTGTCGACGTATTTCGGTGAGACGCCGGTATTCTTCGCGATGCCGCTTTACGACGTTCAACGGGTCGAGGTGCTGCGCGGACCCCAGGGGACGCTCTACGGCTCGGGCTCGCAGGCCGGTACCATCCGAATCATCCCGAATCCCCCGGAATTCGACCACTTCTCCGGCGAGGTCGAGGGTACCGCCAGCGATACGGACCACGCGAGCTCGTTCGATAACCTCAACCGGGACCTGCAGGGCTATCTCAACATTCCGCTCGCCAGTCATCTTGCGCTGCGGATCGACGGTGGCCGCGAGCATGACGGCGGATTCATCAACAACGTCGACCTGTTCGAGCGGGAGGGCCCTGGACTGCTGGCGACGCCGACGCCGAGCGTCCCCGGCGTCCTGACCAGCGGTCCGGTGATCGCGCCGGAGCAAAAAGACACCAATACGACCGACCAGTGGTTCGCTCGCGGCGCGCTACGATGGCAGCCGACGAGCGCCGTCGAGCTGCAGCTCAACTACGTGCATCAGTACATCGAATCGGCAAACGGGCAATATTCGGATCCCGGCTACTCCGGCGGTGTGCTCAATCTCACGACCGCAAGCCCCGTGCCGCCCTCGGCCGCCAACCCGGCGGCCTGGCCCGATTCCTCCTTCAGCCTGAATCCGACCGGTCCCTATGATTCCACGGCATTCACGCTTTCGCCCTACAACGACAAGATCGACCTGGCGAGCGCCGTCGCCACTGTGGACTTCGGCTTTGCATCGTTGACTTCGGCTTCCTCGTACTACAACCACGACAGCTTCGCGGCCGCGGACTACACCCCGGCGTTTTTCAGCAATGCCGGATTCAATTTCAACGTCTATCCTCCATACAACTTCTATCCAAGGATGCTGCCGATAACCGAGGTGCCGACCAACGATCATTCGTTCATTCAGGAGCTACGCCTGGTATCCGACGGCCGCAACCGGTTCGATTACGTGGTCGGAGCGTACTACCAGAGAGAGGGCGGGTCCGTTCAGTTCCACCAGTACATCCCGGGACTCATAGAGTACCTCGCATACAGCGGGCAGCCGAACCCCGCGGCCTCGGACCAGGACTGGCATTACGTCCGCGACACCACTTTCCAGGATCTCGCCGGATTCGGCGAGCTCACCTGGCACATTACCCACAAGTGGCAGGTAACGGCCGGGCTGCGCGTCTTTCATCAGACATTCGACACCCAGTCGTCGAGCCACTTCTTCATCTGCGGCTCGATTTGCTCGGCCAACCTGATCAACCCCGAAGGCTACAGCGCGTCCCTGTCCTCGTTCGGGACGACCCGGGTCGTGAAAAAGGTCAATACCGCGTACGACTTCTCGCCTGACCTGAAGGTGTATGCGACCTACTCCGAAGGCTTCAGGCGTGGAGGCGCGAACGCCCTGCCGCTCGCCGGCATCTATGCGACCCTCCCGACTTACCAGACGTTCTCGCCCGACTTCGCCAAGAACTACGAGGTCGGTGTCAAGGGCACCTCGCTCGACCACCGCTTGCAGTATTCCGCCGATATCTATCGGATCGACGTCACGAGCTTCCAGTTCGACGGTGAGGACTTCAGCTACTTCCCCGCCACTTACAACGGTAAAGGATCCCGGTCGCAGGGCGCCGAGCTCGCGCTGACTGCCTCGCTGAGTCGAAATACGCAGGCGACGCTCAGCTACAGCTACACGCAGGCGAAGGTCACTCAGACCTTCGAGCTGCTCGATTACCCGACCTATGCCACGATTCCGTCCCTGGGCGGCACGGGGCAGACGGCGCCCCTCTTCAATGGCCCGATAACTGCCGGAACGAGGCTGCCGGGAGTCCCCCTGAACACCGTGTCCTTCGCCGTCGATCATACGGTTGCTCTGCCCATGATAGGGGCGGGTGCGGGAGCTCTTCAGCTTCACGTGGACGGCGCATATCGGAGCGCCACGAGCGCGACGATACTCGCGTCGACGCCGTTCAACTGGACGATTCCCTCGAGCTTCTCCGGAGATGCCCGTGCGACCCTCATCACGGGCGGCCCGGTGTCCTACTCGCTGTTCGTGAATAACTTCACCGACTGTCTCTGCTATTCCGGCGGCCAGAACATTCAGTCTTACGCGAACTACTCGCGCGACCGGTACATAGCGCGGCCGCGCACCATCGGAATCACCCTGCGGTACGATTTCAATTAGAGCCGGTCGGCAAGCTGGAGGTAGACATGCGCCTGCGCGCTTCTCTTTTCGCACTGATGTTCGCGATTGCGGCACAGTTACTGGCCTTCCCGAGCTTCGCGCGGCTCGAGGTCATCGATCCGCACGCTCTGTATCCGGAAGGTCCGCTCTGGTGGCACGGCAAGCTGTATTACGTCGAGTACGCCGGCAACGGCATCAAGGTCTGGAACGGAAAGAGCATCACCTACTTCTGGAAGAAGATGCATTGCGGGCCCAATGGATTGGTCACCTTCGGGCACGACGACATCCTCGTGGTCTGCTACGACGGCAACTACCTGGTCGAGCTCGATCGGAACGGCAAGGAAGTCCGCACGATTTCCAAAGACGACCATGGCTCCTCCTTTATCGGCCCGAACGATCTGACATCCGACGGCCACGGCGGCGTCTACTTTTCCGCTTCGGGCGTATACGACGTCAACGCCCCCATCGAAGGCAAGGTGCTGCACGTCTCGCCGGATGGCAAGTCGGTAGCGGTCGTTGCCGACACGATCGACTATTCCAACGGCCTGACCTTGTCCAAGGACGGCCGCGACCTGCTCGTGGCCGAGATGCTGGCCGACCGGATTCTGTCATTCCCGGTGGAGCCGGGCGGCGCGCTCGGCCCGAGGCGGGTCTGGGCGCGCCTGCAGGATCTGGCGCCGCCCACCCCGCACGAGGATGCTTACAATGGCCCGGACGGCTTCAAACTGGGCCCTGACGGAAACTATTACATTGCGCAGAACGGCTCCGGGCGCGTCCTGGTTGTCAGCCCTCAGAAAAAGCTCGTCAGGATAATCAAGGTGGGGACGCGAAACGTCACCAATATTGCATTCGGGCCGCCAGACCGAGGGCTCGTCGTGTACATCACCGGGACTTTCAATCAGTGGGTTCCCCCGTATCCAGGTGCCGTTTATCGCTGGACTCCGTGAGGCAGCAGCTGTGAATTACGGTGAACGGGATCGCGGCATCCAGGTGGCGACGGCCCGAGAGCGCCAGGTTGCGTATGGCATGGGGCTCGGGATCATGCTGCTCGACGACGTTTACCCCGGCTTTCCCGGTGACGTACGTAACCCGAGTGCGTATCCGTTTCCCATCCAGTATGACATCGTCGAGGGCATCGATATCGAGCGTCTGGTGTCTCACCAGGACAAGACGCCATGCCGGTCGCCCATCCTGGCTGCAGCAAAGCGCCTGGAGCGGATGGGATGCCGGGCGATCGCGGCGGAGTGCGGCTATTTCGCCTGGTTCCAAAAGGAGGTGGCGGCCGCCGTCTCAGTGCCGGTCTTCATGTCGAGCCTGCTCCAGGTGCCACTCGCACAGCAGACAGTGGGCACTGATCGGCTGGTCGGCATCGTGTGCGGCACACGATGCAACCTCAAGCCGGAGCACCTCATCGCCTGCGGCATCGATCCCGGCAGCAACATCGTCGTCGCCGGGGCGATGGACGACTATGATTGCCCGCAGTTCGACAATCTATGGAACGCCAGGATCCGGCCGGCGATTCCGACGGCGGACTACGACCGCGCGGAGGTCGATTTCGTCGCGCTGTGCCGGGACTTCAAACGCCGGCATCCGAGCATGCGTGCGCTCGTGTTCGAGTGCACCGGATTTCAGCCCTTCGCCCGGGCCGTACAGCGCGAGGTGGGGCTCCCGGTCTTCAGCTGGTCCACGCTCCTCGATTTCGCCTACACGGTGGTCGTACACCGCGATTTCTACGGACACGTGTAGCTCCCGCAGTCCGCAGGCTCCAGTGTCCGAAGCGCCTGAATCAGCGGCGTCAGTTGTTCCTCATAGTTACGCCATTTGCCGACCGATGAGGCGTATACGGGTCGGCGCACCTGGGTCGCGCTCGCGGTAGTCACCGTTCGCGCATGGGCATGGAAGCTCGAAATCCGCTCCTCCCATGCGAGGCCGCAGTGCTCGGTCATTCGACGGGCGGTGTCCTCGAACCGCTGTACCAGGTCTTCGTATCGCACCACCAGCAGCCGCTCGCCCAGGACCGCCTGCCAGTGTCGGATGAGCCGATGCCACGCGGCGTAATAGGCCGCGAGCTCCGGGAGCGTGTAGGAAAACGGATAGGCTCCCGTGAAAAGCGCCCGATACATCGCAAAGCAGCTGTCCACGGGATCGCGGCTGACGGCGATGAACCGGGCGCGGGGCAGCGCTCGGCCGATCAGGCCGGCATACAGATAGTTGGTGGGCTGCTTGTCGACGAAATGCCGGGTCCTCCCGGTCTGGGGACGGGTCGCTTCCAGATAGCCGCGGCCGAGTCTTTCGGGGTCGAGCTTCAAAGACAGCTCGGCGAGCTCCAATTTCCCGACCGGCCGGCCATGGAGCGCCCTCACCGCGTTGATGACGGCCAGCGGGAAAGCCTGCAGCTCACCGGCACCGAAGACCTCGCTGTGGCTCGATATTACCTGCTCGACCAGCGTAGTCCCCGTGCGCGGCAAGCCGATCACGAAGATGCATTCGTCGCTGTCAAATCCGCCGGCGCCGGCGACGACTTCCCGAGTGTGTCGCTCAATGATTCGATCGATCGCCGCCGTGTCGTCCCGGACGTCGTAGGTGAACAATGCCCGCTGCGCATCGGCGCCGCGCTTGAAGTAATGAAATGCCTGCCCGTAGTCGCCGATGTCGTCCAACTCCTTGCCCAGGGCGTAACAGAGCAGAATCCGATCGCCGACGTGCTGCACATGCTTAGCGAGCGCATCGATCATCTCGCCGATGTGATTGCTGTCACGGCTCTGCGTCCGAAGGTCCGAGCGAGTGTAGTAGGCGTATGCGTTCGAGGGCTGCTTTGCGATCACTGAGTCCAGCGTCGCCTCAGCGTCGGCCAGATCACCGGTCATGCGCTGGACGGCGGCGAGGTTGTAATGGTAACGGCTGTCGTTCGGGGACTGCCTGACTGCCGCGAGGAAAAACGGCAGGGCTCGAGATGGTTCGTCGCAGAGCGTGAAGAGTGTTCCCAGCGCATCGTTCCAGTCGGCACGGCCGAGCGTGGCGCCCGCGAGCGACATGGCGACACCGAGCGCTTCACTGCGCTGCCCGTTTGCGATCAGGTACTGGCCCTGCTGCAATCTGAGGCCGGCATCGTTGGGCTCGATGGCGACGGCGTGGCCGATGCATGTGACTGCCTCGACCATTCGGCCGCGCTTCGCTTCAACCAGACTGAGCAGATGCCATGCGCGATGGTCGGTCGCATTCGTCGCGATCAGTGACCGAGCGACAGTCACGGCCTCGTCCAATCTTCCGGCCGCCAGCAGCGACCGGGCGGTGTCGAGTCCGCCGGCGAGCGTGGAGGCCTTCATGGCGGGCGGCTCGTATGATCGGGCGGCTCGTAATCGGGAAACGTACCTCCCGGCACGATGTCAGGACGCACGGTCGGACTCCGAGGGCAGTGGAACACGCGTGATTCGATTCGAGTCCATAGTGGCCGTGCAGCCGTCACGATGCGCCATGATACGCTGCGATGCTAGACTTTGGTCGCGATCCCGATGACGATCACCTTTGCGGTCTGCGTCCAGCTGAGGGGTTTACGATGGAAGGCATTAAAAAGAAGAGCATCGTTCTCGCAGTTGCAACGTCTCTGCTTGCCTGGATATGCCTGCAGCCGATGGATGCCCGAGCCCATCCGACGGTCAATGGGTTACGCTCGGCTAGAGCGTATCTGGGCCGGTGGGACTTGACCGTAAGGACTCCGACGCGGGAGCGGCCGTCGTGGATCGAGATATTCGACGACCACGGTCGAATCGAAGGTCTCATGGTCGGGCTTTGGGGCCATGCGACGCCGACGGGTGAGATTCGAATCAATCGAGGGGACTTCGAGCTCACCGTGCCAGAGGACGAAGGCTTTCCTGACGGGACGCGATTGGACGGTCGGCTCGCCAACGGCGAGCTCGTAGGCACGGCAACAGCGCCCGATGGGGCCTCGTGGCGATGGACCGGGCGCCCTGCGCCGGCCCTCGAGCGCAGCGGGGCGCCCAAATGGGGCAAGCCCATCCGGCTGTTCGACGGCAGGGACCTTGCCGGCTGGACGTTCGCCGATCCGACTCAGGCGAGCGCCTGGAGCGTAGAAGGCGGCACGCTCGTCAAGCATGGCCGCGGCTCAGAGATCGTCACGACAGCCAGGTTCCGCGACTTCAAGCTCCACGTCGAGTTCAATTGCGGCCCGATGGCCAACAGCGGGGTCTATCTGCGCGGCCGCTACGAGGTTCAGATCGAGACCAACGCGGCGCAAGAGCCGCCGAATCGACGCATGGGGTCGATCTACGGATACATCACACCGGAGCCTCCGGTCCCGCGCACGCCGAACGTCTGGCGAAGCTACGACATCACGCTGGTCGGGCGAACCGTCACCGTCGTCGCGGATGGCCGGACGGTCATCGATCACCGCGAGATCCCGGGAGTCACCGGTGGCGCGCTGAACACGGATGAAGGTTCGCCGGGGCCGATATACCTCCAGGGCACCGAGGACGGGCGGGTGATGTTTCGCAATATCGTCATCACACCCGCGGAATAGGCAGATCGAATCGGCAAGAGTGAACGTAAGCTCGTCTCAGGTTGCAGCAGAAAAGGGGGAGTCGTATGGATGAGCGCGAAATGTCCCGTCGTGAATTCGTGCGCCGCTCGACGCAGGCCGGCATCGTGTTGGCCGCGTTACCTCATTTTCCAGGTGCCCGTCAGGCAGGCGCGGCGATGCAACCGGTTGCCGCGAGCGACCGGATCCGCTTCGGCATGATTGGCATCGGTATGCGAGGCTCCGGCGTGTTGGATACCTGTGTGCGGCTCCCCGGAATCGAGTGCGTGGCTGCCTGTGACCTCTATGACGATCGCCACACGCTGGCCAACGAGATCATCAGCGCCGCGACGGGCAAGACCGTGCCGACGACGCGCCGGTACCAGGATCTGCTGGACAACAGGGAGATTGACTGCCTGGTCGCGGCCGTTCCGGACCACTGGCACGAGAAAATCGTCGTGGATGCCTGCAACGCCGGTAAGGACATCTATTGCGAGAAGCCGATGACGCACGCGGTCGAAGAGGGCTTCAGGATGATCGAGGCGGCGCGGAAGAACGATCGCATCGTCCAGATCGGCAGCCAGCGCCGCAGCTCGATCGGTTTCGCGAAGGCGAGGGAGCTCATTCGGCAGGGCGCCATCGGCGATGTCCACTCCGTCCAGGCAATTCTCGGCCGCAACGACCCGTGCGGCGCCTGGGTGTATGCGCCGCCCCCCGATCTGTCACCGCAGAACCTCGACTGGGGAACCTGGCTCGGCGATGCGCCGAAGCGGCCCTTTGATCCCATTCGTTTCGCGCGCTGGCGCGCCTTCAAGGACTACGGCGAGGGCTTGCCCGGCGATCTGTTCGTCCATAGTCTCACCGGCATTCACTATGTCATGGGCCTGGATGCGCCGCCGGAGCGAGCCCAGAGCACGGGCGGACTCTTTTATTGGAAGGACGGTCGCGACTACCCCGACGTGATGACGACACTTTACGATTATCCAAACCTGTGTGTCGCCGTTTTGATGACGCTATGCACTGATCAGGAAGAGATTACCCGCTTCCTCGGTACTCGGGGGATCATCGAGGTCCACGACGAAGGCGAAGTGGTGACGGTGACTCCGCAGGACGGTAAGGACGATGCGCCCTGCTATTACGATACGGGCTATCCACAGAAGATGCGCGACGCCTATGAGAAAGCGTGGCACGAGAAGAACGATCCGAAGCCGGGAGCCGCCAAGCCGATCGAGGGCAGCGAAACATACGTATTCCCGCCAAATTACGACCCCATCAACGATCACCTGTGGAATTTCTTCCAGTCGGTGAGGACGCGGCAGCCTTCGGTCGAGGATGCGGTCTTCGGCAATGACACGTCGATCGCCTGTCACATGGCCAACTACTCCTATTTTCAGAGGAGCGCTGCAGTCTGGAACGCGAGCCGGCGACGGATAACGGCGTAGCGAACCGAGGCGCCGACGCCGCTCGCCACGGCCGCGCGCTCAGTCGGCGGGAAACGGGGTGGTCCTTCGCCTCGCGCAGCCCCTGAGTCAGGAGGCTGACGAGCCGTTCGGCGTCCACGGGCCTGGTCACAGCTCCAGTCACGCTCACGCTGGCAGGGGCGTTGTGCCGGCGCCGGCGATGGATCATACTCGGTCAAAACGGCCCGACCTTGGATCGGGCGCTACAGACGAAGTAGCGGGCACGGGGTCACATGTTCGCGCGGGCGTATAAACATGAGCGCCTCATGGACGTGTCCGAGCGCTGTGTAGAAGCCGTGGCCCGGTCCGGGGAGGCCGAGGGCCAGTTGGTTGCTTGCCGCATTCTCGAGCAGCCGGCCGCGTATCAACGATGGGTAGCGGACCACGACCACCTCATGAGGAGCGTGTCGGAGCAGGCCAGGCTCGAGCGACAGGTGCTCGCCCTGAGACGTTCCACCTTCAGTCTCGTTCACCGCAAGGCGCTGTTTGGGTATCTGCGTGATCAACACGTCGTCGGCGCACGCCGGCGCAGATTGTTTGAATTGTTTTACGGGCCCCGGGATTACGCATGCAGCGTGCTGGCCGAGCACGGCAACTATCTGCGCTCCACCTCGAGTTACCTCTGTAGCCGTCTTCTCGCCGACGAGCTGATGCACGACGGCGCAATGCAGGGTCCGCTGCAGGTTTACGAGCAGGAGTATACTGACTACTTCCGGATCTTCTGCGACATCGCCCTGGCCGAAACGCAGCAGGAGAAGGAGACGACGACGCCGTTTATCGCCCTGCAGCCATTTCTCAAGCATCGTTTGAGCGAGGTTCGTCAGGCGATCCTGGAATTGCCCCGCCAGACAGACGGTGGCGGGCGAGACCTGTGGCTGCGGCAGCCGACCGGAGACACGGTGAAGCTTCGCGTCATCTCCCGCACCGGATGACCGCCTCGCCGCGTCGGGGCGTAAATCGACGAAGCCTGCTACGGCTGCGGCTTGTGCGTGAGCGCGTTCGCCTCAGACCGAAGCATTGCAGGAGCACCCTGCGCACCCGGAGCATCGCAGCCGATAGCGCGGTGCTGAATGGATTTTGCGATACTTCGCAGTAGCGCGACGAACCGTAATAATTTTGTGCTGTCATTGAGTGGGGCCAATAACGGCCGATCGGACCCGGGGCCCGACATGAGTGCGCATACCCAGGCTTTGAACCCCGGCCCTACGGCCGACGCGCAGTGGAAGCGGAGCGGAGCCTCATGACGTTGCGGGTTCTTGTCGTGAGCGACGTGCAGCTCCTCCAGGAAGGCGTGTCCTCGATTCTCGCTCTTCAGAACAGCGTCCAAGTCGTCGGTACCACCAGCGTTGAGCTGGTGGAGCGTCGTGCTACCGAACTTCGCCCGGATGTCGTGCTGTTCGATGCGACGCGGCGAGAAAGCATCGAATGGGTCAGGTACGTCGTCGAATCCGCGCCGAGCGCCAAGGTCGTCGCCTTTGGCGTGAAGGAAACGGGCGATGAGATTCTGGCGCTGGCGGCCGCGGGAGCAGCGGGATTCGTGCGCGACAGCACGCGCGGCAGTGACCTCGCAGCCGTGCTCGAGCGAGTGATGTGTGATGAGCTTTTGTGCTCACCGCGAGCGGCCGCCTCACTCTATCGTCAAATCGCCGTGCTGTCGCACGCCGCGACTGCCGAGGCCGCGGCGCCGCTGTTATCCCGGCGCGAGCTGCAGATTGCACACTTGATCAATCGCGGCTTGACGAACAAGCAGATTGCACGCCAGCTCCGGATTGAGCCCCCGACGGTCAAGAACCACGTTCACCACATCTGCGAGAAACTCGGTGTCCACAAGCGCGGCGAAGTGGCAGCCCGGGTCCGCGCAAACATGCGCTCGCTGACCCAGCCACTTGCCGCGGCGCCGGAGCAAGCCGACGCCGCGCAGTAGTCCATGGGAAGAACGTCCTTTCGCCGCAACTCCGGCGAGCGCCTGGCGCTGCAGCTTCAGCCAAAGACTATATCAGTCCCGCTGCCCGCAACTGGATCACCGTCTGCCAGTCGGCCGGGCCCCAGTCGGGACGCGAGAGAGCGCCGAGCCCCGCAGCCATCGCAGACAAATCGGCGGCGCGCAACGTCTGCTCGCCTCTGAGGCGCTGCAGGTCAGGAACTCCCGCGCCGCCCCGCTGCGGATCGAGAAAATGCGGCACGGCGCTTGCTCGAATGAGCGCCAGCAAGGCGAGCACGCGCTGCTCCGAGCGCCCGCTCAAGGGACCTTCCTGGAAGAGCGGATGGTGAGCGAGTATCAGCGCCGCCATGCCGCAGACGTGAGAGGCGGCTACCGAGGTGCCGTCCGCCGCCACATACCCGCCCTCGGGCGCAGTCGACACGATCGCCACCCCGGGAGCAGAGACGGCCACCTGTGGGCCTACGCACGTGAAGCTTGCCGGAAAGATCTCATCGCCGCCGACCAGCTGAGCGATGATCGCGTGGGCATGGCCACTGTCCGCCGGGAATTCGCCGAGCTTGCCGACGGCCCCAACCGCCATGACGGTGGGAAGAACGGCCGGGAATCCCACAGATCCCGGCGAACCTCCCGCGGCCGCGATGCACGCAATGCCCTTTTGGCGCGCCTCCAGGACTTTCTGCGCCACGAGTTGGGAGGGTTCCGCGCTGCCGACGTTGATGTTGATGATGTCGAGCTCCCGCTCGATGCCCTCCTGCAATGCGGCGAGCAGGTCGCTCACGCGCCCGCCGGGGAACACCTTGAAAACGTGGACTTCGGCTTCGGGCGCAAAGCCGACGACACCTTGACCGGTGCTCGCTGCGCTGATGATTCCGGCGCAATGTGTACCGTGCGACGCCACATCGACCTTCCAGCCGGAATCGGCCGCTTCGCTGGTGAAGTCCTTGCCACGGCTGATGTGCTGAAGCAACGGGTGCGAGCTGTCACATCCGGAGTCGATGATGCCGATGCGCACCCCGCGTCCGCTGAAGCGGCCGCCGAAGTGGTCAAGATGCATCAGTCGCTGTCCCCACCCGACCAGACGCTCGTTCGGAAAGCCGACGAACGACTCCGACAGCGGGCGCATCACTACGGTATTGACCTCCGTGGCGCTGAGGCGCGGTGCAAGTATGAATCGGTCCCAGAAATTCGCGGCCGGCTTCACGAACAAAGCCTGCAAGGATTCGCTCGGGCCGCCGAAGTAGGTTACGCGGGCGAGTCCGGAGTCGTCGGTCAGGGCCTGGGCGGGCAGTCCGGCCCCGTAGACCGTGACCATCGCACCCGGGAGTGGCTGATCGCGGACCCCGGTCACGCGAATGGCGAAGTCGGTGCCCACGGATCGCAGCGGCTGCAGGGCATCGAAGACGGCCGCATGAGGCGGGAGCGCCACGCCCTCCGTGCTGCTCAGAAACGCATCGCGTTCGATGATGATGTGCGGGGGTGCCGAGGCCGCCAGCCGCTGCGCCTTGCCCGTCTCAATCTTCGCGATCAGCACATCGGCGCCGGCTCCTTCCGGGACGAATGGCAGGGGGGCTCCCTGTTTGACGCGCCTGATGACCTCGACGTTCTCCTGCTTGCGCAGGTACTCGACCACGGCATCCATCTCCGGCTGCGGTGGACCAAACGAGGAGTACGGAGCGAGATTGCTGCGGGTTCCGATCAGGTACTGCTCGCGCCGCCTGACCGGCGCGGCGGGCACGGTCTTGCCATTGCCGCCGTTCACTGACTCACGGCTGGCCGACGGTGACGGGCGCGGTGCGCCATTGGGAATCCTTCTGCCGAACTCCTCTTTCCTGCCAGGGTCCTCTGCCGTCTCGCCTGCTCTCTTTGCCGCCGCACTCGATCGCTCGTCTTTATCTTGCGCCATCGATGCCATCCTCCGCTGTTGCCGGATCACGATCGCCGGATAAGCGCCAGGGAGCGGCGGGCAATCTTTGCGTGTCCCGCCGCACCCCAGGCCCTTTCACTCCTACTCGCTTCGCACCCGGCCTATGTCATCATGGGACGGCCGCCATAGGCGCCCGACAGCGTAGCGGCGTACGGATTCTGTGCGAACGGATTCTGCCCGATCGAGGCGGCGGTCGGCAGCCCGAAGCCCTGCGAGCCCTGGACGGACGTCGGCGAAAATGGCGAGGAGAAGAGCTGCCCGGCCGGGGTTCCGTAACCGAGGCGGTTCTGAAGCGTCTGCGCCGCAATCTGTTGGAATGCCTGGATCTGCTGCGCGAGCTGGTGGAGCACCGTGCCGATCTGGTGGGTGGCAATGCCTTGCAGGACGGCCTGCTGCGCGAGCTGTGCGAGGACAGTGATCACCTGCTGAGCAGGATTGGCCGTGGCGCCGTATCCGGCCCACGGGTTGGCATACGGACCCAGCTCCTGCCCAGGTTGCAGGGTGGCACCGAGCCCTACGGGCGCGAAGATCCCCTGCGGGTTGAACTGGGGCAGTGCCGCTCCCGCTGAGTAGCCTGAGTAGCCAAAGAGTGGAGGGGCGAGGCCCTGTTGCAGATACTGAGAGAGGTTCCCATTCGTCAGCATTGGCAGCTCTCCGGTTGATGGATTGGGCTTTTGCCGAGGACGTTAGGGCACGCCTCGACGCCGCCGCGGATGATGGGTCGTATCGCCGCGCTCGGGAATAGTCCCAAGGTTTCAGAAAAGTCCCATCGCGCCGGCACGAAAACGGCTCAGTCGGCATATCGCGACCGAGTGTTCAGAATTGTGAGTGGCAGCCTGCCTGCCGCATCCGGCCCGGGCCCGCATGAGTGCGTCGCGGCTAGGGCGTATGCGCGGTGGGTCTAGGCGGGCGATCCGGGGGCATTCGCTCGGGCCGCCAGCGCCATGACGATCAATGCCCAGCCGCCAAAAAGCATGTTGATGCCGATGATGATTCCGAGGGCCCACACGGCCGAGCCCGGCAGTCCGGCGAGGAGAATGCCCCCCAAGACGAGATCGAGGATGCCACTTGCGAGCATCCAGCTCCAGCGTCCGGAGAGGCCCCTGCGGTGCTCGAGCGCGTAGAGGATCGACACCACCCCCTCGAGGATCAGGAAGGCGATGAGCACCGTCGTGAGAGAGAACATGCCGCGTAGCGGCCAGCCGAGCAGCAGGGCTCCGGCAACGACTCCAATGAGCGCCGATATCAGCGACCACCAGAGGCCCGGAGCGTGGCGGGCGCGAATGGTGGCGATCAGGCCGACAATACCGCTCAGCAGCAGGATCCAGCCGAGGATCAGGGTGGCTGCGAGAGAGGCGAGGGCTGGAACGATGATCGCAAGGGTGCCGAGGATGAGGAGTGCAATTCCCTCCGACAGGAAGAGAACCCAATGGTGGCCGACTGTTGCCCGGAAGACCGAGCGCAGCTGCTGAACGTCATTGGATGGATTGGTAGCCATGAGCCGCTCCTCTCAACGGGTCAGACTCGTACGGGAAAGCGAGTCTACTCCGGGAGAGTACAATTTGATCATCAATTCCCGTCATTCGTATCCGAGCGTTTTGAGCGTTGTCGAGTACCACGCCCTTGATTCACACTGTCCAGATCCTCGTCCTGCTGCTGGCCGTGACCGCCGCGGTCGGCGTCGCTTCGGTGCGCCTGAAGATCCCGCCGTCAATCCTGCTCGTGATCACCGGGGTGGTGCTGGCGCTGATCCCCGGGCTGCCGACGCTGCAGCTGGCACCGGAGCTGATGCTGCTGCTGGTGTTGCCGCTCGTGGTGTACTGGTCCTCGGTCGCGATGAGTTGGCGCGAATTTCGCTTCAACCTGCGCCCGATCTCGATGTTGGCGGTGGGCTGCGTGATGTTCACCACGGTAGCCGCGGCGGCGGCGGCGCACTGGCTGCTGGGCCTGTCGTGGCAGGTGGGATTCGTGCTGGGAGCGATAATCTCCCCGCCCGATCCGCTGGCGCCGCTGTCGATTGCCCGCCGCCTGCAGCTGCCGCGGCGCATCCTGGTGATCCTCGAGGGCGAGGGGCTGGCCAACGATGCGACCGCACTGATTCTCTATCGCTTCGCGGTCGTGGCCGTGAGCCTCGGCGCCTTTTCACTCGGCCGCGCCGCAGCACTGTTCTGCGTGATAGTCGCCGGGGAAATACTGTGGGGAATCGGCGTCGGTTGGGTGATGCTGCGGCTGCGGCGCTGGGCCGCCGATCCGTCCATCGAGATCACCCTGTCGGTACTGACGCCGTTCCTGGCCTACTGGCCACCCGAGTACCTTGGCGGCTCCGGAGTGCTGGCGACCGTGACCGTCGGGCTGTATGTCAGCTGGAATGGCCCGCGGCTGATCAGCCCCGCAACGCGCCTGCAGGGCGTGTTCTTCTGGGACTACCTCACGTACCTGCTCGAAGGCATGGTTTTCCTGATCACGGGGCTGCAGGCGCGTACGCTGATCGCGGATATCCGGGGCTATTCGCTACGGGAGCTGGTGATCTCGGCCGTGGTCGTCAGCGCAGTGGTGATCGCGGCGCGCTTCGCGTGGATGTTCCCAGCGACCTACGTGCCGCGCTGGCTGTCGGCCTCGCTCCGGCGTCGCGACCCGTCGCCGCCATGGCAGTGGCCGTTCGCACTGGCGTTCACAGGGGTGCGCGGCATGGTGTCGCTCGCTGCGGCGCTCGCACTGCCCCTGACGACCGGGGATGGCGCGCCGTTTCCACACCGGGACTTGATCCTTTTCCTCACGTTTTGCGTGATCATCGTGACTCTGGTGGGTCAGGGCCTGACGATGCCGGCCGCGATGCGCGCCCTTGGACTTGCTCGGGCTGGTTACCGCGAGCGCCATGCCGACCGCGAGGCGGAGTTCATGGCGCGCCGCCAAGCGGTCGCGGCGGCAGTGGCGCGGCTCGAGCAGCTGATCAGCGAGCGCGACCTCACCGAGGAGCTCGTGGCGCCCCTGCGTGACAGTTACCGTGACCGGCTGCGCCACCTCGAGCGCCGTAGCGATGGCGACCACGGCCACCGCAAGCTCACCGAACTGCACGAACAGGTCGAGTTGCTGCTGCTGGCCGCCGAGCGCGAGCGGATCAACGAGCTGTCTCGTGCCGGCCAGCTCAAGGATGAGGCGCGGCGCCGGATCGAGCGGGAGCTGGACCTGCGCGATGCACAGCTGCAGAACCTGCGCGCCGAGGAGTGAGGGAGCAATTCAGCTGCCGGAAAGCGGATTTCCTCCACTGCTGCCTTCTCGATGATGCCTCTCCACGCATCGCTACTGGCCGCGCGCCGCGTGCCGATCGAGCGGCCGCACGCGGCGCCGTCATGCACCTCTACCGTTGTTGCTCCTCCGCCGCCGCGGCCCCACCCGTTCCGATGAGGGCTGCCCAGTTTGAATGTGGCGCCTCAGCTTTTGTACCGGAGGACATCCGATCATGCCCGTGCGACCTCATGGCACCCGAGTCCATGTGATCGGACTCGTGGGCGCTCATGGCGCCGTGTTTCATCGCCGTCATGTGGTGGCTCGTCATGTGATCGCTCGGGCTCATCGGGCTGTTCGAAGCCGACTGGGCGAAGGCGGTGCCGGTCAGCACCGCGCCGCTGAAGGCGGCGAGAGTCAGCAATCTGGAAATCTTCGTCACGCATGTCTCCTGAGTGAGTTTGATTGTGAAAGTCGGTCCAGCCGGTGCTGGATGGCTACGGGCTCGGCGGGTGGGACAGGGCCGAGGCCTACTCGTCAGTTATTTCGCAGCGGGCGGGGCGGTGTTACAGCGGGCGGGGCGAGAACGGGCTCACCGGCGCCGCTCACGTCGACGCGCGCGCACCGGGCCCGATAGGGTAGTTCGAGGGGAAAAGCGCGCGCTTGGTCTCCTCGTCATGGACCTTCTTGAAGTCGTGATCCTTGCCGACGCAGCGTGCGCGTGTGGCCGCCGGCCTGGCATCCACCCTCTGGAACAGTCGCTTGAGATGCGGATAAGGACCGAGTGGGTCGTCCGCGCCCCTTCAGGACGCGCGAGGCGCGATCGAGCCAGCCCCAAGCCGAAATGTCCGCGATCGTGTAGGTATCACCAACGATGAATTCGCGGCCGGCGAGGTGATCGTTCAGCACTTGATAGTGCCGCTGCGCCTCGCGTCGGTAGCGATTCACGGCATAGGCCAGGCCCTCGGGCGCGGCGAATTGGAAGTGCACGGCCTGCCCGGAGAACGGCCCGAGACCTGAGGCGATGAACAGGAGCCAGGACAGGAGCTCGGGGCGGTCGCCGGACCCGCCGAGGAGCTTGCCGGTCTTTTCGGCCAGGTAAAGCAGGATTGCGGTGGAATCGAAGACCCGCACCGCCTTGCCGCCCGGTCCCTCGGTGTCCACGATCGCGGGCACCTTGCCGTTCGGATTGATGGCGCGAAAGTCGGGCAGGTGCTGCTCGCCCCGACCCGTGTCGACCGGGATGACCTCGTAGGGCAGGCCCGTCTCTTCCAGGAACAGGGCGATTTTCGCGGGGTTGGGTGTCGGGTGGAAGTAGAAGCGAATCATCGGAACGTCCTTCTGCCGCATGTACCTGTCGCCATGCTAGTACGTTGCGAGGCAATGGAATGTTACGGCGATCCGGCACACTGGATGCGTGCTGTCGCCGAATGGAACCGTGATCGACGCTAGCCGTGGGGGTCGCTTGAAGATATGATTGGTTTCCGATGATGGAGTTCCGCAATCGCGGTGGCGCACGACTCGTCGTCACCAGCGCGGCCGGTGCGAACGGCAACGGATACGGGACATTGCTTGCTTTCGACCCGGCCGGAGAGCCGCTCGGCCCGTTCAGCGCCGACGATCGGATCGCCGACCCTCGCGGTCTCGCCGTTGATTGGAAGCAACACCTCCTTTACCTGAACAGCGGGCGCAATCGGGTGTTGGCACTCGATCAGCATGGGAAGGTGGTCCGTGACACGGGTCCGATGGAGGCTCTGAATCCCGGGGGAGGCGTTCTCGGGTCCGATGGCCGGTACTACGTCGGGCTTCGCGGGGCGAGGACACTCCTGGCCCTGCCCTCGAGTCTCGATTCCGCAGGCGACCTGGTTCTTCCGCGCCATGTCGTGCCGTTTCCCCGCGGCTTTGGCTTCGCGCGCGACGGCAGGCTGTTTCTGGCTTCCGGCACCGGTCCGGACGGGGAGGGAGAGAACACGATCCTCGCGTTCGCGCCGAACGGCGCAACTCAACTGTCCTGGCGGGTGTCGGATCCGGAACTCAGTCCTCTCGATCTGACGATTGGGCCAGGCGGGAACATCATTGTCTCGAGCGAGTGCCCCTTCGGGGCGCCAGACGCGACCACCAGCATTCGCGAATACGATCCGGCCGACGGACACCTCGTGCGTGTCTTCTCGGGGCAGGATGTCGCCTCGCTGCGCAAGCCGCGCGGGCTACGCTTCGGTCCGGATGGCCATCTCTACTGTGTGGCAGAGGATGAGGTCGTCGCGTTCGACTACGCCACCGGGCAGTGTCTGGGTGCGGCAGTGCGCCTCCCCAGGCTCAACGGGCAGGCGATTGCCTTCTTCCCATAGGTCGGCCGGCTCATGAGAAACCTGATCTTCGCAATCAACATCACCATCGATGGCTGCTGCGATCACACCAAAGTTGATGGCAGCGAGGAAATACTCGATTATTTTGCGCACCTCATGCGCGATGTTGACGTCCTCGTCTATGGACGCAAGACCTATCAATTGATGGTCCCCTTCTGGCCCGATGTCGCAAGGAGCCATTCTGGACAGACCAGAGCGATGAATGACTTTGCTCAAGCCTTTGACTCCGTCAAGCAGATCATCGTTTTCTCACAATCGCTAGGCAAGGCCGAAGGAAAGAATACGCGAATCCTTCGCACGGATCTTCGAGACGAAATACTGAAGTTGAAACAAGAGGAGGGCAAGGATATTTTGGTCGGTGGCGTAACTCTTCCTTCACAGCTCATGGAACTTGGTCTGGTTGATGAATATCAATTTGTCGTTCATCCGGTACTGGCGGGAGAAGGGAGACGGCTGTTGGAAGGTGCCCACCTCCAGGAGAAATTGCGATTGAAATTGACGGAGTCGAAGAGTCTCAAAACAGGTCATGTTGCGCTTCGTTACTCGAAGCAGTAGCGGAATCCTGGATACTCCTGGCCCGCCGTGAGGTTTGCATTCGACGCGAGGCTGGCAAGCTGGTCGAACAGTTAACTGACGCGAGAAAAACCATGGCCATCATCGGACTCGATCACGTGCAACTGGCGATGCCCCGCGGCGGGGAAGATCGAGCGCGCGCATTCTATTGCGAGGTGCTGGAGCTTCCCGAAAGACCGAAGCCGCCGGAGCTCGCAGCGCGCGGTGGCTGCTGGTTCGAGACGGATTCGGTGAAGATCCACCTCGGGGTCGAGCAGGAGTTCCGCCCCTCCGCCAAGGCCCACCCGGGACTCCTCGTCAGCGATCTCGACGGCCTACTCACCCGATGCCGGGAAAGGGGATTCCAGGCGACAGAACCGGAGCTGATCGAGGCGACTCGGCGTGCATTCGTCCACGATCCCTTCGGAAACCGCATCGAGCTGATGGAGCGGCAATAGTGGCGCGCGCGCGGGCGCAACTCCTGCGACAGATCGAGACAGCCGCAGCGATGAATCGAATCCCCGGGGCACGCTGACGAGAGCCTTCGATTGGGCGCCGAGCGCTGGTCAATATTCGAAGCCGGTTAACAGAAATCGGCAATAATTTGGGTGAAACTGACCGCAATAGGCCGGCTTCGCGTGTTTCTCCCGGGCACCAGCCGAGTTCCGTGGGAGCTTGAGGGGTTTTCATGCATAGCCGCAAATGCGGGTGCGCCTTACCGAAGTCGGCCTGTTGGGTGCCGTATGTGGCGCTGGCCGGCCTCGCGCTGGCGGCGGCCGAGCCGGCCATGGCGGACGATACCAGTCAGCCCGCGAACGACATTTTCGCAACGCTCGAGAAGGTCATTGTGACTGCGGAGCGGCGCACCACCAACCTGCAAACCACTCCGGTCGACGCGACGGTCCTGACGGGTGACGATATCGCCAAGGAGAACATCAACACAGTCGACCAGCTGCAGTTCACGACCCCTTCGGTCACCGTCCAGGACTCCGGCGTGAACGCGCTGATCAATATCCGCGGAATCGGCAGGGACGACGGGGGCGCGCAGGTCTCCTCCGGGGTGCTGATCTACCGGGACGGAGTCTCCACCACCCCCAATGGCCTCATCAGCGACGAGCCCTACTACGACATCAGCAGCATCCAGGTGCTGCGCGGACCCCAGGGCACCTTCGCGGGTGAAAATGCGACCGGCGGCGCCATCTTCATCACCGAGGCCGACCCGGTTCTCAATCAGTTCAACGGCTATGTCGAGGGCCAGTACGGGACGTACAACGACGCGCGAGTCCGCGCGGCCGTGAACGTCCCGCTGTCGGACGATCTCGCGATGCGGTTCGCCACGGACGACGAGAACCGCGACACGTTCTTCAACATGACCGGCCCGTGGAGCGGTAACCCGGGCAATCTGCACAGCGCCAACGGGCGGGTGAGCACCCTGTGGCAGCCCAGTGACGCCTTCCAGGCGGAGCTCAAGCTGGATTACAACTACATCGACCACGGCGGCTCGCCTGCGGCGCCGTTCACCGGGTCGACGGCCAACATCTTCAATGTCGAGTCCGATTCGTACCTTGCGGGATACGAGCACCAGGTCCGCGCGGTCCTCGACCTCAACTATAAGCTCGCGGACGGCATCTCGGTGAAGTCGATATCAGGCTACCAGGACGGGCGGCTCAGCTACTCGCTCGACGCCGACGGCACTGCGACGCCGCCACCACTGGGTGACAGCCCCGAGATCTTCGACGTGAGGGCCATGGACCGGACGACCTCGGAGGAGATCAACGTCATCTCCCCCAGCACGGGACGCTTCACTTGGCTCATGGGTGGGGTCTATCAGGATGACCTGCTCGAAACCCCGCAGTTCATCCTGTCAGCGGCGCCCTACGGGACCGCTACTACCGGCCTCGCGCTGGCCGATGCCGAGGACGAGGCCGACCGGCTGAGCTGGGGGTTTTTTGCGCAGGGCGGGTATGCGCTCACCGACGCTCTGAAGCTGCAGATCGGAGGGCGGTACAGCGAGACCAGCTTCACTCTCCACGATCTCGCGTACGCTCTCTTCGATGGTATCCCGATCGGGACGGTGGATGACGTGAGCGGCAGGATGACGCGCGATGTCCGCATGACCGGCAAGGCCGACCTCGACTGGACCTTGAACCCCCGCAACTTCCTCTACACTTTCGTGGCAACTGGTAACAAGGCTGGCGGATTCAACGCCGATGGCACCGCCTTCGGGCCGGAGAACGTCACGGACTACGAGGTCGGCTGGAAGAGCACGTTGCTGAGCGGCCATCTCCAGACGCAGCTCGATGGCTTCTGGGAGCATTACACGGATTTTCAGCTGCCGATCTTCGAGCCGACACTGGGGGAGGGGGTCGATGCGAACGCCAGCGGCACGACGGTCGTCAAGGGCGTCGAGGTGCAGACACAGGCGGTGGTAGGCGGGCTTTCGGTCGACGTCGGGGGCTCCTTCGACCCGTCGGCGATCGGCCGGTTCTCGGCGATCGATGAGCGCTACCTGGCCGAAGGCGTTCAGGACCTGACGGGCAGACCCCTGCCGAACGCGCCGCGCTGGACGGCCCAGGTGGGCGTGCAATATGCCTTCCCAGTGGGTGTCTTACAGTCCCTCACGCCCCGTGTCGACTACAGCTACACGGACGCACGTTGGGCGACCGTGTTCGAAGTCGATCCATACGATCACCTGTATGCGCAGAATATCACCAACGCGGATCTCACCTACGACGGCCCGGACAACTGGCAGGTGACGGCCTATGCGACCAATCTGTTCGACCTGCATTACGTATCAACCCAGCTTCTCGCCAACCTCGGTTATGCCGGGCCCCCACGCCAGGTCGGAGTACGTGTGTTGAAATCGTTCTGAGCGAGAGCAGTCCGGGCATCACGAGCCTACGGCGACGGCCGTCTCGCCAGCGGCGCAGTGCAGTCTCACCGCGCTTTGCCGAGCTTGGCTGTCAAGGCTCGCCAGTTCTTCTCCGCCTGCGTCAAATAAGTTTGTGGCGAATTGAGGAAGTAAACCAACGATGTTGCCGAGGTGAAGCAATATAGCTTGTGAGTATCCGGGTCAGTCCAGTTGATTGAACAGTCGGCAGGAAGTAATTTTCCTGCAACAAGCCCAATCGGATCATCATTGTCGAATGTGCCTTTCATCCTGACCGGAGGGACAGCCGCTTTCCAGATACCCTGATGCGGACTCACGGCCTTCATTGCAGCCGCTGAATCGGCGCTTGGACTTAGTGGTGTCGCGTCAGGCTTCACTCCTTGAGCGTATGCGGACATGCCGGGTAGCGTGCATCCGAAGAGCAGAGATATCGTCAGTCGTGTCAGAGTCTTGCCTCGCCGGGTCATGCTTTACTCCTCGAGTGAACGGAAGCACTGCAGATTTGTCATCTTGGCGCGCGCCTTTGGCGAAGATTGACGGATAGCGGTTGCGTCGGCAAGCGGTGGCGGCGGCCACGGCGGCATTGGGCGTTGAGCCCGCTTGCCATTGCCCCGGCACAGGCAGAGAATCGCGCCCACTAAGCAAGAACGACCTACCCGCCAGCGCGCCAGGCCCCTCGAGGTAGCGGGGCTTGGCGTCAGAGACCTCGACCCCGGGAGATGGCGCACCATGAAGACTCAAAGACCTCGCGGCACGCTGGCGGCCACGTTCGGGGCCTGGGCCTACCTTGCCACCGCGGCGAGCGGGGTCACATCGGCGGCTCAGCTGGGCGGTGTCGGTCTCTGGTCGCCGGATCAGATGGCGCCATATTCGATCGGGCACGTCACCACGGTCGTCGTGGATACCTCGCGCAACCCCGACGGCTCGACGCCTGTCACCACCGCGGGCCGGCCACTCTACCTGGAAATTTGGTATCCGACCTCCGTGGAGACGTCGCAACACATTTCCTACACGTGGAACAATCCGGTTTATAACCAGAACTCGGGTGGCTCGGTCTATCCGGGCCTTCCGAATACGCCGGCGCTCACCTTCACCGGTAGCACCTCTGCGCATGCAATCGCCGAGGGCGCACCGCTCGCCCGGGGCTCGTTCCCGCTGCTGGTCGCGACCCATGGCTTCGAGGTCGCAGCCGGGAAGAACATTCCCGATACTCTGGAGATGCTCGCGAGCCAGGGCTATATCGTCGCTTCCGTCGAGCACACGGGCGATGACGATGCGTACTACCAAACCTATTTCATGGAGGAGTACGTCGGACTGAACCTCGGTCCGAATCCCAGCATCCAGTCCTCGATCAAGCAGCGCTCGCTGGATGTGAGCTTCGTCATCAGTGCCGTGCTCGACGGTCTAGTGGACGGCAAGACCGGCGAGTCGTTCGCGCGACACGTCGAGGCGGACGGCATCGGCGTGCTTGGGTACTCGCTGGGCGGTGAAACGAGCCTG
>Ga0335075_10002534_pt1 | contig 29289 bp, 26 predicted proteins | sample Lox_Sample_24_FD_206723 | JGI IMG/M metagenome (GOLD analysis project Ga0335075, IMG submission 206723) | Soil microbial communities from Loxahatchee National Wildlife Refuge, Florida, United States - Lox_Sample_2.4 | ecosystem: Environmental > Terrestrial > Soil > Wetlands | place: USA...
GTGCTCAACCGCGGCGACACGGCGGCGGCCCTGGCGCGATTCCGTCCGGTCGTTGCACGTTGGGCACCGCGATGGTTCCCGACTCCCGCGGCGGTCAATGCTGAGGGAACCGACGCCATGGCAGCTGCAGTTGGCGACCCGGGCCAGCGCGCCGAGCACGGCGAGGCGGCGTACCGGAGACATGCGATGGCCACGCTGGCCGAGCTTGGCTACCCCATGGAGGTCCCGGATCCGGACACTGGCTTCGCCGTGGTCCAGATCAACAAGGGTCGCCAGGCAGCAGTCATGCTGAGGCACCACGCCCGTCCGCTGACCTTTGCCATGATCACTGAGGTTCTCGCTTCGGCGCGGCCGTCAGGGATTCCCACATTGCTTGTGGCCAACCAGCCTGTGACCCTGGCCGCTGCGGAGCTAGCTGCGGATACCGGTAGCTTCGAGATCGTGCGCTGGACCGGCGAGTACGAGAACGACGAGCTCGTCCGCGGATTGACGAACCTTGCGAAGGCAAGGCACCGCCGCTAATAGCCTCGCGTGCGGCAAGAGGGCGGCCGCCCGGAGCAGTCACTCCGGGCGAATCCGCTGATCTGGGAGCGGAGGCTCGGGGATTTGAACCCCGGATGGGCGCGAACCCAAACCGCATTAGCAGTGCGGCGCCATAGACCGGACTAGGCGAAGCCTCCTGGTAGCCCTACCGGGCAGGGCCCTAGGCTACCGGTACTGCCGGATGCTCAGCAAAGCACGGTAACCCTAGCTAGCCATGCGGCCGTCAGGCCAGTTTGATGATCTCATACTCGCCGTTTGCGTAGGCGTCGCGCATCCGGGTCTTGGCGAACTTACCGACGCTTGTCTTTGGTACGTCCGCGATGAACGACCAGCGTTCTGGCAGCTGCCAGCGAGGGACGCGATCGGCGAGGAACGCCCGCAATTCGGCCGCTGTAGCTGCGCACCCCTCGGCCAGGACTACCGCGGCAAGCGGACGTTCCCCCCACTTTTCGTCCTCGACACCGATCACGGCTGCCTCGGCCACAGCGGGGTGGCCCATCAGGATGTTCTCCAGCTCCATCGAGGAGATCCACTCGCCGCCAGACTTGATGACGTCCTTAGCCCGGTCGGTCAGCGTTACGAAACCCAGCGGGTCAATCGTGCCGACGTCTCCGGTTCGGAGCCAGCCGTCGCGGAACTTGGCCGGGTCATCGTCCTTGTAATACGACCCGGTAACCCAGGGTCCGCGCACCTCGATCTCACCAACCGCCTCGCCGTCGGACGGCAGCAGCACGCCGCCCTCTCCGACGAGCCGGTGCTCGACCTGGCACATCAGCCGGCCAGCTGTGTCCCGGTAGCGCCAGGCCTCGTCTTCGGGGACGCCCGCTGGCGGATGCGCCACGCTGCCTAGCGGCGATGTCTCGGTCATCCCCCAGGCCTGCAAGATCCGGACACCGAGCTCCTTCTCGTAGGCTTCCTGCAACGAGTGCGGCACTGCGGAGCCGCCGCATGGCACTAGACGAAGCGACGAAAGATCGCCGCCATTCGCACGGACATGCTGGAGCAGCCCGTTCCAGATCGTCGGGACCGCGCCCGCGACCGTCGGTCGCTCGGCCTCGATCAGGCGGACTAGTGGCTCGGGCTGAAGGAAGCGGTCGGGCATAATGAGCGATGCGCCTGCCAGCATCGCGGCGTATGGCAGCCCCCATGCGTTGGCGTGGAACATTGGCACGACCGGGAGCACTCTGTCGGCGTCCGACAGCCCGAAGACACCGCCCATGCACACGGCCATGGAGTGCAGGTGCATGGAACGATGGCTATATACCACGCCCTTCGGGTGACCGGTGGTCCCGCTGGTGTAGCACATCGCAGCTGCCGACCGCTCGTCCACGTCGGGCCAGTCGAAGGTGGCTGGCTGCGCCGCCAGCAGAGCCTCGTAGGAATGCACCGGCCGGCCTGCCGCGACCAGTTCCGCCGGCGGTACGAACTCCCCGGAGTTCCCGCCCGAAGTGACTATGACGTGCCTGATCGCCGGAGCGTGCGGCAGCACCTGCACTAGCAGCGGGACCAGGGTCGGATCGACAATGACGATGTCGTCCTCCGCGTGGTCGGCAATGTAGCCGATGACGTGCGGGTCGAGCCGCAGGTTCAGCGTGTGCAGAACCGCGCCCATCGAGGGAATGGCGAGGTAGGCCTCAAGGTGCTCGGCGTTGTTCCACATCAGGGTCGCGACCCGCTGGTCGCCGTCGACTCCCAGTGTCCTCAGGGCATTCGCAAGTTTCGCCGCGCGCTGCCCGGTCTCGCGATAGGTCTGACGGCGGCTGCCCGAGCTGGTGAAGCTGACGACTTCGGAGTCTGCGTAAGCAGTGGCGCCATGTCGCATGATCGCTGTCACGGTTAGCGGAACGTCCATCATGGTGCTGCGCACGGCCAGCCTCCTGCGTGGAAAGGGCGCCCGACTGAGCCGAACCGGCGCCGGCCCCGGCGAGTCGGTAACTGTCCTGACGTGTGAGTAAGCTCACGGTATCGGCAAACGCCAGCAGTGTCAGCAGCGCTTTTCCGGTCAATCCTGCTGAAGCTCAATGTCGACACGCAGCTTCGCAACCGCGCGAGAGACCGTGCTCTTGACAGTGCCGACGCTGACGCCAAGCACCTCGGCGACCTCGGCCTCCGTCATGTCCTCGTAATACCGGAGCATGACTGCTGCCCGCATTCGCTGCGGCAGCCGGTCGATAGCTCGCCGCAGCGACTCTTGCACGTCACTGCTGACCGGATAATCAACTGTCGCCTGATCCGGGATCTCGTCGGTCGGGAATTCTTCCAGCCGGCGCCTGCGCCACCAGGAGATCTGGGTATTGACCATGGCCCGGCGGACGTAGCTGTCGACGGCGCCGCGGTCTTCGATCCTGTGCCAGGCCAGATAGGTCTTGGCGAGTGCCGACTGAACAAGATCCTCGGCATCGGCGAGATTGCCGGTCAGAAGATAGGCGGTCCGCAGCAGTGCCTGGCGACGGGCCCGCACGTACTCGCGGAATGAGTGATCGTCGACCGGCCGGGCGGCGGCTTCGCCCCGCGCCTCCGTTCTCGCTGCGGGCACCCTTGGCCGCGGATTCGCGCCGCGGTCGCTGCCCGCGGGCACGTCAGCAACTTGCGCGCCCGCCCCGGCCGTCCTCGCGCATGCGCTAGTAAGACTGTGATCGCCCCCCACGCTCACACCCCAACCGTACCCAGCGCGAAGTGATCACAGTCAGTTACCCCATGTCACGGCGAGTCTCGAGACGCGGATGCCGACAGAACGGGACGCGTTGCCACTCTGGCCGCGCAGCGCCATATCCGTCACTGCTGGTTGGAAAGATCAGCAAACCGCTTGACGGGGGACGTGGACGGTACGCATGGTCGTGAAGTTGGTCCAACAGGCTGGCGGAGGTGCGGATGCGCAGTGCCCACTTGGTCTGCTGTGACCGCTGTGCCAGCCTGACCGGGAGCAGCCGTGACACGGCAGCGTCCGCTCCGGCTCACGGGCCGGCCGGGCCTGGCTCCGCAGCCGGCTCTACGGCCAGCGCCACGACGATAGCGCGGCGCCGCCTGCTGAAGTCAGCCGTGTTCCGGCCACAGGCTGAACTCGCCCCCGCCGGGCGGGGATCAGAGGCAGCGGGTCCGGTAGGTGACGTTGGCGGCGGCCAAGCTGTCGGCTTCGCTGATGCGTTTCAGCTGCCGCGAACCGTCTCTGGGACCATCCTGGACGTCAGTCCGCACGTACTCATACTCGGCGAGGGCGGTCGTGAGCAGCGGTTCGCGCTGACCCCCGACGCCGTCGCGTGGCGCGGGACACAGTTAGAGCCTGCCGCGTTGCTCCAGGACGACCGGGCGATCGTCCGGCTGCACCCCCTGGGCCGGAACGTTGCCGACCGGATCTGGGCCAACATCGGGCGGGTGACCGGCATCATTACCGAGCGGTCGGGGAACCAGTTGCTCGTCGACGAGGGGGCCACTCGCGGGACCGCGGTGATCGCGCTCCAGCCGCGCTCGCTCGGTCGCATTCAGGTCAGGTTCCCTACGCTCGAGCCCGGCTACCTGGTCGACATCATCGGCATCAGGCGTCACGGCGAGTTCATCGGCATGATCCCGGCCACTTCGCAGCCGGCGTACCCGGCGCATCGGTTGCCCGCGCCACCACTGGTTAGCGGTCACGTGCCCGATTCGATCACCGGCTCGGCGACCTGGCATGAGCCGCGCGATGAGCCACCGGGCATCCTCGGCGCCTCCTATCCTGCGCTCGACCCGGAGACGGGCTGCGCGGAGGATCTGGCCGCCGGCCTGCGCCAGGGCTACGCGCGCATGCCCCTCCTGGCCATCGGCAGTGTGCTTCGGATCCGCAACGACTGCACTGGAAGCAGCTGCCTGATGCCGGTGACTGGCTGCACACCGATCGGTCGGCTGTTCAACGACCGGTGCGTGACCTGCGGGACCTCACCCCGCGGCAGGGTCGCTGACCTGACACTGGCCAGCTTTATTGCTCTCGGCGGCGAGCTCGAACGTGGCTGCTTCAATGCCACCATCACGATTGGCGAATGACGGTGCTGGATGCCATTGGCGAGGTTCAGATTCCGCTGCTCGCGGCAATGCTGCTCCTCGGCTGCGCCACCAAAGTTCTGAAGATGGTGCGGGCCGGCTCAGCGGACGAGAACATCGGCCCCACCGCGTTGTTCCCGATGCATCTGCGCCGGCCACTGGCCATCGTGCTGTGCGCGGTCGAGGCCACCCTGGGGCTCGGATTGCTCGTGACGGCAGGCCGGTTCGGGAGGCACGTTCCGGCCGGTGGCATCCGGCTTGGCTCGTGCCTGCTATTCGTTGTCGCGACCTGTGCGCTGCTCGAGCTGAGGCAGAGCCGGCCGGACGTCGGCTGCGGCTGCTTCGGCGACTTCAGCACAGCGCCGGTCAGCGCACGGACGCTCGCCAGGTCTGCGCTGCTGGCGATCGCTGGATTGGCCACGGTCTGGGTCGGCCCGATCACAATGCCCCGGACAGTAGCGGGCGCCTTTGGCTTGCTCACCATTGCGTGCGCGGAAGTGCTGCTTATCGCGGTGCTGTCGCCCGAGGTCGGCGAGAGCCTCATCCGGCTCGGTTACTCCGCGCCATGCGAGCTGCGGAACGTGCCGGCTGCCCGGACACTCGCGGTGCTGCGACGCAGCAAGTACTGGCGCCGGTATGCCAGCCTGATCACCTCCGAAATCCCGGAAGACGTGTGGCGCGAGCTGTGCTGGCGATTTGCCGTCTTCCCGGCTCGCTACCAGGACCGGCAGGCGGAGGTCGTATTCGCCGTCTTCCTGCAGCACCGGCGGCCTGTAGTGCACGTCGCTCTGGTCGACTCAGACACCGGCGCGCCGCTGGAGTCGCCAACCGGGAAACAGCGATCGCGCTGGCCAGGGCGGGCCCCTCTGCTGAGTCCCGCGCGCGGCCTGCGGCCTGCGTTCAACTCGGCGCAGGCCCGGTCCGCTCCTGCCGATCTGCCCTTGTCTACCGATCTCTAGGTTGAGCCCTAGACAGGCCAAGATTTCGTCATAGCCGAGGGCAATCTCAGGCGGGCTGGGTACGCAGGAACCGGCCGAAGTGCGGAACCGTGAACGCGATCAGCCCGCGCTCGGAGCTGTAGATCAGGCCCTTCTTGATCAGGTTGTCCCTAGCCGGGGACACGCTTGACGGCTTACGACCCAGTTCCTCGGCAACCTGCGCTGTCGGCACGGGGTCGTCGCCGAGCATTGCCATCGCTCGCATGTACTCCCGCTCGGCTGGCGTGGCGCGCTCGTAGCGGCTGCCGAAGAAGCCGATCGCCAGCTCGCCCGCCGCGACCGGGCCGGCCACGCTGACGTCGTGCGCGGTTACCGGGCTTGCCGCGGCGACGTCCCAGGTCACTTTTCCATAGGCCTGCACGAAGTACGGATAGCCGTCCGCGGCCGTGTACAGCGCGTCGAGCGCGCCCGGCTCAAAGTCCGCGCCCTCCCGCCGGGCCGGGGCAAGCAGTGCGATATCTGCTGATTCCCGGTCCAGCCGGTCGATCGCTACATACCTGAAGAGCCGTTCAGAGTAGCTCTTGCTCGCCGAGAGCACGGACGGCAGGTGCGGGAGCCCGGCTCCCACGACGATCAGCGGCCCGTTGCTCTGGGACAGCTCATGGCAGGCCGCGCATAGCGCCGAGACGTCGGGCGCCGGGATGTCCTGCATCTCGTCGACGAACAGCGCGATGCCGACACCGAGGTCTGCCGCGACTGAAGCTGCGTCGACGAATAGCTCGGTCAAGTCGACCTCAAGGTCGCCAGAGTCGGCGCGGCCGCGGACGGCCGGGGCGTCGATGCCGAGCTGGGTGATGATCGAACCCTTGGCCGCCTTCGCGTCCCTGGCAGCGAATGCCTTGAGCACGCCGAGGAAGTGGTCGATCCGATCCGGTGCGCGGTGCCGCGGCGCCAGTTCGCGCACCGCCATGTGCAGCGCGCCAGCCACAGGTCGGCGGATTGACTGGTCCGGTCTGGCCTCGAGCTTGCCGGTGCCCCACAACCGCTGCATCGCCATCGACCGGAACGAGTTGAGCAGCACTGTCTTGCCGACACCGCGCAGCCCGGTGAGCACCATGCTGCGTTCCGGGCGGCCGCGCGCCACCCGTTCCAGTACTACTTCGAACTGGGCGATCTCCCGATCACGACCTGCCAGTTCGGGTGGCCGCTGACCGGCACCGGGCGCGTAAGGGTTCCGCACAGGGTCCATGCACAGGAGAGTATGAGGGGATCTAGCACTTTCCTTAGATTGGCGTAGAAACCGCTACCGGCGTGTCGGGCCTGGCCAGCCGGATGAGGGCGGGTCAGCCCGCCGGGCGCCGCGAACGGGGCCATTAGTTCGCTGCGCTCACCCGGCGGGCGACGCTCCGCGCCTACGGGTGCGGCCCCGACGCGGTGCTGCCTATATGCACGGGTTACCGGCCGCTGCCGGTTCACTCCATAGCCGGAAATCTGCCACTCTATCTCATGATCCAAAAGATTTATGCAGCTGAGACCATGTGTCAGTCTCCCGGATCACTGAAACCAGTCCGCAAGCTAGCCCGGCGGGTGCTGGTTCAGCCGGGCCAGGTATGCGTTGTAGGCGGCAAGGTGCTCGTCGTCGTCAATGCCGCCCCGGCCGTCAGCGAGCGACCGGCCGGTACCCGCCGGAGGCGCCGCGGCGGCCATGTCTGCGCCAGCTGCAGCCGGCTGATGCGAGGCGACCAACGTGGCCATGTTCGCCTGCCTGGCCCGTTCGAAGAAGCCATGTCCGTTGACGGCCGCGCGGTCGTCCTGGCTCCACATCAGGAACACGAGCATCATCAGCACGAACATGATCCCGTCTCCGCCGATCCACATCACCGCGCCGCCCAGGTGCAGGTCCGAGACCGCTGACGGGGCCCAGGCGGGCCGTGGCCCTGCCGGAACTCCGGGTGAGTTCGCGCTGCCATAGCCGAGGGCTAGGCCGGTAAAGGTATCGACCGGCATAAGCAGCACCAGTGTGACGAACCGGACGGGATAGGACAACCGCCACTTAATCGGCTCGCGGCCAAGCAGGGGCAGGAAGAACAGGTAGCCGATGATCACGAACAGCGCGTGCTCGGCGTCATGGGCCGTCTGGCTGCGTTCGAAGTAGTTGGCCAGGCTGGTCAGGTGTGCGGCAAGAACCGTGAGCGCATACGCGACCGCGCCGAATACCGGCCAGGTCAGGAAGCTTGCGATCGGTGACCGGAGGACCCGCTTGACCCAGGTGTGCAGCGGGTTCCTGCTGGCATGCAGCAGCAGGGTCAGCGGCTGGCCAGCGATGACGAGCGGCGGCACGACCATCAGCAGCATCAGGTGCTGGATCATGTGGTCGTAAAACAGCAGATCGTCGTATCGGCCGACGCCGCTCTGGGTGGCGAGCACCATGACCAGCATGCCGCCCGCGAACGCCGCGGTCCGCCGGGCGGGCCATGGCCTGGCCGGGTGCCGTCGCGCCACCCTGACGGCGCCCCACAGATACAAGCCGACCGAGACCACGACGACCGCGGTCACGACCGGTGCGAACTGCCACTGCGTCAGCACCGCCGACAGACCGAACGGCGGAAGCATGCTGTCTCCTTTCACCGGTGAGCCTACTCATGAACTAGCCCGGTGCTGCCGCGGCACAGGCACCGCTATCGTTGTCGGCGGAGGGTTCGCCTAGTGGCCGAGGGCGACGGTCTTGAAAATCGTTGTGGCGTGCAAGCGTCACCGTGGGTTCGAATCCCACACCCTCCGCTGTATGACCGACCGGAATGCCGCGGGAGAACAGTCGGCCGTGACCAGCTGGCAGCCGGCCGACCAGGTCTGTGCGTTGCTAGCCGGCGGGGGCTATGCCGAGCAGGTCGCGGCCCCAGCGGGCCAGTTGCTGCCGCTGCCAGCCCGCGTCGACCTGCTGGACGCGGCTGCGCTTCCGGAGGCCGCCTGCACTGTCTAATGGAGGCGAGCGGGCATGTGGGCAAGATCCTGTTGTAGACCGGCCTGTCAAGTTAAGCCGACGTGCGGCTGCAGACGGAACTCAGCTTCGGGCGGGTTTGAGCCGGCCCCAGATGTGCACATCGGGCCCGGCGCCGGCAGACTAGGCAGCATGAGCGAGCAGAGCAACGGAGAAATCCACGACAGTCCGCGGATTGTCGTCGTCGGGCCGGATGGCGTGGCGACCGAGTCCGAGGCAGGAGCGGAATCGCGCGAGCGGCCAGTCACCGAAATGATCGAACAGCCGGCCAAGGTCATGCGCGTCGGCAACATGATCCGTCAGCTGCTCGAGGAAGTCAGGGCAGCCCCGCTGGACGAAAAAAGCCGGGCCAGGCTGAAGGAAATCCACGCTAGCTCGATCAAGGAACTTGAAGATGGACTGGCCCCTGAGCTGATCGAGGAACTGGAACGGCTGTCGCTGCCGTTCGCCGAGGACGAGGTGCCTAGCGAGGCGGAGCTGCGCATCGCGCAGGCCCAGCTCGTCGGATGGCTAGAGGGACTGTTCCACGGCATCCAGACGACGCTCTTTGCCCAGCAAATGGCCGCCAGGGCGCAGCTTGAGCAGATGCGGCGGGCGCTGCCGCCAGGGATGATGCCCGCCCCGGCAGAAGGTGACGAGACGACGCAGCGGCCTGGCCGGGCATCGGGACCCTACCTGTGACCCCGGCAGGCCCGCCGACCGCAACTGGTTACACCAGACCGGACCGGATCCTGGCCAGCCAATCGGCCGCCTCGATAAACTCAGCGTCCGATTTGTCCTCCTGCTGGCCGCCGTTGCCAGCCCGGCCAGTCGCCGTCGCGATAGCGGATGACGCCCCGCTGGTTGCCGCTTGCGGGTAACTACCGAGAAAACGCACCGCGCTGCAGACCCTGCGCAGCCCCATCAGCGCTTCGCCGACCCGTGCTTGCGCGACATGCCCCGCGCAATCGATGAAGAAGCAGTACCTGCCGATTCCGTCGCCGGTAGGCCGGGACTCGATCCTGGTCAGGTTGACGCCTCGGAATGCGAACTGGCCGAGTATGTCCATCAGCGCGCCCGGGTGATCATCCATCAGGAATGCGACCACGGATGTCTTGTCGGCGCCGCTAGGGCCGGGAAGCTCGCCAGGCAGCCGGACCGCGACGAACCGCGTGACCGCGTCGTCGCGGTCATGCACGCCAGTGGCCAGCGGCACCAGGCCGTAGAGCTCGGCGGCGAATGCGCCGGCGAGCGCCGCGTCCAGCATGCCTTCGGCCACTTGCCTGGCAGCGTCGGAGTTCGAGGCCGCTGGCAGCCAGTCGGCAGTCGGCAGGTTCGCGGCTAGCCAGTTGCGGCACTGCGGCTGGGCTACTGGATGCCCGCCAACCCGCCGGATATTGGCCAGGTCCGCGCCAGGTCTGGCCAGCAGGGCGAACTCGACGGGAACCAGGACCTCGTCACATATCACTAGCTCGGTGCCGACGGCCAGCTCGTCGAGCGTGGCGGTGACGGCGCCCTCGACAGAGCTCTCGATTGGCACCACACCGAGCAGAGCCCGGCCGGCTCGTACCGCGTCGAGCGTTGCCTGAATGGATCCGCACGGTAGTGCATCCGGCTCCGCGTCGCCGCTCAGCTCACGGACCGCCGCCTCGGTGAACGTGCCCCGAGGGCCGAGATAGGAGTAGCGGTAGCTCATCTGGCTCATCCGGTCGCGGAGCCGCCGGACCGCGGCAATGGGTGCCGGCGCAGTCGGGAGAAGGCCGGCTCCCTGACCAGGAGCGCACGGCAAACGTCGGCAAGCTGATGCAGCCGGTGCAGCTGGCTGCGCCAGTCGGTACCGGTCGCCCGGTGCGACAAGGGGACCCCCACTTCGGTGACTCGCAGGCCCTTACGGAGCAAGTCGATCGTCATGCCGGTCTCCGCGCCCCAGCCGGCCGCCAGCGGCAGCGCCTCTGTGAATGCGGCCCTGGTCAGGCACCGCTGACCGTTCAGCGGCTGAGCGGGCCGCCAGCCGGTTGCGCGCTCAATCCCGGCTCCCGCCGCGCCGGTAACCATGCCGAACCCGCCGAGCCGAACTCTCGTCGTGAACACCGCGATGGTCATGTCAGCCGTGCCCGCCCGGACCGGATCAGCCAGCGGGCCGGCTTCAGTCGCGCTGTCAGCCAGGTCGGCGTCAAGGAATAGCAGGTATCGCGGTCCGGCGCCGCCAGCTTCAGCCGTACCCGCCTCGGCCAGCCGGGCAGCCTCAATAAGCCGCACTGCCTCCGCGCCAGTCTCCATGGCGGCGGCCTTGCCGCGGTTGCGCGTATGCCGCACGACCTGGGCGCCTGCCGAGGCTGCTAGCGCGGCCGTATCGTCAGTCGATCCGTCGTCGACAACCACGATGATGTCCGCACCACTGAGTTTGCCGGCTGCGCGGACGGTCGCGGCAATCCGGTCAGCCTCGTTCTTGGCGGGAATGATGACGGCTAGGTCGCCCGGCGGCATGGCTGTGATCTTAGTGCCCGGCTCAGGGAGTGCTCGGGTCGAGCGGGTGTCGCGGACGGCAGGTGACTACTGGCCAGTGACCCCCGCGGGGTCATCGAGCACGGTGAATACCGTCTCCAGCCCGGTTACCTGAAGCACTTTCCTGGTGGCGGATCCTGGCCCGGCCAGCTGTAGTTCCCCGCCGCGTTCGCGGGCCTGCCGGTGGGCGGCGAGCAGCACGTTGATCCCGGTCGAGTCACAGAACTCGACATCAGACATGTCGACGATCAGCCGCGCCGGGCTCCGGCTCAGGGCGGTCATGAGCTCCGACTGCAACCTGGGCGCGGTATACAAGTCGATCTCGCCCGCAACGGAGACAACGGTGTGATCGCCTTGCGACCTGGTCGTGACCTTTAGCTCCACCTGCCGCACACTACCGGTCCGCCGCTAAGCCGGCTAGATGGGCATATCCAGTCGGCCAGTTAAGGTCGATTTGCTATGAAGATTCCTTATGATATGACCGGAATACGGTAATCTCAAGGCCGGGCCGATGCGGGCTGTAGCGTATGCCGGCTCCAGGACCAGCCGACTCGCCAACCCGGCTGGCGGCGACGTAGCGTGGAATCATGCTTCGTGCAGTGCTAGTCCTTATCGCCGCGATAGTGATCGTGTTCGTAGCGGCCACCGTCGTCCGGACGCTGTTCTGGCTGGCCCTGATCGCGGTAATCATCGCCTTTATCAGCACGTCGCTTGGTTTCGTCCGGTTCGGCCGCCGGCCGGCGAGGCGGCCACGCAGCCGTCGTTATTAAAGTGCTGGCGTTACTAAGTTGCCGGCACCAGCTCGGCCCGATTGCGGCCGGCCACCAGGATGGGCGTCGTCACTTCCGGGCGTCGCGCGACTGGAGCGACCGGGTCGCGGCTGACGGGACAGGTCATACAGCGCGGTCCGCCGCGCAGACTGCCAAGCTCGCTACTCGGCACCTGGATGACCGTAATCCCGGCGACCTCCAGGCGGTCGTTAGTCTCGGAATTCCGCTCATGGCTCACGACAAGCCGGCGGCTGAGCGCGAGCACGTTACTGCCGTCGTCGCCCTGGCCCGACTGTCCCCAGCCCGGGTCTAGCCCGGAATCGATGACACGGAGCCGGCCAATGCCCATTGCCTGTGCCGCCGCCTGCAAGAACGGCTGCGCCTTAGACACTCGCAGGCTCTCGCCCTGCGGTGAGATCGTGTGCGCCGTCAGCGCATAGGCGACGCCCGGATGCATCAGCACCGAGTCGATATCGACAACGGCGCAAAGCGTGTCCAAGTGCACGGCACAGCTGTGCTGGCCGATCGGGACCGCAAGCACGGCATGGGCCAGGCTCGCGTCAAACAGCTGTCGTGCGAGTCGCTCCGCTCCGGCCGGGGTTGTCCGATGGCTCACTCCGACAGCCACGACGCCAGGCGCGAGCAGCAGCACGTCGCCGCCGTCCACGTGCTCAAGGTCACTCTGATATATCCACTTAGTGCTCGCGAATCGCGGGTGGTGCCGGTAGACCACGCTAGCCAGGTCGGTTTCCCGGCGCCGGTGCTGCGCGGCAAGGCTCGCTACTGCCAGCCGGTTACCGATCCAGAAGCTGGAGTCCTTCGTAAAGACCAGGTTCGGCAGCGGGTCGAGGACGAAGTCATGCCGGCCGAGAAGCTCGTAGACCACGCCGCTGCCGATCTTGAGCTCGTCCGGCTTCAGGCCGGCGATCAGTACCTGGGCCAGCTGCTCCGGACCCAGGTCGTCCAGGTGAGCACGCACCCGCGCGCGCAGCTCGTCGCCCAGCCGGGCGTCGGCGACGGCAAGCCTCACAGCCTCCGCCCTGGCAGGCTCGTATTCCAGGGTGTCCTGCAACAGCTCGGTGAAGTAAAGGACCTCAGCGCCGAAATCCCGGAGGACCTGGCAAAGGAGATCGTGTTCCTCCCTCGCCTTGCTGACCCAGGGCGAGGCACGAAGGAGCAAACCGCCGGAGTGCCGGGGGGTGATCCGCTGCAGCTCACCGCCGGGCCTGTGCATGAGCACCGTACGCAGCTGCCCGATCTCGCTGTCCACGCCGTGCGTCTGAGTCACGACCGTTCCCCCGCTCTGACCGCCGCGCCATGCGGCGGCGCTGACGACCGCCTAATCGCCGGGGCAACACGGCGTCCCGGCGACGGCCATGCGGTTGCCCGCTGGGAGAGGTATTACCGGCCTTGCGGGCGCTTACGCCTGCCGGGCCCGCGTGCCGCCGCGGCGCATGGCAGGAGTACGGTGCCGCGACTCTCACCCACTGTGCAGCGCCGGGCAGTCGCGACGCGCGGCGCTGCCTGCCGCGGAGATGCCCCGCGCTTTCTCACCGGAAACCGCCGGCCCGCGAGCGCACACCGCGGTCAGGGTGATGCCGGCCGACCGGGTAATCGTCTCTGGAGGTCGCCGTCTGCAGCCTGATCGAGCAGCGACTCGGCTGTGAGGACGCGGACCAGGCCGCCCAGGCCAGCCGACAGGCCGGCTCGCTCATCGGCAGAAAGCGCGGCCAGGATCCGGGCCTGCCGCGATCGCCATGCCTGCCACAGCCGGCCGGCAACCTCGCGCCCTTGAGGCGTCAGGTACAGCCTGACGTAACGCTGATTGTTCTCGTCGCGGCCGCGGCGGATCCAGCCTTTGCGCTCCAGGCCGGCAGCCAGCCTGCTCACCGTGCTCTTGTCCAGTGCCAGCACTGCCGCCAGCTCACCCTGTGCGATGCCGCGAGCCGAGACTAGCTCGATCAGGGCGCGCGCCTCCGACGCCGAGACCGCGGGCACGGCTTCGTTGTCAGCCTGGCAGGCCCGCGCGTCCGGGCTCGCTGTGGTGAGCGCAGGGGATAGCATTCGGAGCAACTGAGCCAGCACGTGCTCAAGCTCGGCGCCGCCATGCGACTCGTTGGCCATGCAACAGTTGTATAGCACAACTGGACTAATGGTACAGTCTCGGGCGTGAAGGCAGCCCCGCGCAACCCGGAGTCCCGCAGGAGTGCCGCGTGACCGACGCGAAAGTGCCGTTGCCGACCCTACTGTCGGCCGACGGCGATCCTGGGGCGCAGGTCCCGGTCCTTTCGCCGGACTTCGCAAGCGAGTCGCTCAGTGTTTATGCCGTCCGGCACGGTCTGCGCCCGAGTGCGGAGCGACCGCCGGTCGTCGTATACGTGGCGGAACTGTGGCGCCGGCGGCACTTCGTCATGGCCTTCGCCACTGCGCGAAACATCGCGATGTATACCGAGGCCAAGCTCGGCCAGATCTGGCAGGTACTCACGCCGCTGCTCAATGCCGGCGTCTACTTTCTGATCTTCGGGCTGCTGCTGGACATCAACCGCGGCATCCCGAATTACCTGGCCTTCCTGGTCACCGGCGTGTTCGTGTTCAACTTCACCCAGCGGGCCTTCATCACCACCTCCTCGGTGATCACCGAGAGCCTGCCACTGATCCGGGCGCTCCAGTTCCCCCGCGCCGCTCTGCCGCTCGCTTACGTCGTGGTCGAGCTAGAGCAGATGGCCCTGGCCATGGCCGTCTTGGTGGCGATCGTGCTCGCGACCGGCGAGCCGATCACGTGGTACTGGCTCCTGGTCATTCCGGCGCTGCTTCTGCAGACGGTTTTCAACATCGGGATCGGGCTGTTCGCAGGGCGGCTCGGTTCGCAGGTGAACGACTTCAGCCAGCTACTGCCGTTCCTGATGCGTACCTGGCTGTACCTCTCCGGCGTGCTGTTCAGCATCCAGAACCTCGACCTGTCAACGAGCAGTCACGTGCCGGCCTGGGCAGTGCCGGTGCTTGCCAGCAATCCGGCCGCTGTGTACATCGACCTGGTCCGCAACTCGATCATGGCCAGCCAGCGGCTGAGCGCAGCCGGCAGCCAGCCGTACAACGCAGCCAGGTGTGGCCTGTGGCAACACGCGGTGACGAGCAGTTCCGCCGTGCCGCCCAGTCTGCAATATGACAGCGCATACTGTCATGCCCAGGTCGCGGTCGCGCACTTCTGGTACTACGGCATTGGCTGGGCGGCGCTTGCCCTGGTGGTCGGCTTCTTCTTCTTCTGGCGCGCGGAGACGAGGTACGGCCGTGGCTGAGCCGATGGTCGTCGTGGACGATCTGCATATCGTGTACAAGGTGTACGGCTCAGGTGGTGACCGCGGAAGCGCCGCCACGGTCCTGTTGCGCGCGCTCGGCCGCAAGACCCGCACCAATATCCGCGAGGTGCGCGCCATCCGCGGCCTCTCGTTCATCGCCTACCGGGGCGACGCAATCGGCGTCATCGGCAGGAATGGGTCGGGCAAGTCGACGCTGCTGCGGGCGATTGCCGGCCTGCTGCCGCCAGAGGGAGGCAATGTCTACACCAACGGCGGGGCTTCGCTGCTCGGCGTCAACGCCGCGCTGCTCGACGACCTGACCGGCGAGCGCAACGTCGTGCTCGGCTGCCTGGCAATGGGCATGTCCAAGCAAGAAGCCAAGGAGAAGTACCAGAGCATCGTGGACTTCTCCGGCGTCGGCGACTTCATCAACCTGCCGATGAAGACCTACTCCTCCGGCATGGGCTCGCGCCTGCGGTTCGCGATCGCGGCAGCCAAGCACCACGACGTACTGCTCATTGACGAGGCCCTGGCCACCGGCGACGCCGAGTTCCGGGTGCGCAGTCACAACCGGATCAACGACCTCCGGGCCGCCGCAGGCACGGTCTTCCTGGTCGCGCACGACCTGGAAGAGGTCGAGCTGACCTGCAACCGGGTGATCTGGATGGATCGCGGCAAGATCGTGATGCAAGGCGACGATGTCATCGGCATCGTCGACAGGTATATCGACGCATCCGGCGGAATACCGATCGAACGAGACCCAGTGTCCAGGCGGCGGCTGCATCCGAGGATCGGTGCGGAGAGCTAGCCAGTCAGCTGGCAGCTGCGCCGGCAGTGGCAGGCCCGGCGCTAGCCGTCCGTAGCCGCAGCCGCATGACGGTGCCGCCGCCGTCGTACCCGTCGGCGGTGATTTCGCCATCCTGTGCTTCCGCGAGCTGCCGGACGATATACAGGCCGAGCCCGATGCCGCCGAACCGGCGCCGGTCGCCTGTCTCGCCCTGGACAAACCGCTCGAACACGCGCTCGCGATCCGCTGGCGGGATGCCGATGCCCTGGTCGGTAACTTCCACCACGATCGCCTCGCCATCCGTCCGGGCGCGCACGGTGACCGAACCGCCCTCGGGTGAGTACTTGAAGGCGTTCTCCAGCAACTGCCCGATGATGATGTCGGTGGCCATCGGATCGCCGTTGGCCGGCGGCAGGTCCCCGACGATATCGATGCCGAGCGTGTGCCGGTCCGAGAGCGGCCGGAACGCCACCACCGCGCCGCGCAGGAGCCCGGCTAGGTCGAACGGGCCGTTGCTGACCTGAAGCTGGTCAGCCCCGGCCCGCGAACCGAGCAGTAGCTGCTCGACCAGCCGGGCTAGCGAGCCGGCCCGCTCCGCGATCGTCTGCACAGCCGCGCGGCGGTCCGCATCGGCGAGTTTGTCCCAGCGGCTGGCCAGCGTGCTGGCAAATCCCTGGACCACGGTGATCGGCGTGCGCAGCTCATGGCTGGTAGTTGCCAGGAACAGGTCTTTGGCCTCCTCCAGTTCTTTTGCTGCGGTGATATCCCGGAAGTCGAGCACCTTCTCGCCGCGGCCGCTCAGTCCTGTGCAGAGCAGGTCAATCCAGCGCCCGTTGGCAAGCTTGTGAGTCAGCTTCTCGCCCGGGGCCGGCAGCGGGAACGGCGGGCGCCTGCCAGTGGCGAGGTCCGGCGACAGGCCAGTGAGCCGGTGGGCGGCCGGATTCCACTGCCGGACGAGGCCGTCTGAATCCAGCACAGCGATACCGTCCGCGCTGGCGTCAATCACCGCCCGCTCGTGGGCACGCTGCCTGACGACCTCCTCGAAAGCCGTCACGTTGGACAGTGCCACACTGGCGTGCCCGGCCAGCAGTTCGAGCAGTTCAAGCTCGACGTGACCGACCTTGCGCCGGCTATAAAGCGCGTATAGCGCGCCGAACGGGCGTCCGGCTACGTGCGACAGGCTAAGCGTGATGGTATGCAGGCCGGGCAGCGCGGCCCAGATGAGGTCATCAAAGCCGCCAGAGTCGCTGGTAGCCATCAGCACCGTCTTGCCTGACCGCATGAGCTGGCCCACCATGCTGCTTTGCAGGTCGGCCGTCCGGCCGCGGAGTTCGGCGGGTAGCCCGTCCAGGCTGACCAGCCGCAGCCGGTCCTTCTCGATCAGCACGAATCCGCCTGCGTCCGCCCTGGTCAGCTCGCGCAGGCTGGCCGCGATGCGATCCAGCACGGCCTCTAGCTCGAGCTGCGCGTTCATGTCGGCCACGACGTCGCCGAGGCGGCGGACGACCCTCGCCCGTTCGGCCATATCGTGCCTGACTGGCTCGTCGTCGCGGCTGCGATGGCAGACACAGACCCAGCCAGTCAGCCCCCCGGCACTGTCGACCATCCTGCTCGCGTCTATCCGCAAGTCGACCATGGAGCCGTCCTTGCAGGTCCGTCTCGTCGCAAAGGAGACCTGGCCACCACTAGCCACCCGCTCGAGTACCGCGTTGTGCTCAGCCCGCAGTTCCTCGGGAACGAAGGGCGGCTCAAGGCCGACCACCTCAGCCGCACGCCACCCGAACAGCCTCTCGGCGGCCGGATTCCAGACCGTGACGCGACGGTCAGCGCCGATTGCGATGATGGCGTCTGCCGCGCACTCGATCACGGCGCGAGCGGTGCCGTCGATCCTGTCCCGGTCGCGCTGTGCCACGGCGAGCTTCCATCCCACCGCCTCATGGTGCCATTCGCGGCGCCTCCAGGGCCGGTGAACTGCGCAAACTCCCAGGCAGCACAGCTGCGGAGTGGTGTCCTGCGGCAAGTCGCGTACTGTGCCTGGAACCAAGTCAGAGGAGTGCACGTCCAATGGCAATGACGCGACAGGCGCACGACCGGCGTACTCCGTCTCTTTCCGGCCGGCTTCTGTCACGCTGCGCGGCCGCCGGCGCGTGCGCGTTGCTCGTGGCCGCCTGCGGCAGCGCAGCTGCTCCTGATGGCGGCGCCGCCGGCTCAAGTTCTAGCTCACCGACCGCTGGGAGCAGCGGGCCCGCCACAACTGCCACGGCAAAGATCTCGCTGGACGTGAATTTCAGCGGATCGCCTACCACCGCCGCCGCCCACTACACGTTGCGCTGCGATCCGGCCGGCGGCACGGTCACCGATCCCGCGTCCGCCTGCGCGAGGCTGATGAGGGGCGCGAGCCTATTCGGACCGCTGCCCGCACATGTCGAGTGCCCGATGATCATGGCCAACGCCGGCCGCGCGACGGTGACCGGCAGCTACCTCGGCCGTCCAGTGCACGAGACCGTGATCGACGGTGGCTGCGACCTGAGCCGCTGGGCCAAGCTCAAGCAGGTGTTCGGCTAGCCAGTCGGCCGGCTAACGAGGTCTTCAGCTGACAGGAGTCGCCGCTACTTGAGCAATCGCGACAACCGGCGGTCAGCGAGCGGCTTACCTCCGGTCTGGCAGGTGGGGCAGTACTGCAGTGCCGAGTCGGCGAACGAGACCTCGCGGACAGTATCGCCACACACCGGGCACGGCTCGCCCACCCTGCCGTGGACGCGAAGTCCGGCCTTCTTCTCCTTCTTCAAATCACTAGCAGCCAGCCCGTCGGACCGGCCGATCGCCTCCCGCAGCGTGCCAACAATCACGGCATGCAGATCGGCGACCTCCTCCGGGCTGAGGCTGGAGGCAAGCCGGAACGGTGACATCTTGGCGGCGTGCAGTACCTCGTCAGAGTAGGCGTTGCCGATCCCGGCGATGAGCTTCTGGTCTCGCAGCACGCCCTTGATCTGGGTCCTGCGGCCGGCCAGTATCCCGGCCAGAACCTCGGTGGTGAAGCCCGGATCCAGCGGTTCAGGGCCGAGCGACGCCACGCCAGGGATCTGCTCGAGGTCGGAGACGAGATAGACGGCCAAGCGCTTCCTGGTCCCCGCCTCGGTCAGGTCGAAGCCGCTGCCATCGGTAAACCGCACCCGGAAGGCTAGCGGGCCCTTGCCCGGCTTGACTGGACCCGCCGGCAGTGAGTCCCGCCAGCGCAGCCAGCCGGCCCTGGCCAGATGCGTGACCAGGTGCAGCTCGGCGCTGTCGCTGGCCGGAGCGCACCGTAGGTCGAGGAATTTACCGCGCCGCGAGGTGCCACTGATCCGCGCCCCGTGTAGCGCGGACAGCGGCGGGTCATAGGTCTTCAGCACCGAGAACTCAGCCACGTCAGCGCGGTCAATCTCGCGCCCGACAGCGCGCTCGCGCAGGTCGGCGGCGAGCGTCTCAACTTCAGGCAGTTCCGGCACGTTATCGATTGTGCCTGATGCCGTCAGCCGGCAGCGCCAATCCGGAAGCGACTGCCGCTCTGCCATGACCCCGGCCGGACCCCGGCCGAGCCAGCTGGCAAGACTTTTGCGTGATGATCTCGATCACACCGCAGAATGGGGGCAAACGTGCTGCCGGCCAAGGCACAGCGCAACGATCGCTGTGCCATCTCGGTGGCAAGAACGGCCGTGACGGCCTAAGCTTCGGCCAGCTAACCGACCGCGCGGCCCGGCTGCATGCGGCCGTCAGCAGGCACGCGTCACGAGTGGGCGAGGAGGGATTTGAACCCTCACGTCCTCTCGGACACACGGACCTGAACCGTGCGCGTCTGCCGTTCCGCCACCCGCCCCGGGAGCAGCAGTCAGGTTAGCACGTCCGCAAGCTGTCCCACATCGCCGATACGATCGGATACGGCATGGAGAGGAGGGCGCCACGGTGGGAGTCCTGCAGCGCTTTGAGCACAGGCTCGAGGGCATGGTCGAAGGTGCCTTCGCGCGGGCGTTCAAGTCTGAGTTGCAACCGGTCGAGGTGGCTAGCGCGATTCAGCGGGAGATGGACGACCGGGCCGCGATCGTGGCACAGGGCCGGACCCTGGTGCCGAACGATTTCGTGGTCGAGGTCGCCGAAGACGACTACGCACGCCTCGACGTGTATGCCGACAGCCTCGGCATTGAGCTTGCCACTCTCGCCCGCGAGTATGCCAAGGAGCAGGGCTATTCTTTCGTCGGTCCGGTTCGGATGCGGTTCGAGGGTGTCCGCGACCTGACGACCGGAACCTTCCGGATCCTGTCCGGAGTGATCCGGGGCACGACCGTGGAGGACGGCGAGATCCGCCGCCCCGTGAGTGACCTTCCGCAGCGGGCCGGCGGCTTCCACGGCAACCCCCGGCTGCTGGTATCCGGCCCCGAGCCCGGCCCGGACGGCAGCACCCAGCGGACGTACGAGATCGCCACGCCACTGATCATCCTGGGTCGCGGTACCGATTGCGACCTGCGCCTGGTAGACCCCGGGGTGTCCCGGCACCATGCCGAGATCCGGGTCGAAGACGGCGAGGTCGTGCTCGTCGACCTCGGCTCGACGAACGGGACCTTCGTTAACGGGCAGCCCGTGCGGCGGGTTCTGCTCACCGACGGCACCCAGGTCACCCTGGGCCGGACCACGCTTATCTTCCGCCGGGACAGCATTTACTGACGGGAACCGCACGACTCCCGTCACGCCAGCCAAGGACTCATGACCCGATGAATGCGCTTGAGCTCACCCTCGTCAGGATAGGGTTCCTCCTTGTCCTGTGGCTCTTCGTCATCGCGGCTGTCGGCGTCGTCAGGACTGACATGTTCGGGCCAGCCAGCCAGCGCCGGCGGCGGTCGGCGACCCGCCAGACCGCGTCGTCTCCCCAGCCGGAGCCCAAGGCCAAGCCGGTCCGGCCGAGCAGATCGGTACCGCAGCAGCTGCTGGTGACGGCGGGCGCGCTCGCGGGCACTAGTCTCGGGCTCGCCGACGAGCAAATCACTATCGGCCGGGCCGATGACGCCACGCTAGTCCTCAGCGACGACTACGCTTCGACCCGACATGCCCGACTCTTCCCGCAAGATGGTCAATGGCTGGTTGAGGATCTCGGATCGACCAATGGCACGTACCTGGACCGGCAGAAGGTGACCCGGCCGACGCCGGTGCCCATTGGCGTCCCGATCCGCATCGGCAAGACCGTTCTGGAGCTGCGCAGATGACCCTGGCACTGCATTACGCGCTCCGCTCAGACGTGGGTTTGCTCCGCGAGGGCAACGAGGACTCTGCCTACGCCGGGCCGCGATTGCTCGCGATCGCCGATGGCATGGGCGGCCACGCGGCGGGCGAGGTAGCCAGCGCCGTGGCGATCTCGGCCATCGCGCCGCTGGACCGGCAGAACCTCATCAGCGATGACGACATGCTGAATGCGCTGGCAGACGCCGTAGCCTCAGCGCGCGCCACGCTGCACGACATGAGCATCTCTGATCCGGCCGTCGAAGGCATGGGCACCACCCTTACAGCCATGCTCTGGGCCGGTGCCCGGGTCGCCGTGTGCCACATCGGTGACTCGCGCGCTTACCTGCTGCGCGACGGTGACCTGTATCAGATCACGCGCGATCACACACTGATCCAGTCGCTAGTCGACGAGGGGCGGCTCAGCCCGGCCGCGGCGGCCAATCACCCGCAGCGTTCGCTGATCATGCGGGCGCTACAGGGCAGTACTGACGCCGACCCAGACCTTGCGATGCACGATGCCCTCCTGGGCGACCGGTATCTGCTGTGCTCCGACGGCCTCACCGACGTCGTCGGGGACGAGGCCGTCCATCAGATACTGAGCACGCTGGCGGACGCCGAAGACGCGGTGAACCAGCTGATCGCGCTCGCGATACGTAACGGCGGTCCGGACAACATCACCTGCATTGTGGCGGATGTGGTGGACCCTGCCACGAGCCCGGTGCGGGCTACCACCGACGCCAGGCTGGCTGGCGCAGCCGCCGGCGGCGACATCAGCGCGTTGCTGCGCGCAGCCTCCGGCAGTGCCCCGGGTGCCAGCGGCGAGGATCCGGACGCCGCGCCACATGCAAGCCTAAACGGTCATCGCGGCCGGGGCACGGCCAAGAACTCCGACGAAGACGCGGACGACTTCGACGAGCCCCGTCGGCGCTGGCCGTTGGTCACTTCAATTCTGGTCGTGCTGGTAGTGCTGCTCGCCGCAGGCCTCTACTTCGGTTACCGGAGTATCCAGGGGAACTACTACCTGGCCGCAGACGGATCACACGTGAGCATCTACCGCGGGATCAGCCAGAAGATCGCGTTCGTAAGCCTGTCCAGCGTCTACCAGAAGACCACTGTTCTCACCAGCGAGGTGCCCGGCGAGCTGAGCCTGCCAACCACGCCGACCACGCTGGCCAAGACGCGGGCAACGCTCGGGCAGATCATGCATGACCACACCTGCGACGTCGTCGGTCACAGTCGCACCGCCTGGCAAGCTCAGTACGCCCGGAAGCGGCAGGCCTACGACACCGCCAAGAAGAAGCAAGCCAAGGACAAGAAAAAGAAAGTCAAGCTCCCGTCTGTCAGCATGCCGCCGGAGCCCACGCTACCGTCGTATTGCGCGGACGGATCGGGGGCCGGGTGAGCCTCCCCGCAGACATCGGCCAGCCACTCCCGGCGCCACACAGTCGGCGGAGGACTGAGCTGGTGATGCTCGGCTTCGCGGTGGCAGTGGTCCTGTTCGCCTACAGCGCGGTTGGCCTCGGTCTGAAGGGCAAGCTGCCCCCAGGGCTGCCGGTCGACATACTCGTCTTCGCCGCGGTCATGCTGGCAGCTCACCTCGCGGTCCGCCGGTTCGCACCCTACGCGGACCCGTTGCTGCTGCCGCTCGCGGGTTTGCTTAACGGCCTTGGCCTGGTCATGATCTACCGGCTTGCCGAATCGGGCCGGGGCGGCAATCCCGGCCTCCAGGTAACGGACATGTCGGCCTCGGCTACTACCACGCAGCTGCTGTATACCGGTGTCGGCATCATCGCGATGATGGCCGTCCTGGTGCTCATCCGTGAGCCCAGGGTGCTGCAGCGGTACACCTACACGCTGGGCGCCGTCGGACTGATCCTGCTGGCAATACCCGCGATGCTGCCCGCCAGCCACAGCGTGGTCAACGGAGCCAAGGTCTGGATCACGTTCGGCAGCTTCTCCGTCGAGCCAGGCGAGTTCGCCCGGCTCGCGCTCGCGGTGTTCTTTGCCGGATACCTGGTGAACAAGCGTGACGCGCTGGCGCTGACCGGCCGCCGGGTGCTGGGAATCGACCTGCCTCGCGCCCGCGATCTCGGCCCGGTCTTGCTGGCCTGGGCAGCGAGCCTGCTCATCCTCATCTTCGAGACCGACATCGGCACGTCGGCGCTGTTCTTCGGAATGTTTATCGCGATGCTCTACATCGCGACCCAGCGGACTTCATGGCTGCTGATAGGCGTAAGCCTGTTCGTTGCGGGTTCATGGCTCACCGCCCTGTTGTTCAGCCACGTGATGGAGCGCTTCACCGTCTGGCTGCACCCGTTCCAGGGCACTAACCCGACGGGCATCGCCTACCAGCCGGTCCAGGGCCTGGAGGGTATGGCATTCGGCGGCATCTTCGGCACCGGGCTTGGCCAGGGCCAGCCGTACCACACGCCGCTCGTGCAAAGCGACTACATCTTCACCGCGTTCGGCGAGGAGCTCGGCCTCGTCGGCATCATGGCGTTGCTGCTCGTCTTCGGCCTGCTGGTGCAGCGTGGCCTCCGCGCTGCCCTTGCGGTCCGGGATCCGTTTTCGAAGCTGCTGGTGGGCGGCCTGTCGTTTGTGCTGGCACTGCAAGTTTTCGTGATCGTGGGCGGAGTGAGCGGTCTCATCCCGCTGACCGGAGTTACTACCCCGTTCCTGTCCGAAGGAGGATCCTCGCTGGTGGCCAGCTGGATACTCATTGGCCTGCTGATCAGGGTCAGTGATTCCGCCCGCAAGCCGGCCCCGCAACCGATCCAGGACGAAGGCATGACCCAGGTGGTGCGGGCCGCATGAACCGTGGACTGCTGAGGATCTCGCTGGTCTGCCTGGCCATGTTCGTGTTGCTGCTGCTCAACATCAACTACCTGCAGGCATTCAGGGCCAGCAAGCTGGCTGCCGAGCCGGGCAACATCCGGGTGTTCGACCAGCAGTTCTCCTACCAGCGGGGTGCGATCATTGCGGCCGGCGACGGGACCGACGCCAAGATCGCCGAGTCCCGGCTGATCAAGGGAACCGACACCTACCAGCGCTACTACCCGCAGGGCAAGGTGTACGCGCCGATCACCGGTTACGACACGATCTACGGCCAGTCCGGCATCGAGGAAGCCGAGAACAGCCTGCTGGCCGGTACCAGCTCTCAGCTTGCCGTGCACAATTTCACCGCGCTGCTGACCGGCAAGGAGAAGCAAGGTGCCACTGTCGATCTGACTGTCAGTCCGGCTGCTCAGACGGCGGCGTACAAGGCACTGGCCGCCGACGGCGGGCACTCCGCGGCCGTGGTGGCCATTCAGCCGAGCACCGGGGCGATCCTGGCGCTGGCGTCCTACCCGACGTTCAACCCGAATGACCTCACGACCTTCGACGGTGCCACGCTGAACAAGGTCGATCACCAGCTGCTGACCGAGCGCTCCCAGCCACTGCTGAACCGGGCCACACAGGAAACCTACCCGCCGGGCTCGTCATTCAAGATCGTCACGAGTTCGGCAGCGTTCTCTGAGCACAAGGTCGCGAACCCGAACACGCTGGTAAACGCTCCTGAGCCGCTCGTGCTGCCCAACGGCAACAACCTGATCAACGACGGCGGCGAACTCTGCGGAGACGGCCATCCGCCGATCATCCAGGCTTTCTGGATGTCCTGTAACACGGCGTTCGGCGAACTCGGCATGAAGCTGACGGCCCCGACGCTGCGCAAGTACTCGAGCCTGTACGGCATGAACCGGTCGCTGTCGATTCCGCTGCCGGTGGTGCCGAGCGTGCTGCCCGAGGTGAAAGGCTGGACCGACCCGTCGCTGACCGCCTTTTCAGCGATCGGGCAGTTCAACGACGCGGTGACGCCACTGCAGGAGGCAATGTTCGCCGCGACCGTGGCCAACCACGGCACGCTCATGTACCCGTACCTCGTCCAGCAGGTTGTCGGTCCCGGGCTGTCAGTCATTCAGCAGGCGCACAAGCGAGTACTGAGCCGTGCCGTCAGCCCGACCGTGGCCGGCTATGTGCAGTCCATGATGAACCAGGTCACCCACAACCCGGGCGGGACTGCGTACGCCACGGCAGGTCCGCAGGTGACAGGTGGGATCACCATCGACGGTAAGACCGGCACGGCACAGAACGGTCTCGACAACGGTAACCTCGATGACGCCGTCTTTACCTGCTTCGTGCCGGGCGGTAACGGGCAACCCTCGCCGATCGCGGTCGGCGTTATCGTGCAGGGCGGCGGGTTCGGAGCGGACGCTGCCGCGCCTATCGCCGTGCAGGTGATCAAGGCCTACCTGGGTGCGCATTCATGATCACCCGAACTGAAGGCGGCCGCAGAAGGCTCCGTGCGTGGCGGCAGAGCGACGCGCGGGGCGGGAAAAGTGGCTGGTGCTCCGGGCTGACTTGCGGGTCGCAGCCCTCGATAAGCAGGACGGTAACGTAAGTGCGCGACATGACTCAGCCCCGGCTGCTCGGCGGCCGCTACGAGCTCGACGGCATCGTCGGGCGCGGCGGAATGGCCGAGGTGTTCCGGGCCCGCGACATCCGTCTGGACCGAATTGTCGGAGTCAAGACGCTTCGTGATGACCTGGCCCGGGACCAGACCTTCCAGGCACGGTTCCGCCGGGAGGCGCAGTCCGCGGCGTCACTGAATCATCCCTCGATCGTCGCCGTCTACGACACCGGCGAGGACATGGTCGGCAACATCCCCGTTCCGTACATCGTGATGGAGTTCGTGGACGGCCGGACGCTCCGCGATCTGCTCAGGGACGACCGCAGGCTACTGCCCGAGCGCGCCGCGGAGATCACCGACGGGGTACTGCGGGCACTGGACTACAGCCACCGCAACGGCATCGTGCACCGTGACATCAAGCCCGGCAACGTGATGCTGACCAGGGCAGGCGACGTCAAGGTGATGGATTTCGGCATCGCCAGGGCTGTGTCCGACTCGCAGCTGACGATGACGCAGACCGCCCAGGTCATCGGGACCGCACAGTACCTCTCGCCGGAGCAGGCCAGGGGCGAGCGGGTGGACGCGCGCAGCGACCTGTACTCGACCGGCTGCCTGCTGTACGAATTGCTGACCGGCCGGCCGCCGTTCACCGGAGACTCACCGGTGGCGATCGCCTATCAGCACGTCAAGGAGGACCCGCTGCCGCCCTCCCGGCTGGATCCGGAAGTGCCTGCCTGGGCCGACGCGATCGTCCTCAAGGCAATGCGGAAGGACCCTGGCGACCGTTATCAATCGGCCGGCGAGATGCGCAACGACATCCAGCGCGCGCTGTCCGGCGCTCCGGTCGCCGCGCCCATGCTCGGCGCAGCGTACGCGAACCAGTTGCGTCCTACTGGCGCGCCGACTCAGGTGGCCGGCCGTACCGCGGCGATCCCGCCATACACGTACGGACCGGAGAACGGAGGCCCTGGCGGCCCGCCACAGCGGCAGCGGCGGGCCTGGCCGTGGGTGGTCCTCGCCATCGTCGTCGTGATGCTGATCGCTGCGATCGCGCTAATCAAGTTCATCAACAGCGGCAGCGGCGGGGTTGCGATCCCGAATGTCACGAGCGACTCGGTGCCCAAGGCCGAGGCCGCTCTCACCAACGCCGGCTTCACTGTTGCAGGCGTGGACAAGAGGTACAGCACCACTACGGCCAAGGGACAGGTCATCGGGACCAGCCCGGCGTACGGCTCGACTGAGCCCAAGGGATACCGAATCACCATCATCGAGTCCAGCGGGCCGAAGACGACGACTGTGCCCGTGCCCAACGTGATCGGCGACCGTCGGGCCCGCGCAGTCAGCAGGCTGAAGCAGGCCGGCTTCAACGTGGTTGTCGTCGCCGCCACCTCGGCCGGATCACCGTCGAACACGGTGGTGACTGAAAAGCCGTCGGGCACCGCCCCGAAAGGCAGCACGGTCACGATCGGCGTGACCGCCAAGGCCCTGACCGTGCCGAGTTCGGTTCTCGGGATGACGCAAGCGCAAGCTATGTCAGTTCTCGAGGCTTCGCCGTACAACTACATGGTGTTCCCGGAGACCACGCCGGGAGCCGACCAGGGCCCGGTCGGCACCGTCTACGCTACGAGCCCGGGAGTCGGCTCACCGTTGGCGCAGGGCTCGAAAATAACCATCTTCATCGTGGGGGCGGCGGCCAGTTCAAGCCCGCCGACGACCTCGCCACCCCCGTCAGAAAGCCCGTCACCATCGCCGTCGGACAGCACGTCACCGCCTGGACTGGGCGCAACCGGACAGGGCACGTCCAGTCAAGACTCGCCCACCCCGGGCACGCCCGGCAAGAACGCGAACGGGCTGGTTAACCTGGGCGGGTAATGCGCGGCCCAGGGAGGCTAGCCGCGCGGCGCGGACGATGAGCCGCCCGTGGGTGCCGTTATCGCCGTAGACCAACTACGCTTACGCCCGATAGGCGCGCTCGGTTCCGCGCGCCCGGCTCGCCGGTGTGCCGTTCGGCGGGCAGCAAGCAGCCACCTCAGGAGACGACCGTGCCTAAGTCCCGCGTCAGAAGCAAGGCGGTTTACACCCCTCCGCCCCGGTCCGCGAAGGTCAAGGTCAGTCCGCCCTGGCTGGTGCCGACAATGCTCGGCTGCCTGATCGTGGGCCTGGTCTGGATCGTGGTTTTCTATGTCAGCCAGGAAAAGTGGCCAATCGGCGCGATCAGCTCCTGGAACCTCGTGGTCGGCTTCGCCTTCCTCGTCTCCGGCGTGGTGCTGTCGACGAAGTGGCGCTGAACTGCCAGTGGCTAGAACAGCCTGCCGCCGTAGAAAGAGTACGTGTGGAGCAGCAGCTGATTCCTGACCACCACCGCGACGACGAACACCGCCACCATGGCTACGGTCGCGCCGACCTGGATCGCAGTCCGGTTGCGTCGCGGGGCGTAGGCAAACGCAGCAGTCAGCAGGCCGCCGGCGATCAGCCCGCCAACGTGCGCCTGCCAGGCGATCTGCGGGACGGAGAAGCTCAGCGCCAGGTTGATCACGATCAGCAGGATTACCGGGCGGGCGTCTGCCTGCAGCCGCTTTGCCAGCACGAACCACGCTCCGAACAGCCCGAAGATGGCGCCTGACGCTCCGGCAGCCCACTCAAACGGCACGAGGCAGTAAATCAGGATCGAGCCTGCGATCCCGCTAGCCAGATAAACTGTAAGGAAACGGGCGCGCCCGAGCACTCGTTCGACTGCCGGCCCGACGACGAAAAGGGCCCACATGTTGAAGGCGATGTCCAGGAACCCGAGGTAGCCGACCCCCGGGGGCGGGATGAAGGCGCTGGTGATCAGCCGGTACCACTGGCCGACACCCACGCCGACTATTGGACCGTTCGCGGAGATCTTGCCGAGGCCGATCATGGCCCAGTCGTAGCCGAGAGCGGAGTGCGCCAGCTCGATGAGGTAGAGCACTATGTTCAGGCCCATCAGAGTCTGGGTCACCCGCGCGTCACGGGCAACTGCCCCGCCGAACCTGCCGGATGCCTGGCGCACTGTCCTGCTGCCTGACCTAATGCACTCGACGCACTGGTGACCGACTGCGGCAGGCCTCAGGCAGTCAGGACAAGCCGGCCTGCCGCAGCGGACGCAGGAAACATACGTCGGCCGGTTCGTATGGCGGTAGCACACCGGCGGTGCGGCCTGACCCTGGTCCGGCGTAGCCTGACCCTGGTCTGGGGGGATGGCCATAGGACGTCCTGCCTACTCTGTCTCGCCGCGCCCGATCTCGACAGATTCCAGCACCACGTCGGTAACCGGGCGGTCACCACGGCTTGTCTGTACCCTGCTGATCTCGTCGACGACGTTGCCGCCGTCGATAACCTCGCCGAAGATGGTGTGCTTGCCGTTCAGCCACGGGGTCGGGACCGTGGTGATGAAGAACTGCGAGCCGTTCGTCCCAGGGCCGGCGTTGGCCATCGCCAGCAGATACGGCCGGTCGAAAGCCAGGTCAGGATGGAACTCATCGGCGAACTTGTAACCAGGGCCGCCGGTACCGGTGCCGAGCGGATCGCCACCCTGGATCATGAAATCCGGGATTACCCGGTGGAAGATCGTTCCGTCGTAGAGCCGCGCCTGGCTCACCTTGCGGGTCGCTGGGTGCGTCCATTCCCGGCTCCCCTCGGCAAGTTCGACAAAGTTACGCACTGTTTTCGGTGCATAGTTAGGAAATAGCCGGATAACCACCGGGCCCCGGCTTGTCCGCAGCGTCGCGGTCACAGTGTTGG
>Ga0335075_10002535_pt1 | contig 29287 bp, 32 predicted proteins | sample Lox_Sample_24_FD_206723 | JGI IMG/M metagenome (GOLD analysis project Ga0335075, IMG submission 206723) | Soil microbial communities from Loxahatchee National Wildlife Refuge, Florida, United States - Lox_Sample_2.4 | ecosystem: Environmental > Terrestrial > Soil > Wetlands | place: USA...
TTGGCGATGTCCTGCTCCGCGAGGGCCACCCCACTGCCGCCCGGTCACGCTACCTGCAGGCCGCCGCGATCCTTGACTCCCTGCCCAGCCCGCTCGCCGACCAGATCCGGGTCAAGCTCCGCGACCTGGAAGACAACGCCGACCCCGAGCGCCCGCCCCAGGGCGGCGCCGGGGACCGGGACCCGGAGCCGCGTGATCCGGCGCCGGGGGCAGCCACCAAGGCACGTTAGGTATAAAGAAAAAGCGGCAACGGGGCTGCTGCCTGCCCAAAACTACGGGACGAAGGGTTTTCATGACCACGAGGGCACTGTTGGTCGAAAGCATCCACCCAGACGCGTCGGCGCGGCTGGCCAAGGAGGGGTACGAGGTCTCCTCGCTGGCGCGCGCGCTCGGCGAGGACGAGCTCATCGAGGCCTTGGACGGCGTGAGCCTGCTCGGCATCAGGTCGGGAACCCAGGTGACCGAGCGCGTGCTCGACGCCTCCCCTGGCCTGGTCGCGATCGGCGCGTTCTGCATCGGCATCAACCAGATCGACCTGGCCGCGGCCAGCCGCCGCGGGGTGGCGGTGTTCAACGCGCCGTTCTCCAACACGCGCAGCGTGGTCGAGCTGGCGCTGGCCGAGATCATCGCCATGGCCAGGCGGCTGCCCGAGAAGAACACCCAGATGCACGCGGGCGTCTGGAACAAGTCGGCCAAGGGAGCCCACGAGGTACGCGGGCGGCGGCTCGGCATCGTCGGCTACGGCAACATCGGCACCCAGCTGTCCGTGCTGGCCGAGAACCTGGGCATGTCGGTGTACTTCTACGACATCGCGGACAAGCTGGCCATCGGCAACGCCCGGCGCTGCTCCACGCTGAGCGAGCTGCTCTCGTCGGTAGAGACCGTCACGCTGCACGTGGACGGGCGCGATGGCAACCGAGGGTTCTTCGGCGAGACCGAATTCGCCGCCATGCAACCGCGCTCGCTGTTCCTCAACCTGTCCCGCGGCTTCGTGGTCGACCACGCCGCGCTGCGTCGGCACATCGAGTCTGGGCACATCGCCGGGGCGGCCATCGACGTCTTCCCGCGGGAGCCGAAGGGCCGGGGCGACGAGTTCGTTTCCGAGCTGCGCGGGCTGCCCAACGTCATCCTCACCCCGCACATCGGCGGCTCGACCGAGGAGGCCCAGCAGGACATCGGGGAGTTCGTCGCCGGGAAGCTGGCCGACTACATGGCCTCGGGCGCCACGTCGCTCAGCGTGAACCTGCCCGAGATTGCGCTTGGCGTGACCAGCGGCGCGCACCGCCTGGTGCACCTGCACCACAACGTGCCAGGCGTGCTGGCCTCGATCAACCGCGTACTCGCCGAGCACGGCGTGAACGTGGAGGGCCAACTGCTGCGTACCAGGGAAGACCTCGGCTACGTCCTCACCGACATCGGCACCGAGTACGACCCCGACGTCCTGGCCCAGCTGCGCGCCATGCCCGTCACCATCCGCCTCCGCACCCTCCGCTCCCCCTGAGGCTTTTCATGATCATGGGTAGTTTTGGGCGATATTTGCCAGTTTCTACCCATGATCATGGTCGCGCCCTAAGAGAGGCGTCACGTAGGCGGCGGAGATGCCGCCGTCGACCAGGAAGGTTGAGGCGGTGATGAACGAGGCGTCGTCGCTGGCCAGGAACACGACCGCGGCCGCGATCTCGTCGGCCTCGGCGAACCGGCCCATCGGCACGTGCACCAGGCGGCGCGCGGCCTTCTCCGGGTCGGCAGCGAACAGCTCGCGCAGCAGCGGGGTGTTCACCGGGCCCGGGCACAGCGCGTTGACCCGGATCCCCTCCCGGGCGAACTGCACGCCGAGCTCGCGGGACAGCGCAAGCACCCCGCCCTTGGACGCGGTGTAGGAGATCTGCGAGGTGGCCGAGCCCATCACCGCGACGAACGAGGCCGTGTTGACGATGGCCCCGCGGCCCTGCGCCCGCATGTAGCCGAGCGCTTCCTTGCAGCACAGGTAGACCGAGGTCAGGTTGACCTCCTGGACGCGACGCCAGGCGTCGAGGCCCGTGATGAGGATGGAGTCGTCGTCGGACGGCGAGATTCCGGCGTTGTTGAACGCCACGTCGACCGAGCCGTAGGCGTCCGCGGCGGCGCGGAAGGCCGCCGCCACGTCGGCCTCGGACGTCACGTCGGCGTGCACGAACAGCCCGCCGGTCTCGGCCGCGGTCTTCTCGCCCGCCAAGTCATCGACGTCGACCGCCACCACGTGGGCGCCGTCGGCCGCGAACCGCCGCGCGGCGGCCAGCCCGATCCCGCTGCCGGCCCCGGTGATGACGACCGTCCTGTCCTCGAACCTCATCAGCTCCACTTCCTGTTCGCTCGCCTCCGGGCGCCTTTAAGGCGCATCCTTCCCTCGTCGCTCGTTCCTCGCTCCTCAGTCCGGCGCCGGCGCCCTTTGGCTCGCTCAGCCCTCCGTAGCTATGAAGACGTTCTTGGTCTCGGTGAACGCGTCGGGGGCGTCCGGCCCGAGCTCGCGGCCGAGGCCCGACTGCTTGAAGCCGCCGAACGGCGTCCAGTACCGCACCGACGAGTGCGAGTTCACCGACAGGTTGCCCGACTCCACCGCCCGCGCCACCCGGATCGCCCGGCCTACGTCCCTGGTCCAGATCGAGCCGGACAGCCCGTACGGCGTGTCGTTCGCGATCGCGACCGCCTCCGCCTCGTCGCAGAACGGTGTCACGGTCACCACCGGGCCGAACACCTCCTCGGTGAAGGCCGGGTCATCCGGTTGGACCGGGGCCAGCACGGTCGGCGGGTACCAGTACCCAGGCCCGGCCGGCGCGCTGCCACGGAATGCGACCGGGGCGTCGGAAGGCACGAACGAGGCCACGTGCGCGCGGTGCCCGGCCGAGATCAGCGGCCCCATTTCGGTGGCCGCCAAGGAAGGGTCGCCGACCGCGACGCCCTGCACCGCCGGCTCGAACAGGGCCATGAACTTGTCGAGCACCGAGCGCTGGACCAAGATCCTTGACCGGGCGCAACAGTCCTGCCCGGCGTTGTCGAACACGGCGTAAGGCGCGGTCGCGGCGGCCCGCTCCAGGTCGGAGTCGGCGAAGATGATGTTGGCGCTCTTGCCGCCAAGCTCCAGCGTGAGCCGCTTGACCTGCCGCGAGCAGCCCGCCATGATCGAGCGCCCCACCTCGGTCGACCCGGTGAACACGATCTTCCGCACCGACGGATGGTCGACCAGCCGCTGCCCGACCACGCCGCCCTTGCCCGGAAGTACCTGGAACACCCCCTCAGGTATCCCCGACTCCAGGGCAAGGGCGGCGATCCGCAGCGCGGTCAGCGGGGTCGCCTCGGCCGGCTTAGCCACCACGACACAGCCCGCGGCCAGGGCCGGCGCCATGCCCCAGGACAAGATCGGCATCGGGAAGTTCCACGGCACGATCAGGCCCACCACGCCGACCGGCTCGTGGAAGGTGACGTTCAGCCCGCCTGGCACCGGGATCTGCCGGCCGGACAGCCGCTCCGGTGCCGCGGAGTAGTAAAGCAGCACGTCGCGGACCTGCCCGGCCTCCCAGCGGGCCGCCCCAATGGGATGGCCGGAACCTGCCACCTCCAGCGAAGCCAGCTCCTCCACACGCGAGTCCACCAACGCGGCGAAGGCGCGCAGCATCCGGGCCCGCTCGCCCGGCGCGATGGCACGCCAGGCGGGCCAGGCCGCCTCGGCCCGGGCAATGGCTAGATCGGTCTCCTCGGCGGAAACCTGCGTCACGGTGGTAACGGGCTCCTCCGTGGCGGGATTGAGCACGGTGAACACAGACATCAGCAAACTCCCGGTTACAGGCGTTCGAAGCCGCGTCGCAGCTCCCAGTCGGTCACCGCGGCGTCATACGCGGCCAGCTCGACCCGGGCGTAGTTCGCATAGTGCTCGACCACCTCCGCGCCGAACGCCTGGCGGGCCAGCCCGCTCTTCTCCCAGAGATCCAGGGCCTCGCGCAACGTCGTCGGAACCCGCGAGGCGTTGTCCAGGTAGGCGTTGCCGGTCATCGGCGCCTCGAGCGGCAGCTCGCGGTCGATGCCGTGCAGGCCCGCGGCGATCATCGCCGCCACGGCCAGGTACGGGTTCACGTCCCCGCCCGGCACCCGGTTCTCCACCCGCAGCGAGGGACCGTGCCCGACCAGCCGCAGCGCGCAGGTCCGGTTGTCCGGCCCCCACCGCACCGCGGTCGGCGCGAAGCTGCCAGGCACGTAGCGCTTGTAGGAGTTGATGTTCGGCGCGTAGCACAGCGTCAGCTCGCGCATGGCGTCGAGCAGGCCGGCCAGGAAGTGCTCGCCGAGCCGGGAAAGACCGTACGAGCCGGACCCCGAGGCCAGCACGGGGGAGCCGTCCGCGGCGGAACGCAGCGACAGGTGAATGTGGCAGGAGTTGCCCTCGCGGTCGTTCGGCTTGGCCATGAACGTGATCGAGGCGTCGTCGCCGGCCGCGATTTCCTTGGCCCCTGTCTTGTAGATGGAGTGGTTGTCGCAGGTGGTCACGGCTTCGGCGTAGCGGAAGGCGATCTCGTGCTGGCCCAGGTTGCACTCGCCCTTGGCCGACTCCACGTACATCCCGGCCCCGGCCATCCCCAGCCGGATCCGGCGCAGCAGCGGCTCGATCCGTGCCGTGCCAAGGATCGAGTAGTCCACGTTGTACTGGTTGGCGGGCACCAGGTCTCGGTATCCCTTCGCGGCCGCCTGCTCGTAGGAATCGGCGAACACGATGAACTCAAGCTCGGTCCCGGCCAGCGCGGTCCACCCTCGCGATGCCAGCCGGGCGGTCTGCGCCGCCAGGATCTGCCGCGGCGAGGCCGCCACCGGCGTCCCGTCCAGCCAGGCCAGGTCGGCCAGGACCAGCGCGGTGCCGTCCTGCCAGGGCAGACGGCGCAGCGTCGAGGGGTCGGGCACCATCACGAAGTCGCCATACCCGCGCTCCCACGACGACATCGCGTATCCGTCGACCGTGTTCATGTCCACGTCCACGGCGAGCAGGTAGTTGCAGCCCTCGCTGCCCGCCTCGGCCACCTCGTCAAGGAAGAACTCCGCCGACAGCCGCTTGCCCGCCAGCCGTCCCTGCATGTCGGTGAAGGCGAGCACCACCGTGTCGATCTCGCCCCGGCCGACCGCGGCTCTCAGCTCGTCCGGAGTCAGCATCCCGGGACGCAAACGAACCATCAGGCCGACAGCTCACGCTCGATCGCGGCCAGTTCCTCGGCCGTGCCCTGGACCTTCGGGCCGGTGAACCAGTTCTTCGCCGAGACCAGCCAGTAGATCCAGGCGAAGCCGATCACCACGACCACCGCCACGACCGTGTAGTTGAAGTCGCCCCAGGTGATGGGGCTCGCCGTGGGCAGCATGAACAAGATCGTAATGAACACGACCCAGACCACCGCGACCGTGCCGACCAGGTAGCTCCACCCGCCCAGGTGCCACGGCCCGCGCTTGAAGCTCGAGCCCTGTCGCAGCCGCAGGAACGTGGGCGAGACGTAGGCGATGTACAGGCCGATGGTCGCGATCGAGGTGACCGCGGCGTAGGCCGCGCTGTTGCCCAGGTAGGGCAGGCCCAGGATCAGCGCGCCCACCGCCGCCAGCCAGATCGCGTTGGTCGGCGTCCTGGTCCGCTTGTTCACCTTGTGCCAGAAGGACGAGCCTGGCAGCGCCCCGTCGCGGGAGAACGCGTAGATCATCCGCGAGTTCGCGGTGACCGAGGACATGCCGCAGAACAGTTGCGCGCCGATGGCCACGAGCAGCAGCAGCTTGGCCCCGGTGTCGCCGATCGCGGTGGCGAAGATCTGGGCCGGCGGCACAAGCGCGCCTGTGTACGTCGTGTAGTGGGCCTTCTGGATCGCGAACGTGATCCCGATCAGCAGCAGCCAGCCGGCGAACAGCGACACCACGATCGACATCACGATGCCGCGCGGGCCGCTGCGCGCGGCGTTGTGGGTCTCCTCGGTCATGTGCGCGGACGCGTCGTACCCGGTGAACGTGTACTGGGCCAGCAGCAGGCCGAGCAGCAGCACGTAGAACGTGCTGTGCCAGCCGGTGTTGTTGACGATATCGGTGAACACGTACGACGCCGACGCGTGCTTGGACGGCACGAAGGCCAGCACGCTCACGATGATCAGCACGCCGGTGATGTGCCACCACACGCTCACGTCGTTCAGCAGTGCGACCAGCCGGATGCCGAACTGGTTAAGCAGCCCGTGCACAAGCAGCACGATCGCGAAGATCAAGATCGTCACCCAGTGGGCGGTGCTGACGCCCCACTCCAGGCTCAGGAACGCATTGATGAAGAACGCCGCGCCGAAGTCGATGCCGGCGGTGATCGCCACCTGGCCGAGGAAGTTGAACCAGCCGGTGAACCAGGACCAGGCGGCGCCGTGCTTGGGGGCCAGCTTGGCCGACCAGTAGTAAAGACCGCCCGCCGTGGGGAAGCTTGAGCAGACCTCGGCCATGGACAGCCCGACCATCAAGGTCATGAGCCCGACGATGGGCCAGCCCCAGACGATGATGGCGGGCCCGCCGGTGCCCATGCCGTACCCGTACAGAGTCAGGCAGCCGGACAGGATCGAGATGATCGTGAACGACACGGCGAAGTTCGAGAACCCCGACATCCGCCTGCGAAGTTCCTGCGCGTAGCCAAGCTCGTGGAGGCGTTGCTCATCCGTCTCCGCCGCCTGCACGGCGGCAATGTCGTCGGCCATGCGAACTCCCCGGGGGCTATATGGCTGGATTTGATCCATTGAATGAACGTATTCACGCACCGCCCCGGGCAGTGTGTCAAGATCTCGCCGTTAACAACGTGTCAAGAAAACCCGCTGCGTAACACCTTCTCCAGGAACCCGCGCAGCAGCGCCGCGGTCCCGGCCACGTGCTCCTCCATCGCGCGCCTGGCGCGCTCGGGGTCCCCGGCCAGGATGGCCCGCACGATCGTGGTGTGCTGGACGTTCGCGTGCTCCAGGTTGCGTTCCAGCATGGGGATGGCGTTGAGCAGGTCGACCAGCTGGACCCGGGCCTCGACCACGCTGGCGGTCAGCAGCGACGAGCCCGCGGCGTCCGCGATCGCCAGGTGCAGCCGGGTGTCTGCCTGCCGGTAACCGAACGACCCCGCCTCGGCCATCCCGGCCAGGCATTCGGCCAGGCTCTCCCGCTTCTGCCTGGTCAAGCTGGCCCGCGCCGCCATTTCGGCGGCGCCGGTCTCCACCACCCGCCGGAACGTCAGCGCGTCGTCGAGCCCGCCGCCCATGTCGCGCGCGGTGCGGCTGAGTTCGTCAGGGACCAGCGGCTCAGGCTGGCGGATGATGAATGTGCCGCCGAACCGGCCCCGCTTGGTCTCCACGTACCCGGCCGCGGCCAGTTCGCGCAGTGCCTCCCGCAGCGTGATCCGGCTGACCCCGAGCCTGCGGGTCAGCTCACGCTCGGGCGGCAGCCTGTCGCCGGGCGCGTATACGCCCAGCTTGACGCCCTCAAGCAGCCGCTCGACGGTCTCCTCGAAGGCGTTTCCCGTCCGCACCGCGCGGAACACGGCGGCGACGATCGCGGGGGAGCCTCCCGGCACGTGCCAACTCCTGATCAATGGTTCTCAGCACCTACGCTGAGATTAGCTCATAGGCGCAAGGTCCCGGCTCCGCGCGGCGGCCCGCTCCGCTGCTGAAGACAGGGCCCCCGCGCCGACTAGAGCCGAGAACAGGCGCATGTCGTCGCCCTGCTCGGGATGCCACTGGACGCCGAGCACGAAGCCGGACAGGCCATCCAGCGCAGATGGTCCCGCCTCGACCGCCTCGATCATGCCGTCTTCGGCCCAGGCGGTCGCCTGCAGCCCGTCGCCGACCAGATCGATGGCCTGATGGTGTTTGGTGGGCACGTCGAAGAACCCGGGCTCGGGCAGGATGCCGGCCAGCATGCTGCCCGGGCTGACTCGCACCTTGTGCCGTCCGAACCTGCCGGGCGGCCCCTCGTGCCGTTGGTGACCGACCAGGTCGGGCACGTGCTGGTGCAGCGTGCCGCCACGGCACGCGTTCATCACCTGCATGCCGCGGCAGATGGCAAGCAGCGGTACCCCCTGGCTCAGCGCCGCCGCGGTGACGGCCATTTCCCATGCGTCGCGGACCGGCACGGGCGCCTGCGTCCGCGGGTGCCTGGCCCGGCCGTACAGCGCCGGATCGATGTCCGGCCCGCCCGACACGACCAGGCCGTCCAGGCCCGCGACCGTCGCGTCGGCCTCCCCGGCGTCCCCGCCGGGCGGCAGCAGCACGGGCCGGCCGCCGCCCCGCCGCACCGACTCCACATAGACCGCAGGAAGCATCGCAGCCCGCGCCGACCAGTTGCGCCAGGAAGCCTGGTCGTCGTAGGTGGTAATACCAATCAGAGGCGTCATCGCTCCCCTTAAGCCGCTCCTGCCGCCTCCGCTACCCGCCAAAAGCCCATTTATTCCGAACGGGAGGTGGTGCGCGTTACCCATCCGCATTCGCGCGTCCCGTGGCCGACGGACAACCTAGCGGCGGTGGCCGGGAGTCATCAGAACACAATTTCATGTCCCGCCCCTGTGCGGATTATATGACCAAGCGCATCCACTTCGCACACAGAACGGAAAAATCCATCACGCACCGTGTTCCGCCCCCGACCCCCAGCCGCCGCCCCCAGCTTCGCCCGCCCCTGGCCCGCGCGCCCGCCCTTGGCCCGCGCGCCCGCCCTTGGCCCGCGCGCCCGCCCTTGGCCCGCGCGCCCGCCCTTGGCCCGCGCGCCCGCCCTTGGCCCGCGCGCCCGCCCCTGGCCCGCGCGCCCGCCCCGGGCACGCCCCCGCTTCGCCCGGCCCTGTCCCCTCGGATACATTCGGCCTCGGAGGAATGAGATGGCCATTGTGGTGCTGGTGTTGTGGTTGTTCACCGCCGGGGCCGGGTTCTACCTGCTGATCACCAGCAGTCTCGGCCGTGCCCGTAAGACCCAGCCCTCCCTCACCAACCAGGCGCCAACCCCAGTCACCCGGGCCGCCTCGGGCGCGGCGGCTACGTCGGCCCTGTCCGCGGTCGCGCCCTCGCGGCGGGAGGCCGCCTCGCCGCGCGAAGCCCCCTTGCGACAGCAGGCAGGGCGCGCGACCAAGGATCCGTGGGCACCGCCCTCGCTGGTCGCGTCCAGGCAGGCGCCGGTCGTGCCGAGCGCGCGGTCGCTTGTGGAGTTCGCGCACCCGACCGGGGGCATCGTGGGGCTCGCGTTCTGGCTCGGCTTCGCGCTGGTCCACAACCGGACGCTGGGCTGGATCGGGTTCGGCCTCGCCGCGGCCACGGCGTGCGTAGGCCTCAGCTGGCTGGCCTACAACTGGGCCGCCGCCAGGCGGGCCGGCCCCGGCCATCCCGCGCCATCGTTCGCCGGCCGTCTGGTTGCGCTGCACGGCAGCGCCGCCGCCGTCACCGTTACCCTGGCCGCGCTCGCGGCGCTGGTCTTCCGCGCCTAGTGCCGCGGCTAGTGCCGCGGCCAGGCTCGCGGAGCCTACACGGAGGAGGAGACGAGCCGATCGTTGAGCCGGGGGAGCGTTTCGGATGGTTAAGGCTCACCGATCTGGCGGCTGCCGCGAGCACTGGCCACTATCCGGGAATACGGCCCGCCGCCCCGCCCGGATCACCCATCCAGGTGTCCGTAACCAGCCGGTAAGGATTTTCCCCCGGCGACCGGTTCCCGCCGATCGCCCAGTGCCCGCTGCCCGCACCATCGTGCCCGGCGCCCGCCTCCACCCATGCCGCGCTGCCCGCCTTCCAGTACGACCCGGGGGAACGTGGGTACGATCATTGCCGGGGGCGGCTTCCGGGCAAAAGGATCGGATGTGAACAAGGCGGGCGGCGACCCCGGGGATCCCGGCGACCCGGGAAGCCTTGAGGGCCCAAGCGGCCGTAAGGGCCCGCAAGGCCCCGAGGGCCCGCAAGGCCCCCAGGGCCCGCAAGGCCCGCAAGGCCCCCAGGGCCCGCAAGGCTCCAAGAGCCCGCAAGGCTCCAAGAGCCCGCAAGGCTCCCAGGGCCCGCAAGGCTCCCAGGGCCCGCAGCGCCCGCGCGCCCGGATAAGCCTGCGCCGGCGCGAGGCGCTGGCCCTGCTTGGCGCCGGCGCCCTCCTGGCCGAACAGGCCCTGCTCGACAGCCCCGAGTCCGGCCGCGCCCCGGCCCCCGTCGGAGCCGAGCTGACCAGCAACGCCAACGTCAAGCCGATCCCTGGCGACTACGCGCCGAACGGCACGGCCGGGCGGGCGGCGGCGCTGCCGCTGCAAGACGTGGCTCTGCTCGACAGCGCGTTCCGCGACAATCAGGGCCGGAATACCGCGTACCTGCTGTTCCTTGACCTCGACCGGATGTTGCACACCTTCCGGCTGAACTACGGCCTGCAGTCACCGGTGCAGCCGTGCGGCGGCTGGGAGCAGCCGTCGATCCAGGTGCGCGGGCACACCACCGGGCACCTGATGTCCGGGCTCGCGCTGACCTACGCGAACACGGGCAACGAGCTGGCGCTGGCGCGCGGGCGCTACCTGGTCGCCGAGCTGGCCGCGCTGCAGGCCCGGGCCACCGAGGCCGGGTTCCATCCCGGGTACCTGTCCGCGTTCCCCGAGGTGTTCTTCGACTGGCTGGAGGAGGGCAAGTACGTCTGGTCGCCGTACTACATGATCCACAAATACCTGGCCGGGCTGATCGATCAGTATCAGCTGGCAGGCGACGCCCAGGCGCTCGACGTCGCGGTCAAGCTCGGCGACTGGGTGGACTGGCGCACCGGCCGGCTGTCCTACTCGCAGATGCAGATGGTCCTCCAGATCGAATTCGGCGGCATGCCTGAGGCCCTGGCCAACCTCTACACGATCACCGGCCGGGAACGGTACCTGGCCGCGGCGCAGCGGTTCTACCACGCGCAGGTGCTCGACCCGCTGGCCGAGGGGCTCGACCAGCTGGCCGGGCTGCAGGCCAACATCACCGTGCCGAAGATCATCGCGTGCGTCCGGATGTGGGAGGAGACCGGCAGCACCAAGTACCGCGATATTGCCCGCAACTTCTGGGACATGGTGACCGCGCACCACGTCTACGTCATCGGCGGCGCCGGCAACTACGAGCACTTCCAGCTGCCCGACGCCATCGCCGGGCAGCTATCGAACTTCACCTGCGAGAACTGCGTCAGCTACAACATGCTCAAGCTGACCAGGCTGCTGCAGTTCCACCAGCTGACCAGGACCGACCTGATCGACTATTACGAACGGACGCTGTTCAACCAGATGCTGGGGGAGCAGGATCCCACCTCGCCCCACGGCTTCAACTGCTACTACACCGGCCTGAGCGCTGGCGCGTTCAAGCGCCAGCCGCTGAACTACTTCCCCGGCGGTAACCCGGACATCTACGCCACCGACTACGACACCTTCACCTGCGACACCGCCACCGGCCTCGAGACGCAGGCCAAGTTCGCCGACACCATCTACACCCGCGACGCGGACGGCCTGTACGTCAACCTGTTCGTCCCCTCGCGGGTGCGGTCGGGCGGCCTGGTGCTGCAGCAGACCACCGGGTTCCCCGACGATCCGGTGATCAGCCTTTCCGTGATCTCCGGCACGGCCACCATGACGCTGCGGGTCCGCGTGCCGGCCTGGGTGGACGGGCTGCCCGTCGTGATGCTCAACGGTGCGCTCGTCGTGGGCGGGCCGTCCGGCGGGTGGATCGCGATCCGCCGCCGGTGGCAGGCCGGTGACGTGCTCGAGGTCGCGCTGCCGATGCGGCTGGCCTTCGAGCCCGCGCCCGACCATCCCTCCGTGCAGGCGGTGACCTTCGGTCCGGTCGTGCTGAGCGGCGTCTACCCCGCCAACCCCGGCGATCTGACGCCGGCCCTGGAGGTGAGCTCGGTCCAGCAGACGGCCGCCCAGCCCATGGCCTTCACCGCCATCTCCGGCCGCAAGCCGGTCAGCCTGATCCCGGTCTCCCGGGCCGCTCACGAGTACTACTCGGTCTACTGGAGCACGTCAGCCTGAGACCTGCGGCGTCGTTCGAAATAGCCTTCCTGGCCTGGTAAAACCCTGGTCACTGTTGGTGGCTGTTAGTGGCCAACGGTGGTACTCGTGTGCCCCGAATGTGCCCCGACGCGATCGCGCTCCTCCGGAGCCGGCCGAGGACGCCCATCCCCGAACCCTCGACCGGAACCCCCGGAGGTCCCAGCCATGAACACCACCGCAACCGTCACACTCAGGCCCGACCAGCGCATCCAGGTCGACCGTGCCCGCGAGGTCCTCGCCGCGAAGTCCGGCTACGAGCCGCTCCAGATGGCCGAGCGGATTGGCGCGCTCGAATGGCACGTGGCCGAGCTGCTGCGCCTGGTCGACGACCTCGCGGGGCGCGCCCGGGAGGCAGTGAGTTAGGTCGCCGCCCTCTCCCCGAATCGCGTCCTGAGCGGGTCCTGGCGGTGACCCTACCCCGGCCTGCCCGGCCTCACTTACATCACTTCCGCAGGTCAGGGCCGGTTAGGTCCGCGGCGGGGCGGAGTGAGAAAAGTAACCCGGTTCACTGGCGGCCTACCCCGCGGCACGGCGGTGAGAGCGAGGCGCATGTGCCACGTTCGCGTAGCACGCTCCGACCTGCGGAAACGTCGCCAGGCGTGGCACATCGCCGCGCGTGCTACGCCCCGTGCCGCGCCCTGACCTGCGGTATCGCGATTCCGGTCGCCGAGGGCCGGATTGGCGGGCGTGCGACCCCATAGGGTCAGCGGCCCGACCCCCATGCCCTCGGTCGCTGCCTTCCTGGGACCGTTCCGCCGCTACCCGCTACCGGGCAGGTCAGGCGGTCGCGGCTGGTCGCGGCGATAGCGGCCCGGTCGCGGCAGACGGTGTTTCTGCTGGCCAGCGCCGGTCGCGGCGCCGCGACCTCCGGTAGCGGCCCGGGACAGCAGACGGGCCGCCAGCCCGGGAGCTGGCGGCCCGTCCTGCGGGGCGGGTCAGCGTGGCACGTGCGCGTGGGCGCAGGCGCGCAGGACGGCGCCGACCGCGGCCCGGTTCATGTCGGCCTGGTCGGCCAGGACGCCGAGCAGGCGGGCCGTGGCGCGCGGCCGGAGCATGACGCGGACGGCAGCCAGGCGCCGCAGGCGCAGACGCCTCCTGGGCGCCGTGAACGGGGTCACCGGGCGTCCCTGCGGCGCACGAGCCAGCCCTGGACGCGGTTGGCGCGCACCGCGGTGTTGTACGCGCGGTCGTTGACCCACGCCGCGGCGGCGATCCCCGCCCCGTAGGCCGCGCGCCGGGCGCGCTGTACGGCCCGCTGCCGTCGCGGGCGTCCCGGAGTACCGGACGGGGCCGCGAACACGAGCCACGCGCTCACTGCGCGCCGCCGAAGTGGACTTCGCGGAGACGGCGGCACTCGGCCAGGTGCCGCTCCAGGAGCTGGCAGCGCTTGGCCGCGGCCTCAGCCACGGTGATCCGGCCGGCCGATTCCTCGGCCCGGACGTGGCCGAGGGCATCGTCTAGGGTCTCGTCGAGTTCGGCCATCGCGGACATGTAGGTGCTGTGGCCGGTGGTTGGATGGTTGTCCATGGATGCTGGTCCTTTCAGCGTCCTAGGGCCCGGTCCGGCGTCTGCGTCGCCGCTCCGGGCCCGCTGTCGTCAGCGGGACTGAATGCCGAAGTGCCCGCCGCGGCCTGACCGTTCGCGGCGGGCACTTCGCCGGGTTCCCGCCGTGTTCCGGCACGGCGGGACCAGCTCGGGAAAGCGCGTGCGGGAGTGGTCAGCCTCCCGGCATATGAAGTTGTCGGCGCTGGTGCCGGGCCTCGCATACCGGCGTTGTCAGCCGCCGGCATCCAGGCGCGGGGCCCGGCACGCAGCGCCCGCGGGAAGCTGGTGGGTCAGCTTCCCGCGCTCTCCTTCGGGTGAGAGGCCCGGCGGCGCGGGTGCGAACTTCGGAAGGGAGCCCCCGGCGCTGGCGGCCTGGACCGGGGCCAGGCCGCCACGGTGGTGCTGCCAGCCGTTGCCTCCTCCGGAGGCGCTCAGCGGCTGGCCATGCGGCGGACGGTTGCCCGATCCGTCCCCGACACTACATCGCATGCATGGCCATGTAAAGCCTTAGAAGGATTAGGGCAGGTAGGCAAGGCTATACCGTCAATCACATGGCTCTCGGACGTCCCGCCTTCAACGCAACCTCGGCCACGCCCCTGTATGAGCAGGCGGCCGACTACATCGCCGCGGCGATCGCCTCGGGCGAGCTGGAGCCCGACCAGAAGCTGCCCGCCGAGCGGGACCTCGCCGAGCAGTGGGGCATCGGCTACCTCACCGTACGCCGGGCGATGCAGGAACTGCGCGAGCGAGGCCTCGTGGTCAGCCGGGTAGGCAAGGGCACGTTCGTCGCCGAGCGGCCCGGGGCGTAGCCCGGTTGGCGTAGACCAGATCTGACCAGCTTTCGTCAGCCCCGGCGAGACCGCCCAGGACGGCGGCGAAACCCGTGAGCTGCCTCACGGATTCGGGCCCTCCGCCGGGTAGGTCCTGGCGCACTCTGGTCGGCCCCGTCAGCATGGCGCCCAAAGTGCGTCAGCTGGGGCGACTTCGGGGGCGTTGCGCAGGCCCGTACCTGGACGTCCCCGCCGCGCGACCGGGTGATACCGCGGTGATAAAAGACACCGGCTATGACGACCGACGAATGGCTGCAAGCCGTGCTCGCCACCGCCCCGCCGCTCAGTGATGCGCAGATCGTCGAGATCGGCCGGGTCTTCCGGGCCGTCCTCCCGCACATGCAAGCGGCCCCCGCCACCGCAGCAGGGGCCGCACGGCACGACGCGTCGTATGCGGATCCGGCGGACGCGTCGCGCAGGACCTGAGCGAACCCGTCGGCCGACGTCGGGCGCGACCCGTCGCATTCCACCGCGGCGGGACACGACGGGTCGCCTCGAGGCCTGCGCGACGCGTCGGCCCGGGCCTTCCGCGACAGGTCGCCCGGGCCCGGAGGAGACGCGTCGATGGCGGCCGAGGACGACAGATCCGGATCGGCACCGGCGGGCAGCGGTGGCGCCCCGTCCGGCGCCTTCGGCGGTTCTTCGCCAGCCAGGCATGGGCCTGCGCGACGCCAGGGCGCGGGCACGCTCGCCGCCGCGCCGGGCGCGGACGGCTGACGGTCACCATCCTGTGCGCGGCACGGGTTCCCTCCCTCGCGCGGACGGCTGACGGTCACCGTCCCCGATGACGGACGGTCACCATCCGGTCAAAAAACGGCGTTGCGTGGTACCACGGGGGGACCAGCGGGCGGGAGGAGGGTCGTCAGGGGCCGCTGCTAAAAAATGCCAGGTCGGGGCCTGGCGTGCAGGTTACGGGCCGTCATGTCCGTTTCTGCATCCGGCCGCCGCGGCTGGAGTTGCATGACCGGTGAGCAGCGACGATGTTGGACTTGTCGTTGGTGCCGCCCCGGGCCTTGGGTACGAGGTGGTCGGCGGTCGCGGGGTCGTCGGCGGTGAACGGGCCTGAACACCAGTGGCAGACGGTGGCTTCGGCGATCACCTCGGCCGAGATCTTCCGCCACTCGGCGCCGTACCCCCGTTGCGATGCGCTCGGCCTGCCTGGCGGGTCGGTATTCTTCCTGATCCTGGCCTGCTCCTGGCACGGCGGGCATCTCAGGGTCCGCGTGACGTCCAGGTCGAACAGGACGCTGTGCGCGCCTGGCCTGCGGGCGGGAGAGTTGCAAGCCGCGCAACCCTGGCATTGGCAAAACCGCCGCGGCACGGTCAGCGCTGCCCGGTGAGACGGGCTTGTGCCGCGGCGATGGCCGCCTCGACGACGGCGCTCGCTGCGGGGTCGGCGAGCACGGCCTCAGTGATCGTGCTGCCCGTTATGAACGCCCGCTCCTCTTCGCCGAGCACCTCGTGCGCGGCGGCCAGGCGGACGACGAGATCGAGCAGCGCGAATGCCGCACCGTACACGAGGGTCCGCAGTTCCCGTTCGCCGCTGTCGGCGAGCAGCGCCAAGAGGGCTTCGTCGTCGTTGCTGATGGCCGAGCGGACGAGGGCGTACAGGGTGCGGGTCGTCTCGGCCATCTCATCCTCGCTGCGGGGCCCGTATGCCGGTGCTCCTGTCATGCTCACCTGCCTACCACCTCGACCTGGCCGCCCTTGACCCGGATGTTCTTCTTGATCAGGGACCACAGCGCGTCGTTGGCGTTCCCGGCGAACTCCAGCCGCACCGTCTGCACCCCGGCTCCCCCCTGCGCCGGCGAGCTGGCGGCGGCCGCCGCTGCGGTCCGCGCCGCCGCCGCCCGCACCGAGGACTGCTGGGAGCCGACGGCGCTCACCGTGGCGTCCGCCAGCGACCCCGCGGCGCTGGCGACGTCGGCCAGGGTGTCGTGCATGCCGAGCGCGAAGCCAAGGCCGGTGAACACGCCGAGCTCGCGCGTGACCTTGCTCGGCGACTCGATCAGCAGCGCCGCCTCGATCGTGGCCCGGGCGATGTCGGCGATCTCCATCGCCTCTTCCTCGACCAGCGGCGCGGCCTCGGCCAGCCCGGCGGCCATTCCCTCGCCCATCGCGGTGCCCGCCGCGGCGCCCCCCTCCATCGCCGCGTCCGTCATCTCGGCCGCGGCCGCCGTCAGCACCTCCGGAAGTTCCTGGATTGCCTCAGTGAACCCGCCGACCAGGGCTTCACCGGCAGCCGTCCCCGCACCCTCGGCCTCAGCCGCACCCTCTCCCAGGCTGCCGAGCGCCTCGGCCACCGAGGCGGACAGCTCGGCCAGGCCGCCGGTGAACCCGGCCACGTACCCTTCCGCGGCGGCAGCGCCCGCGCCTTCCGTCCCGGCCGCGCCTTCCTCTAGCGTGCCGAGCGCCTCCGCGACGGCAGCGGACATGCCGGACAGCCCCCCCGCGAACCCGGCCACGTAGGCCTCCGCGGCGGCAGCTCCGGCGCCCTCGGTTTCCGCTCCCCCCGCTTCCAGCGTCCCGAGCGCCTCCGTTACGGCGCCCTGCATCCCGGACAGGCCGCCTTCGAATCCGGCCGAATAAGCCTCGCCGGTCTCCTCGCCAGCGCTCGCCGCCTCGGCGTCGCCGCCTTTGAGTGCCCCCATGTACGCGGAGATCATGTCGGCGACGGCCGTGACCGGGCCGGTCAGGACGGACGCCACCTTCATCGCGCCGAACAGGGTGATCAGCCCGGCGATCACCGGAGCCGGGATTTTCGCCAGGCCGTTCAGGACGTCCGTAAGGGCGGCCAGCGCCGTCGGCGAGATCATCTCGACCGCCCCGCCGATGTTCTTCAGGATGGTCATGATGTCGGAGAAGTCGGTCTTCAGCTCGCCGATGGTCTGCTCGTTGAAGATCTTCGACATGAAGTCGTCGAGGCCGCTGGACTTGACGCCCTGCGCCCAGTCGTCGAAATCCTTGGCCAGATCCGCGATATCGCCCGCTACCTTCGAAATCTCCGGCGCGAAGGTCACGAACAGCGACCCGAGCGCCTGGCCGACACTGCCCGCGGCCGATTCGAAATCCTGCATGGACGACGTGCCGACCGACTGCAGCGCCTGGCCGAAGCCCTGGGCGGACTGCGCGCCGGTTTCCAGGGCGGTCTCCAGCTTCTGGGCTACGCCGGTGAAGCCGCCGCTGGTCATGGCCGCAGCGCCCACGGCAGCGCCGAGCAGGCCGAGCCCGGCCGCCGCGCCGACTGCCACGGGACCGAGGGTCAGCACCGCCGCCGCGATCCCCATGACCAGCGGCGAGATCTCAGGGAGATTGCCCTCGCTGATCTCGATCTCTTTCGGCTTCTGCAGCTCGGCCAGCTCGGCCTGCAACGTGGCGATCTTGAGCTCGGCCTCGGTCGCGTCCGCGTCGATCGTGATCCCGGCCTGCTGGGCCTTGAGGATGGCGATCTTCAGCTGCAGATCGTCGATGACCGCCTTCGCCGCCGTGTCGTCGGCGGTCAGGGCGACCGTGGCCTGCTGCGCCGTCAGCTTGTCGACCTTCGCCTGCAGGGTCGCGATCGTCACCTCGGCCGGCGTCGCGTCCGCGTCGATCTCGACGCCGTTGGCCTGCGCGGTCAGCACGGCAAGCTGCCGCTTCAGCTCGTCGATCGTCGCGTCGGCCTCGGCCGCGTCGGCCGCGATCGCGATCGTGGCGCGCTTTTCCTTCAGGTCGTCGACCTTGGCCTGCAGCTCGTCGATCTCCGCGTCGGCCGCCGCGGCGTCGGCGTCGGCCGTGATGGTGACCCGCTGCTGGCGCAGGTCGTCGAGCTTGGCCTCCAGGTCCGCGATCTCCGCGTCCAGCTCGCCCTCGTCGAGGGTCACCGGCACCGACGCGGCGAGGTCCTTCAGCTGCTGGCGGAGCACCTGCATCTGCGCGCTGGCCGACGCGGTGTCGATCCGGACGGCCAGGTCGGGGTTGTCGGCCTTCAGCTCGTCCGCCAGGGCCTTGATCTCGGCGATCTTCTCGGCGGCGTCCGCGTCGTCGCCCTGGATCTGGAGCATGATCTTCTTGACCAGCGTGTCCGACATCAGGTCACCCCTTTCCCTGCGGCGGGGCCGCTCGCGCCGCGGCGTGCCGCCTCGCGGATGACGGCGGCGTCGGCCCGATTGTCGACATTCCTGTTGCCGGGGAGCTGGTGCACGTCGGGTGCGAGGCCGCCGAAGATGACTGCCCGTGCCAGCGCGCCGCAGATCGTTTCGAGCTCGGCGACGCGCTGCTCGAGCCGGGCTACCCGGTCAGCTTCATCGGCCGGCCGGGTAGCCGTGCGCCGTCCCATCACCGGGGCCTGCCATTCACCGACCGGCACAAGCACTCGCACCACGGTGTCACGCACCGCTCGTTCCGCTCGGCGAACGGCGGCTGGCAGTCCTGGTGGCATGGTCTGCAGATCATGCGTTCGGCTCCTAGTAGCCGGCGCTGGATAGCGCGAGCGGGCTGTTGGTCTCGAAGCTGGTCAGGGCTCCGTAGGAGACGGCCGCGCCCTGGTTGACGCCGCCGCCTTGGTCGGTTCCGGAGAACGTGATGTCGTCGCCGCCCCATACGACCCGTCCGGGCATGGAGGCGACGTAGCGGCGGACCTGGTAGCGGACTTGCAGGGCTCCGGAGAGGACTTCCGGCATGACCTCGACGATGGGGTCGGCGGCGAAGTAGAACAGGTCGCTGAACCGTCCGGCGAGGATCGGCGCGTAGCTGCCGTCGCCGGGGGTAACCGACGTCACCCCATATGAGGTGGTGATGCTGGGCGCGGTGGCTCCGCCGAAGGAGTCAACCAGGTTGGCGTCCTCGACGACGGGCAGGCCGTGCAGCATCTTCTGCGCGCGGCCCGGCTCGACCAGCGGCCGGTTCTGGCCGTCCGCGCTGCCGCAGATGAGCGCCCAGACCAGCGGCGACATGACGAACGCGGTCGGCGGCAGGCCCCTGTACCTGGCGATCTTGGCGTACAGCATGGCGGTGAACTGGTGCACCGACGACGTGATGTCAGTGCCGCCGTTGACCCAGGTCTGGCTGGAGGAGTTGTTCGTGTCGCTCAGCCAGATCGAGCTGGCGGCGCTGAACGTCCCGCCGGGAATCGCCCCGTTGAGCTGGCCGTCGCTGCCGGAGCCCAACAGGAGGTGCCCGTCCAGCTGCGAACTGAAATCCTCGAGGATGTCGGCGCCGACAGTGTCGTCGATCGGCGCCGGGGTCTGGTCGAGGAACTGGAATGACATGTCCAGGTTGGCGGCGATCGTCTGGATGGGTGCCTTGACCGAGCTGTCGGCGGGGTCGCGGATCGTGACGGCGGCGCCGTCCGCGGTCTGCACCGCGGTTCCGGCGCCCTGCCCGGCGGCGAGGATCGGAATGTTGACGCTCTGCACGCCCTTCGGGAGCGGGAGCTGCGTCCACAACGCCGCGAATTCGGCCCCGGCGCGCGCGCTGTGGGCGAACTGGTCGATGAACCATCCGGGGGGTGCGAAGTACCCGCCGGAGCCGTCAGTGCGGCCGGCGGCGCGGCGCTCGACGTCGCGCGATTCGTCGATCTTGTCGAATAGCCGCCCTCCGGCGCTGACCCACCGTTCGTAGACGGCGGCGGCGTGCGGGTCGCGGGTCAGCTCCCGCTCGAGTTCCCGCTCGGCGTTCAGCCGCTGCATGAGCCGGTCGTTGCGGCGGTGCTCGTACATGTTGTGGTCCTGCAGCCGCTTCACGGCGGCCTGCCATCCGCCGTCACCGTCACCGTGTCTCCGCTGCGCGCGGGCCAGGTCGGCGAAGAAGCTGTGACCGCTGCCGAGGTCGTACATGCCGCGCTCGGACACCTGCAGCTGCGCGCGGCGCTCGGCGCCCTGGTCGGCACGGGCGGCGCGTGCCTCAAGCTCCTCGGCCGCGCTGACCATATCGTCGTAATCGGGTGTCCTGACGCGCAGCCGTTCGCTGAGCTTAGGCCGGTTCGTCATCGTGATCCTTTCCCGCGGCGCCGACCGCCGCTCTGTCGCTGGCGCCGCGCTGGCGCGGCTGCCCGGGCTGGCGGGCTGGGCCACGCTGCAGGCCGGGCACCGCGGCGACCCGCTGACGGTGGTGCCCGAGGCGCTGTCGAACAGCACGCCGTGAGTGCCCTGGGCGGGCGCGCACGCGCCGCACCCGGGACAGCGGCAGTACACCTGCGCCACCTATGCCGCCTTCCGCCTGGCCAGCGCCGCCGCGCTCGCGCCGTCGATCTGCCAGTGCCCTGCCGCCGACTTGACGGCGACGAGGGCACCAGACCGGCACAGGGACCGCACGCGCTGCTCGGTGAGGACGAGCAGCGCGGCGGCCTCCCGGACCGTCATCTGCGCGACCAAGATTGCCACCGCCGCCGCGTCGGCCGGTTTCGCGGTTTCGCGCTCGCCGCTGACCTGGCCTGACGGCTTTCGGGCGAAAACGGCGAGCTGATCGCGCAACACCAGCGCGTCCGGCGCCACCGCGCCGTTGACCCGCTGCAGGTACGCCACCGCGATCCGGACGAGGACGTAGGCCAGGGCGACGTCATCACCCTCGAGCACCACCCCGCCGACGTACCGCACGGGTCAGCGGGCTGCTTCGCTGCCGACCAGCGCCCACACGGCGCCGTCGACGAGTACCAGCTGGCCATAGGCGTCACCCGGGAGGCAACGGTCGCCGTCCTGGTGCACGTCGATCGCCGAGCCCAGGTAAGTGCGGCCGCACTTCCTGCAGCTGCGAGCGCGCCGCGCGTCGTCGAGTGCCGCCTGGTCCCTGGCTTCCCGCCGCATCTCGCTCACGATGAGTGCCATCTCCCTTCCGAGCGGGCCGTGGCCTGTGAAGACCAGGAGCCCGGTGTCGTCGTCGATCGAGTAGCAAGCGCCGCTCTCCCGGCACTGGTACGTGCCGCCAGACACGACCTCGGCCGCGGCGCCGTCGAGGCACCCGCCGCCGCTGAACTTCGTGTTCACCGCGGCGCAGCCCTTCCCGCGCCCGCGGGCTGCCCGATGCAGCGGACGTGCGCGATCGCGCCCGACGGGACGAGCGACGCGTACCGCTCGAAGGTGACGATCGGCTGGCGGCACAGCGAGCAGCGCCCGGCCGGGCGCGTCGCCACGGTCGCGCCCTCGGCGAGCGGCGCGGGGAGACGGGCCGGTGCGGTGGTGAACGTCGACAACGTCAATCTCCTGTCATCGTCGGGGTTGCCGCGTCCGCGGCCAGCCGCTTGAGCAGGCGCACGGCATCGGCGCGCGTCCGCGGGTCGCCGAACCCGTCGAGGGCCCGGCGCGCGCCGGTGATCGTGGCCGAGGTGGCCAGCCACGCCCACAGGTGCGCGGCGGCGCGGCGTTCGGGCGTGCGCGGCCGGTGACGGCGCACCTCGGCCTCGGCCAGCCGGCGCAGCAGTGGGAGCGCGGTCGACGGCACCTCGATCAGCATGATGGTCCTTCCCGCGGTCGCGGGTGGTCGGCGATGGCGGCGAGCTGGCGGCCGATGGCGCCAGACTGCCCAGTCGTGGCCCTGCGATGGTCAGCGCGTGGCCCCCGGCCGGCCTGTTCGCGGGTCAATCTGCCCCGGCTGGTTTTGAGCTCCCGCCAGAGTGCGCCGCCGCGGGCGGCGATGGTCGGGCCTGGATATCCGCGGCTGGTCACGATGCCGCGCTTGCTGTTCCGCGCGCTGCAGGCGTGACGGATGCCGAGCCACGCGGCGAGCTCGCGCACGGCGTGGCCGGGCGCGGCCTCAGTCATCGTGTCCACGCTGGTCATGCGTGGCTTTCCGTGGCATGCCGGGGTCCGGGCCCGATCATCATGGCGCGCCTTCCCAGAGCCGGGGATGGTCGGCGATGGCGGCAAGCTGGTTGCCGATGGCGCCGGAGTACAGGTCGCGCGGGCGCCACAGCGCCCAGTCGGCGCCTGCGCGGGTGAGGCGGTCGCGGACGTCGCGCTGAGCGGGTGACAGCGCGCCCTGCTCGGACTTCAGCTCGCGGAACAGGATCCGGGCGCCGATGATGACCGAGTCGGGCCAGCCCGGTTCGCTGCGGCGGCTGTAGTGCGGGTGGTAGTGGGACAGGCGCAGCGCGGCGCACAGGTCGCGGACGTGCTGCTGCAGCTCGGCCTCGGACATGGCCCGGGCGGCGGCGAGACGCGGTGCGGTGATCATGGCGCGGTGCCGTTCAGCGCGGCGCCGCGGTTCATGTGCCGTGCGAGGCGCTCGTCGAGGGTACGGGCGACACGCTCAATCCGGTCCTGATCGTCGAGGCCTGCGCCGGGGGGCGACTCTTCCACATCTGCTAGGTCAAGACCTGTAGATGTGTGCTGACGGTTATGACGGGTGTGCTTAGTGACGGGTACGGCATCACTAACGCTGAGACCCGTTGGTTCCGGTTTTGAGACCCGTTGGGCCCGCAAACGCTGAGACTCGTAAGCATCTGCTGACGCACCTGAATGACCCGAACGTGTCTCACTATCGCTGAGACCCGAACGTGTCTCACTATCGCTGAGACCCGCCGCCTGGTGTGCGGCGGCTGCCGCTGCGACCTTCTCCGTGATCTCGTAGACGGCGCGGCGCCCGGGGGCTGCCTTCTTGGCGACGGTGATCAGATCGGCTCCGGTGAGCGCCTTGAGCCTGCGGTACACCGTGGCGCGCGAGCACTTGCCGCGGGCCGCGAGGTAGTCATAGCCGGGGATGCCCTGACGTGTCTCATCGCGGGCGTCCTGGGCGATGTCCATCAGCGTCCACCACTCTGGCCCGGGCTTCTCCGGCCGCGCCCACGCGACCTCTTCGGCCAGTTGCCAGCCCATGCTCAGCACCGGCCCGTGCACGGGCGCCAGGCGGCGGTTATCCTGGTCCTGGTGCCATCGTCGGGCGCACTGATCTTGTGAGGGGCCGTCCTGTCGCCGGGGCGGCCTCTCGTGTTTGCGGTGACGGTCTGTTCGCTGCTTGCGGTGGTGCGGCGACTACGCCCGTCCACCGGCGGCGGCGGTGTCGAGGCGGCGGCTGGTGTTGACGGTGCGGGACTTCTCCCAGTCGACGACGTCGGACAGCCGGTAGCGGACATGCCGGCCGATCCGCATGTACTGCGGGCCCGTGCGCTGCTTGTTCCACCCGTAGACCGTCTCGATCGGGACGTCGTATCGCCCGGCCAGGTCCGCGGGGCTCAGGTATGTCTCCTGCTGCGCCACTCTTCCGTCCTTTCGACGGCGCCTGCCCGCCGACTCTGCGGGTTGGTCATCATTGTCAGGCAGCGGTAGACAACCCGTCAAATCTGCGAGTAATATCCGTCAATACGACGGTGAAAAGCGGTGAGTGACGGTGGAAAGCGTGAGCGACGGAGTCGCGGCGAGGGTCAGGGAAGCACGGAAACGGCGCGGATGGCAGCTAGCGGACCTGGCCCAGCGGTGCGCGGACCGCGGGTACCCGGCTCTGACCGAGAACGTCATCGAGAACATCGAGCACGGCCGCCGCCGCGGCGGCAAGCGCACGCGGGATATCACGGCCGACGAGCTGCTCGTCCTGGCCTACGCGCTCGACGTGGCCCCGCTGTACCTGGTCTGCGGGCTCGACGACGACGCCGAAGTCCCGGTCACCCAGCAGCTGACTGTAAGCGCCCTGGAGCTCCGGAACTGGATACAGGGCTGGGGGGTGCTCCCAGGCACCGATGAGGAGGAATACGTCATGAGCCTGCCCGTCAGCATGCGGGGCGGTTACGCGCGGAACGTCGACGAAGCGCTCGCGGTGCTCGACAGCACTCGCGAGGAACTCCTGGCGCGCAAGGAACTCCAGGAGCGGATGCGTAGCATCCGCGAATCAGTCATGCGGGGCAGGAGTGAGGGCTGATGGCCGTCTACGACCGCTGGTGGAAGACCGAGCGCCAGCCCGACGGCACCCGCAGGAAGGTCCGCAGCGACGACTACGGCTGCAGGGAGCGCTGGCAGGTCCGCTGGCGCGACGAGCAGGGGCACCAGCGCAAGCAGTCCCACGAGCGCAAGGCCGACGCTGAGCAGGCCGAGGCGAAGATCAGGGCGCAGCTCGCGGAAGGGACCTACGTCGACCCGTCGGCGGGCCAGGTGACTTTCCGCGCCTACGCCGAGGAATGGCGCCGCACGCGCATGCACGACCCGGCCACCGCCGAACGGGTCGAGTCCGCGCTGCGGAACCACGCCTACGCCGGGGAAGGTGCGGCCGGGACGACCCCGGGCGGCGGCCAGGCGATCGGCGACTACCCGCTGCGGATCCTGGCCAAGCGGACGTCGGTCCTGCAGGCATGGATCGCAGGGCTGCCGCTGAACGCCAACTCGGCGCGCACCGTCATCGGCTACGCCTCGCAGGTGTTCACCGCCGCGGCCGAGGATGGCGTGATCGCCCGCAACCCGCTGTCGGCCCGGTCGGTCCAGCGGCCTTCCCCGGTGAAGACCGAAGCGGTTCCCTGGTCGCTGGCCGAGGTCGAGGCGGTGTCGGCCGCGCTGCCGGAATGGCTCGCCGCGGTGCCCTACCTCGGCGCCGCGTGCGGCCAGCGGCAGGGCGAGCTGTTCGCCACCGCCAAGAGCGACGTCGACTTCCTGCGCCGCGCGGTGCGCGTCGGGGTGCAGATCAAGGTCGTCGGCGGCGTCCAGGTCTTCGCCCTGCGGAAGAACAGGAAGACCAGGGACGTCCCGGTGGCTGAGCGGGTGCTGCCAGTCCTCGCCGAGCACATGCGCGCCTTCCCGCCGGCCGCGGTGACGCTGCCGTGGCATGATCCCAGCGACCCGCGCAGGCACGGCCAGCCGGTGACCCGCGAGCTGGTGTTCACCCGCCCTGGCGGCGTCCAGCTCGAGCGCGAGGCGTTCAACCGGCCGTGGCGGGCCGCGTGGGCGAAGGCGGGGATACCCGACCGGGGGCGCCTGAACGGCTGCCACGTCCTGCGCCACACCGCCGCGTCCCAGTGGCTGTCGGGCGGCCTGAACCCGGCCAAGGTGGCGTACTACCTCGGCGACACGCTGGAGGTCGTGATCAAGACGTACGCGCACTTCCTGCCCGACGACGACGACCGGGCCCGCGTGATCATGAACCTGTTCTTCGAGCCGGGCTCAAGTGCCCCCGATGTGCCCCGGGCTGCCCGGTGACCAGCGCGAGCAGCACCGCTGCCACTACTCGGTCTACTGGCAGACGGAATAGCGCCACCAGCCGGGCCGGCCCGCACCGCGGTGCGGGCCGCGGGACGTGTCGGGGCATCGCCGCGGGGCACAGCTGGAAGCCGCGCCGGGCGCGGCCACGCCGGACACCAGGGCCTCGCCTGCACCGAGAGGCGCCCGGCGCCACACCGGGACCACATCTGCGCAGCTCGCCTGGGATGCCGCCGCTACCAGCAAACCAAGGCGGGTGCGTGCCAACTGTGTGACAATCCGGCTTGCCCGCCGGCTGACTGGTGCAGGCGCAGGGGTATGCGGTGCCCCCAGCCCGTCGTAGGGAACGCGGCCACCGTGCAACGGTCCGGCTCGGCCGTTTGCTGATCATCGGGCGCCTGGCTGGAGGTCTGAGCGGCCCGCGCAGTTCGGGCCAGCGGCCTCAGGGCCTCGCCTGCACCGGGAGGCGCCCGGCGCCACACCGGCACCACATCTGCGAAGCCCACCTGGGATGCCGTGGCTACCGGTAACCCAAGACAGGGCTTGTGGCCCACCGGCCCCGCTCGGAACGCGCCCTGGAACGGGGACCGTGGCACATTGGCCCCACAAGAGCAGGACGCGCCAACTGTGCCACCATCCGGCCTGCCCGCCGGCTGACCATCGAAGCCATGGTGAGCATGTGATCGCCTCGGCCGCGCATCAATGGTCACAGCCACCGCAGGCACCACGCCAGGCGGAGGGTTTCTCCGGTTATCGTGGAGGATTTCTCCTTTGTGGTGGATCGTGGCTGCCGGGGTTGCCAGGATCCGCCACGGAAGCGCGATCCTCCACGGTAATGGGTCGTGTGGGGTTTTAGGGGCTAGTGGGACTAGGTCTGGTGCGGGCGAAGGGATATGCAGTGGCCCCAAGCCCGTAGTTCGGGGCTCGTGTGCCACAAACCCCGAACGGCCACACCCTGTGTGGCGCGCGTGTGACTGGTATGGCAGGCGGGACTGCTGCTGACCGCCAAGGGCCCGCGCATGGACGCCTCGCCTGCCTGGTCAGTAGCCGGGGAAGAGTTGGCGTAGGTCGTGGAGATTGACGCCGTCGTTCTGGACCGGCCGGGTTAGCGGGGGGGCACTCGGGATGTGCCGGGCAGCGATGGCCGGTGCAGTACCTCGTCGCTGGTCCGTTCCTGCCCTGCTCAACGCGAGGACGGGGTAGTGCTTGGTCCACTGGCAGACGGAATGAAGGAAGCGGGCCCCCAAGATTCTGGGGGCCCGCTGTCCGTTGGCCTGTGAGCCCATCTGGGCCGAGGGCCAACCGAGGGTCAGCCGCGGGTAGGCTCGGCCGGCGCCTGCGCCGCGGTCCGCCGGGTGCGCAGGGTGCGGAACGCGATCACCACGCCGGCGAGCGTCGCGATCGCCCCGACCAGGACGGCCCGGTCGGCGCCGGCCACGAACGCGCTCGCCGTCTGGTGCAGCAGCGCCGTCCCGTAGGCCCCACCGACGTGGTGCGCCGCCGCAGCGGCCACGCCGACCGAACCGAGCGTCCCGTGTGCCACGTGCGCCATCCGGCCGGCGAACACCGACGCGGTGATGCTTCCGACCACGGCCACGCCGAGCACGCTGCCCATGTTGCGGGTCGTGTCGTTGACGGCCGAACCCACCCCGGCCATCGTCGGCGGCAGTTCCTGCATGGAAGCCGACGTCGCGGCCGACATGGCCAGACCGATCCCGGCGCAGATGATGACCATGGCCACGACGTAGTGCCCGTAACCGGATGCCGCCGAGGCGGTCGCGAACAGCACCAGGCCGGCGGTGACCGCGGCCAGGCCCAGAGCGACCGGCGCAGCCGCGCCTGCCCGCTTGGCCAACGACGCGCCCAGCGGGCTGAAGACGGCCAGCGCGGCCGCCGACGGCAGCGCCCGGACCCCGGCCGCCAGCGGGCTGTAGCCCAGCAGGAACTGGAGGATCTGGGAGTTCACGAACACCGCGCCGGACAGGGCGAAGAACAGGACGGTGATCGTGGCGCCGGCGCCGGTGAAGCGCGGGTTGCGGAACAGGTGCAGCGGGAGCATGGGGTGATCGCTGCGTGCCTCCCAGGCGACGAACCCGGCCAGCAGGGCGATCGAGGCGGCGGCCAGGCCGAGCGTGGTGGCGGACAGCCAGCCGTTGGCGGGCGCTTCGATGATCGTGTACGTCAGGATGGTGAAAGCGGCGACGGACAGCACCGCGCCGGTCAGGTCGAGGCGGTCGGACCGCGAAGAGCGCGAAGCCGGGACCAGCCAGCGTCCCGCGACCAGGGCGACCGCGACGATCGGCAGGTTGACCAGGAAGATCGAGTCCCAGCTGAAGTGGGCAAGCAGCCAGCCGCCGGCCACGGGGCCGATCGCCACGCCGAGGCCGCTGACCGCGGACCACAGGCCGATCGCCTTGAGCCGCTCGGCCGGGTCGGTGAACACCGCGGTGATGATGGACAAGGTGGCCGGCATGATGAACGCGCCGCCGATGCCCATGACGGCCCGCGCCGTGATGAGTTCGGCCGTGGTCTGCGTGAACGCCGCGCCAAGCGATCCGGCGGCGAAGAGGGCCAGGCCGCCGGCCAGGGCGTAGTGCCGGCCGTAGCGGTCCGCGATGGCTCCGGCCAGCAGCAGCAGCGCGGCGAACGTGAGCGTGTAGGCGTCGACGATCCACTGCAGCCCGCTGGTGCTCGCGTGCAGGTCCCGGGCGAACGTCGGCAGCGCCACGTTCACGATCGTGGAGTCGACCACGATGACCAACAGGCTCAGGCACAGCACGCCCAGTGTGTACCAGCGGCGGGTATGGGTGCTTGTCGCCGGGCCCGCAGTCCGCGTCTGAGCCTGAGGCGGAGCGGCGCTCGCGGGGAGTGCGAGGGTGGTGCTCATGGTGACCTCCGTATGTACACCTGTAAGGCTACGACCGTGTTGTTAATATGACTGTACGACTGTAGCCTTACAGTCGTCAAGTGATTTTGAAGATAAACTTTCAGTCGTAGCGCAACGTATGTAGTCTTAAAACATCCCGACCCGGATCTTGACGCCGGGCCGCGAAGGAAGGGCAGGAAGGGAGGCCGACGATGCCCGCCAACCCGATGACTGCGGAGCAGCGCTCCGCCAGGCAACGCGCCATCGCGCAGATGCCAGCCAGGCAGCGCTCCATCGGAGAGGGAACCACGGGGGAGGGGCCGATCAGGGAGGGGCCAGCGCGGCGGCGGAACCCGCGAGGCCAGGGCGAGCGGCTGCGCGATGACATCATCGAGGCCGCCAGCCGCCTGCTGGCCGACCCGGCCGCCCCGCCGCTGACCCTGCGCGCGGTCGCCCGCGAGGTGGGTGTCGCCGCCACCTCGGTCTACCTGCACTTCGACGACATCGACTCGCTGGTCCTGGCGGTCGCCGAGCGCGGTTTCGGCGAGCTGCTCCGGCTGCAGGACCAGGCGCGGGAGACCAGCCCGGATCGGTGCTCGGGGGTCAAGGCCGGATGCCTGGCCTACTGCGAGTTCGGGCTGGCGCATCCGGGTCACTACCAGGTGATGTTCGCCAAGCCCCTGCCGCTGCCCGAGGACGCCGTGCCCGAGCAGTATCCCGGCATCACCTCGTTCCGGCTGCTGATCGAAGCGGTGGCCGAATGCATAGGCGCCGAGTCAGGCGATGAGCAGGTATTCTTCACTGCCCAGCTGATCTGGGAGCAGCTGCACGGAATAGTCAGCCTGCGCATCTCCCGGTCCGGGTTCCCCTGGCCTCCGCTGGCCGAGACGGTCACCGAGGCGGTCGACCGGCTGCTGGCGGGCGCGCGGCCGCCTTA
>Ga0335075_10002536_pt1 | contig 29286 bp, 27 predicted proteins | sample Lox_Sample_24_FD_206723 | JGI IMG/M metagenome (GOLD analysis project Ga0335075, IMG submission 206723) | Soil microbial communities from Loxahatchee National Wildlife Refuge, Florida, United States - Lox_Sample_2.4 | ecosystem: Environmental > Terrestrial > Soil > Wetlands | place: USA...
AGCGGCGGCGGGTGAAATCCAGGTTCGCGACGCCCTCATCGGCATGGCCGGAGACTTGCAGCAAGCCAGGGGAGACGTGATCGCGAACCGGCCAGTCCCGGCCAGTCTGCGTGCACAGCTCACGACTGACGGCGCGACGCTGACGACGTCCTGCCCGGCCTGATCCGCGATCCCGCGGGCCGGCCGGGGTAGCCACCGGTCAACGGCCGGCGCACCGTCGGTTGTGCTGCCTGCGCCTGGGACCGCTGGCCAGCCCCGGCCGCCCTGGCGCTCTGATAGGACTGAAGCGTGCCGGCTCAGGTGACGCAGGAGGTGCCGCGAAAGGCTAGCGGCCGCCGGGCCGCCCGTCAGCCGGCTGCCGAGCTGCCCGTGGCCAGGGTCGCCGTCGACATCTCCCTGCCGCACCTGGACCGGCCGTTCGACTATCTGGTGCCCGAGCTCATGGCCGAGTCGGCAGTGCCTGGCTGCCAGGTCCGGGTCCGGTTCGCCGGCCAGCTGACCGGCGGATTCCTGCTCGAGCGGCGGGCCGGAACCGATCATCAGGGCAAGCTCGGCTTTCTGGAACGAGTTGTCTCGCCCGAACCGGTGCTGACCCCGGAGATCGCCGGGCTGGCACGGGCGGTTGCCGACCGGTATGGCGGCACGCTGGCCGACGTGCTCAGGCTGGCAATCCCGCCGCGGCACGCGGGTGCGAGCCGCTCGAGGGCTGGCGGATCGAAGTCCGGCGAGTCGGGGACTGGTCGCGGCGATCTGGTGGCTGCCGGGCCTGGTTCGGTGACCGGCAGTCCGGCGGCTGGGGCGGGCGTGGTCGGCCGCACTGCGGGCCGCCCGGCTGCCGAAGAGCCGGCCGCAGGAGACCCGGATGGGGGAGGACTGGCTGCGGGAGGACCGGTTGCGGGAGGACCGGCTGGGGGAGGACCGGCTGGGGAAGGAATGGCTGGGGGAGGACTGGCTGGGGGAGGACCGGTTGCGGGAGACCCGGCTGCGGGCGAGCGTGCCCTGGCTGAAGGCAGCTGGCCGCCCTGGGGACGATATCCGGACGGGCCGTCCTTCCTCGCGGCACTGGCCGACGGGCGCAGCCCGCGGGCCATCTGGTCAGCGCTACCTGGTCAGGACTGGCCAGCAGAGATCGCGCAGGCGGTCGCCGCAGCCACCGCGTCCGGCCGCGGTGCTGTCGTGGTGGTCCCTGACTCCCGCGACCTGTCACGAGTGGACGCCGCTCTGAGCGCGACGCTCGGGCCCGGCAGGCACGTGGCGCTAATGGCCAGCCTCGGCCCGGCCGAGCGATACCGGCGGTGGCTGGCAGCCGAGCGCGGCGAGGTACAGGTAGTCGCGGGTACCCGGTCGGCGATGTTCGCCCCGGTGGCTCGCCTCGGGCTGGTCGTGCTCTGGGACGAAGGCGACGATCTGCACGCCGAGCCGCGCGCGCCCTATCCGCATGCCAGAGAGGTCCTGGCGCTTCGGGCGCACCGGGCTCGCAGCGCAGCGTTGATCGGGGGCTTCGCCAGGACGGCTGAGGCTGCGCAGCTCATCTCGTCCGGCTGGGCGCGGCCGCTGCAGGCCAGCCGGCCGGTAGTGCGGCAGTTCGCACCGGCAGTGCAGCCGGCCGGCGCGGAGGCGGAGCTGGCCAGGGATGAGGCCGCCCGGTCTGCCCGACTTCCCGGCATCGCGCTGCGGACGGCACGGGCGGCACTGGCGGACGGGCCGGTGCTGTTCCAGGTGCCGCGCCGCGGCTACCTGGCAGCGGTAGCCTGCGAGCGCTGCCATTCTCCGGCCCGTTGCGACTGCGGCGGGCCGGCCGAGCTCCCTGGCCCCCAGGCACCCTTGCGATGCGGCTGGTGCGGATCCGCCATCGGCCGCAGCTGCCGTCGCTGTGGCCACCAGGGTCTGCGCGCCCTCGTCACAGGCGCACTGCGCACTGCTGAAGAGCTAGGCCGTGCTTTCGCCGGGGTTCCCGTGGTGACCTCTGGCGGCAGTCAGGTACTTGAGCAGGTCGGCGGTGACCCTGCCGTGGTAGTGGCGACTCCGGGCGCGGAGCCGGTCGCCCGCCACGGATATGCCGGGGCTGTGCTGCTCGACGGCTGGGCCATGCTGGGGCTAGCCAGCCTCCGGGCCGCCGAGGAGGCCTTGCGCCGGTGGATGAACGCAGCAGCGCTGGTCCGGCCGGCAGCCGACGGGGGCAGCGTGGTCGTCGTAGCCGATGGCGCTCAGCCCGCGGTACAGGCCCTGATCCGCTGGGATCCGGCTACTTATGCCGACCGTGAGCTCGCTGAGCGAGCCGAACTGAGGTTCCCTCCGACAGCCCGAATGGCCTCCGTGAGCGGGCCAGAGCACGCCGTGGCCGCCTTGCTCGAGGCTCTTGCCCTGCCGCAGAACGGCGAGCTGCTGGGGCCGCTGTCGGCCCTCGACGGCCGGACTGGCGCGGTCGGCCGGGCCTCCGAAGCGACCCGTTACCTGGTGCGGGTTCCGAGGTCGGAAGGCACGGCGCTGGCGCTAGCGCTACGCGCCGCTCAGGCCGTCAGGAGTGCGGCAAAGGAGCCCGGGAGCGTTCGCGTCCAGCTGGACCCTGCAGCGCTGATCTGACTACCTACCGTTCAGGTCGTAGGGTACTTGGGTGACCAACTCACCCGGCGGCCAGCGCGAGCAGCCCGCACCGGGTGCCGGAGACTCAGCCGGCGCTCAGCGGGGTCGCGTGCGGATGCCGCCGGTCCGGCTCGCGCCCCGCGACGAGCTAGCGGCCGCCGCCAGAGTCGTGCCGCTGCTACGTGCGGCTCGTGACCTGCGCGCATGGGCCGCTGGACATCCGGAGATCACGGCAAATCAGGTGCTTAACGGCAGCGCGGCCACAGCGGCGGCGGAGGCGCTTGAACTCACGCTGGATGAGCTGGACGCCGCCTGGCAGGTCGCGTCGGCTGCGCCAAGGCCCGCAGCTGACGGCAGCCAGGCGGACCTGACCTCCGTACCGCTGGCGGCCGCCAAGGCCGAGGACGTACTCAGGGAATGGGATGCCGCCCTGGCCGCGCTGCTGGCCGCCGAGGAGCTGGACGGCCTGGCTACTGCGCTGTATACGGTCGGGGCCCCGGTGCGGATCGATGCGCTGTTCGAGGCCTACTCGGCCGCTGCGGGCAGTGCCCGGCTGGCAGATCCTGCTGGCCCGCAGCCAGCCGGCCGGGCGCCGAACGCCGATGAGGCGGCAGCGCTCTCGCATGCCCTCGAAGCCCTGGCGGACCTCGGCGTCGTGGAACTCGGCACGGAGGAAGCCTCCGGGAGCCTGACAGTTGTCCTGTCGCCGCTCGGCGTATGGGGCGTGCACAGGCGATTGCTGGCGCAAGGCTGGCACGTGCCGGTGCTGGGCGCGGCCGAACCGGACAGCGCGGTGGGCTTGCTGATGACACTAGCCAGCTGCGATGCCGAGGACGGCGAGTCAAAGATCAACGAATGGCTCGACGGCAGATCGGAAGAGCAGGCCGCGGCTCAGCTGATCGCGGCCGCGGCGGCCGGAACGCCCGGCCTGCGCGGTGCTGCCTTTGCCGTGCTCGACCGGATCGGCAAGGCGGCCACGGACGAGGTGCGGGCTGCGCTCGATGAACCGCTGCTGCGCGCCCACGCGGCGGTCTGGCTCCACGAGCACGGCGAGGATGCCGAACTCGGACCGGCGGACCGCACGTGGCTGCTGGTAGACCTCGGCGCCGGGCTGCTTGAGGAAGCGGACCCGAGGGACGTGGTAGCCGAGCTGCTACCTGAAGTGCCGGCTGACGCACAGGCGGAGATAGTCGCCGGCCTGTGGCAAGTGCACCATCCCGGTGTGATTGACCTGCTCACGACGCTAAGCGAGCATCATCCGGATCCCCGCGTAGCCAGGGCGGCGCGCAAAGCCGCGTTCAAGGCGCGTTCGCCAGGTGCGGCCGGAGGGTCGCTCAGTTCGTAAACTTGATCACAGCTGGCCGCTGCGGCGACTAACGGGCGCCGTGGCCAGCGGGAGGCGGCGCTCATGCCTAAAGGAGTGTTGTGAGTATCAGGCCTATCCGCTTGTTCGGCGATCCGGTGCTGCGCACCCCGGCCGATCCGGTGACTACCTTCGACGCGGAGTTGCGCAGGCTGGTGAAGGATCTCACCGACACCATGATGGAAGCGCCGGGCGTCGGCCTGGCGGCGCCTCAGATTGGCGTAGGACTCCGGGTTTTCACCTACTACGTGGATGACGAGCTCGGGCACCTGATCAATCCGACACTTCAGCTGTCGCAGGAGCTTGAGGTCGACGACGAGGGCTGCCTGTCGTTCCCTGGTCTGGCCTACCCCACCAGCAGGTCGCTGCGTGCTGTGGCGACCGGCTTCGATATGCACGGCGAGCCGGTCACGGTCGAGGGCAGCGGCCAGCTGGCCCGCTGCGTGCAGCATGAGACCGATCATCTGGACGGCGTGCTGTTCATCGACCGGCTCGATCCGGCGCAGCGCAAGCTCGCGATGAAAGAGATCCGGGCCTCGGAATGGTGGGGCGAGCCGGTCCCGCTGGTGAAGGTTTCGCCGCACCCGACGCAGGGGAAGGCGTTTTAGCGCATGCGCCTGGTCTTCGCCGGCACACCCGTGGCAGCGGTGCCCGCGCTGGATGCGCTGTTGAAGTCCAGGCATCAGGTCGCGGCGGTCGTTACCAGACCGGACGCCAGGGCCGGGCGGGGCCTCAAGCTTGGCCGGAGCCTGGTCGCTCAGCGCGCCGCCGAGGCCGGGATCGAAGTGCTGACGCCCGCCCGGCCGTCCGAGCCGGAGTTCCTTGCCAGGCTGCGTCAGATCGGTCCTGACTGTTGTCCGGTGACCGCTTATGGCGCCCTGCTTCCGCAAGCCGCACTCGAGATCCCGCCGCACGGCTGGGTCAACCTCCACTTCTCGGTCTTGCCGGCCTGGCGCGGCGCTGCGCCGGTGCAGCACGCGATCATGCACGGCGACGATGTCACTGGCGCGACGACCTTTCGCATCGTGCGGGAACTTGACGCCGGCCCGGTGTACGGGGTCCTGACCGAGGCGATCCGGCCGGGTGACACCGCCGGAGACCTCCTGGAACGGCTGAGCACGGCCGGTGCTGATCTGCTCGTGGCCACGCTGGACGGGATCGAGTCCGGTGAGCTCGAGGCGCGCGAGCAGCCCGCCGACGGCATCAGCCTGGCACCAAAGATCACTCCGGCTGACGCGGAGGTCGACTGGCGCAAGCCCGCCATCGCGATCGGGCGGCAGATCCGGGCCTGCACGCCGGAGCCGGGCGCGTGGACCCAGCTGGATGGCGTCCGCATCAAGCTGTGGCCGGTGACACCGGCACGAGTGACACCGTCGGCTCCGGTCTCGGCGGTAGCAGAGTCAACTAGCCCGGTGTCAACTGGCACCGGCCAGCTCGCGCCCGGCGAGCTGCGGATTACCGGTCGGGGCGTGCTCGCAGGTACCGGCTCGGCGTCAGTGACGCTCGGCGACGTGCAGGCGGACGGCAAGCGCCGCATGCCCGCGGGCGACTGGGCACGCGGGTTGCGCTTGGACGGCCGATCGGCTGTGCTCGGCTAACGTGTCCGGGATACCGAAGCGATCCGACACCCGTTCGTCCGGGACCGGGTCACGCCGCACGCCACGATCAGCGGCCCGTGATCCGGTCCGGCGCGGTCCGGCGCCCCGTGATCCGGCGCCCCGTGATCCGGCCCGTCGGGTGGCGCTCGACCTGCTGATGGCAGTCGCCGACCGGGATGCCTACGCCAACCTGCTGCTGCCGAAGCTGATCGCCCAGCACAACCTGGCTGGGCGGGATGCGGCGCTGGCCACTGAGCTGAGCTACGGAACGCTGCGCGGCCTGGGCAGCTACGACGCGGTGCTTGGCATCTGCTGCGACCGGGACCTGAGCTCGCTTGACCCGGCCGTGCGCGAAGTGCTCAGGCTCGGCACGCATCAGCTGCTGGCCACCAGGGTCAAGCCACATGCGGCCGTCGCGACGTCGGTCAATCTGGTGAAAGAGACAGCGGGGCAGCGGCCGGCCGGGTTCGTCAACGCTGTCTTGCGCCGGGTGGCGACCAGGGACATGGCGAGCTGGCTGGAAATCGCCGCGCCGGCCAGCGACGCGGACCCGGTCGGTAATCTCGCTGTGCGGTTCAGCCACCCGCGATGGATCGCCGAGACGTTCGCGGCAGCGCTCGGCGAACCGCTGGATGGCGGTCTGGCCCAGACTGAAGCCGCGCTGGCCGCGGACAATGACCGGCCCGCGGTCCAGCTGTGCGCCGTGCCGGGGCTCGCTGATCAGCAGGAGCTAGTAGCGGCTGGCTGTGAGCCCGCCCGCTGGTCGGCATTCGGCGGCTACCTGAGCGACGGCGACCCGGCTGCTGTGAGCGCGGTGGCACAGGGCCGGGCAGGCGTTCAGGACGAAGCCAGCCAGCTGGCGGCGACTGCGCTGGCCAGGGTGCCCACCCGCGGGACGGACGACACCTGGCTGGATGTCTGTGCCGGGCCGGGCGGCAAGGCGCGGTTGCTCGCGGGCCTCGCCGCCACCGCCGGCGCTAGGCTCGTCGCGGCTGAGGTACGCGAGCACCGGGCTCGCCTGGTCAGATCTGCGGTCGCGCCAGCGGGGTCATCCGATGTTGTTATCGCTGACGGCACCCGACCCCCGTGGCGGCCCGGCGTGTTCGACCGAGTGATCGCGGACGTGCCGTGTTCCGGCCTTGGCGCGCTGCGGCGCCGGCCCGAGGCGCGGTGGCGGCGAACGCCAGCCGACATCCTCGCCATCGGCGCGCTGCAGCGCAGCCTGCTGGCCACGGCCCTGGACGCGGCCCGCCCCGGCGGTGTCATCGCGTACGTGACCTGCTCGCCACATCCGGCCGAGACGCATGACGTCCTCGGCGACGTGCTCGCGGAGCGAGGGGACGTCGCGGTCCTCGACGCGCCGGCCGTTCTCGCCGAGGTGCCGCAGCTGCGCTGCGGCGAAACTGGCAGGTACGCACAGTTCTGGCCGCACCTGCACGGCACCGACGCGATCTTCCTGGCGCTGCTCAGAAAGCGCTAACAGGCGCGGGCAGAACTGTGCCGCACGGCGCTCGTCGCGGCCGTGGACTGTTCCGGCGCTGACGGCTCGCAGAAATAAACGACTGCCGGAGCCCGGCCGCACAGCCCAGTCTCCGGCAGTCGCGTGGCGCGTGTTCAGTGACGCGCCCGGTCAGTAATGCCGTCGGGAGTTATGACTGCACGAATGCGATGCCGAGCGGCTGCCCGTCCAGGTTTGCCGTGCCGCTGGCGCTGATGAGCGTGCCTGCCACCGCGTTGGTTGCCGGGTTGATCACCGTGATGTCACCGGTCAGGATGTTGCCGACCCAGACTTGCGAGCCGTCTGGCGTGACGGCAACGGAGCCAGGCAGGCTGCCAACACCGATCGTCGCGACACTCCGGCCGGTGGCGGTGCTGATTGCCGTGACCGAGTTCGAGTTCATGTCGGTCACGTAGACGGTGCTGCCGTCTGGCGTGACGGCCACCGCGTATGGCTCTGCGCCAGCCGGAATGCTGTCGGTGATCCGGCCCGAAGCAGCGTTGATGACGAGAAGGCTGCTCGTCGCCGGGTTGGTCACGTACAGCGTTTTGCCGTCAGGGCTGACCGCGATGCCCTGCGCGCCGGCCGGGTCTGCAATGTCGTTGACGACCTTGCCGCTCGCAGTGCTGATGACGTCGACGCTGCGCTCCGTCGTGACATAGGCGAACTTGCCGTTCGGGCTGAAGACCACCTGCCGCGGCCCGCTGCCGACCGTGATGTCTTTGGTCACCGTGTCGGATGACGTGCTGATCACCGCCACTACGTTCGACCCGCCGGGCCCCGTGTCACCGCTGGTGACGGTGGCGTAGACCTGATTGCCGCCGGGCGACACCGCAACGTCTTGCGGGTAAGCACCGACATAGATCGGAGTCCCCTCCTTGCCGGTAGCCACGTCCACAGGGATCACGTGGTACTGCCCGGTCTCGGCGATGAACACCTGGGAGTTATCGGGTGTTACGGCCACGCCCTCGGTTGTGTCGGCGCCGGTGTAGGTATTCAGGATCGCGCCGGTGGCGACGTCGACCTGAAGGACTTCGCCTGGGCCGGCCGCTGCCACATAGGCGTCGAAGTCGCCGCTAGCGGCGGGCAGCGCCTGGCCGGCTGCCGGATGGAAGCCAGCGGCCAGGTGCTTGCCGACCTGGTACTTGAAGTTGCTCTGCGGAGCGTTGGCGACGTTCTTGCCATGGGTCGCGCCGAACCCGCCGGCGATGCCGAAAGCCGCCGCTGGAGCTGCGAGCACGACCACGACGATGGCAGCAGTCCAAGATAGTCTCGCTGCGCGCCGCCGGGATCCGCCGGCGTTCGCCCGTTTCCCCGTGCTGGCCGGATTTGGGCTGGCGGGGTCTGGGCTGGCGGGGTCTGGGCTGGCGGGGTCAGAGCTGGCCGGGATAGGGCTGACTGAGTCTGCAGACATGTTCGGTTCTCCTTTCGCCCGTAACCGTCAGATCTCGCGGGTGGTGTTGCGCGGCCGCGGCCGCGGACCGGTCTCCTGGACGGGCGGCGTCTGGCTAGCGCCGGGGAACGCGGGCTCCGGCAGCGTGTTCACGTTGATGGCGGCCTGCGCCAGTTGCTCCTTCGTGCCCGGCAGGTGCGGCACCGCGCTGGGGAACTGCGGGAAGCCGAACGCCGACGTCAGGTCGCCGAAGGTTGACCGCCGCCACGGCGTGATGTTCGGGATCGTGACACCGGTTAGCACCTCAAGGAACTGCAAGACCGAGGTGTGATCGAAGTTCTGACTGGCAATCCAGCCGCCCTGAGTCCACGGCGAGACGATGATGCACGGCACCCGGAAGCCGCCGCCGATCGGCCAGCTGGGGTCGCCGCCGATCGCAATGAACTCGTTCGGCGTGCCGGGCGGGGGAGTGGGCGGCAGGACGTGGTCGAACAGGCCGTCGTTCTCGTCGTAGTTGAGTATGAACACCGTCTTGGCCCAGACATCCGGGTTGGCGGCGATCGCGTCGATCTTGCTGGCGACGAAGTCGGCGCCGGCGGCCGGGGTGTAGTCCGGGTGCTCGGACTGGTAGCTGGTCGGTATCAGCCAGGACACTGTCGGCAGCCGGTCATGCATGGCATCCCACTCGAACTGGCCAGGCTGGAAAGTCCGCATCCCGCTCTGGTACAGCGTCGAGCTGACCGGGGCGTTCTGGAAGCTGCGGAACATCTCCAGCAGGTTGGTCTCGTAGTTGTCGACTTCCTGGTAGACCTGCCAGCTCACGCCGGCATCGGTCAGCGCTTCCGGGTAGCTCTGCCATTCGTACGGGACGGGATCGATGTTGGCGGTGATCGGGCCGCCGCCAACGCCCTGCGGGTCGATCGAGGCGCAGATGTGCATGAGCCTGTTCGGCCAGGTCGGACCAAGGACCGAGCAGAAGTAGTGGTCGCAGATGGTGAAGTTTTCAGCGAGCGCGAACTGGAATGGAATGTCCTCACGGGTGTAGTAGCCCATGGTGTAGGGACCGTTTACGCCCTTCGCGGCTAGCTGGGAGGGGACAAAGTTGTCCATCGCGCCGTTGTCCCACATCGTGTGCTGGTAATGCCAGGCGTGACTGCTCGACGGAATGGCCTGGGCGCTGGTGGCCAGCGTGTTGAGGCGCCACGGCAGCAGGTAGCCGTCTGGGTTCTGCGGGTCGGGCTGGTAGAAGACCGACTTGCCGGTGCTGAGGGTAAGTGCGTTCGGGTCCGCGAAGCCCGCGACGCCTGGCAGGGTGCCGAAGTAGTGGTCGAACGACCGGTTCTCCTGCATCAGGATCACCACGTGCTTGATGTCGCTAAGTCGCCCGGAGCCGCGCTGCGGTCCGGCAGCTAGCGCCTTGCGGAGGTTCGCCGGGAGGAACTCGGCGGCGAAGGCAGCAGTGGCCGCAGCCCCTGCGGTACCGAGGAAGCGGCGTCTGGTGAGTTCGGGCATAGGCTTCTCCGTCCGGGAAGTGCCGGTAACTGCACAGCACGATCCATTCGGAGCGCGGCAGCATTCCCACAGTTGAGTTAATGGCCGGGAATGGCTTGATGAAGCTTTTAAAATGCGATCTTTCGCAAAATCGCGCTATTCAGGTACGGTTCATTGTCCCGTTATCGCGGCGGAAGCCGGAGGTCGCGAACCAGTAGCGCGAGCGAGCGTCAGCGCGCGAGGGCACGGGCGCGCTTGCGCCCCAGCTTGCCGCTGCCGATGTCGGCGCGCTTGCCTTGCTCGTAGCCGTCACCGTAGCCGCTGCCGGTGTAGGTAACCCGCGCGGTCCTGGTGCGCGGGTATGCCTGCGCGACGTTCTGCCTGATGACCATGGACCGGTCCGCGAGGACCAGTGCCGTGCGGGATGTCTGGCCAGCTGGCGCCTGCGACGCCGATTGCTCGGCGCGGTGCTCCGCGGTCCGCACCCTGGCAATCACCGCTGCCGCGAACCCGAGCAGCCAGCTGCGCCGCCAGGCGCGGACGCTGTAAGCGTCGGCAGGCACTTCGGCGCCGACGAGCCCGTGCCACATCTGGATGAGCACGGAGGTGTACAGGACGTCGGTCCGCTCGAGGTCCGATTCGTACCCGAAGATGTGCACGCGCAGTCCGGAGTCGGCCGTCACCAGGATGCTCTGGCAGCGCAGCGCCGCAGCGAGCCCGCACAGGAGGTGGGCCTGTACCCGGCCCCACGGGTTGTAGATGTCCACAATGCGGTCGCCAGGCTTATCGGTCTCCGGCCGCGTCGCCGCGAGAAGCGCCCGGTCGATGCCGTACTTAGCCATCAGCTCAGCGGCCTTGGCCGTTAGCGCCTGCGCCTCGGCGGTCGTGACGCCCTCAGCCTCTGCTTTGGCGAGCAGCTTGCGGACGCGGTCGAGCAGGCGATCGGGTGCCTCAGTGCCCGCGGACGTGCTCATCGGCTGCCTCCAGGCGATCGGGGGGTGGACGCGCGTCCGAACCTAGCCGGGCGGTCCGACAGTCCGCAGCCGCATAGGCCGGCCAGCACGGTGTCGGCCAGCACGGTGTCGGCCAGCACGGTGTCGGCCAGCACGGTGTCGGCCAGCACGGTGTCGGCCAGCACGGTGTCGGCCAGCACGGTGTCGAGGCCGCGGCCGGGCGGGCTGGATGGACGCGCACGCGGGCGTTCCCGCCAGGACGGTGGGATGGCCACGGCGGCCCGGCCTAGAATCGGCGGTGATGAGCGTGCAGATAGCGCCGAGCCTGCTGTCCGCGGACTTCGCCAGGCTCGCCGATGAGGCCGACGCAGTTTCCGCCGCGGCCGACTGGCTGCACGTGGACGTCATGGACGGCCATTTCGTCCCGAACCTCACGATCGGCCTGCCGGTAGTCGAAGCGCTGCGGCGGCACGCGCGGCTGCCGCTGGATTGCCACCTCATGATCGAGGACCCTGACCGCTGGGCCCCTGGTTACGCCGAGGCCGGGGCGCGCAGCGTGACGATCCACGCCGAAGCGGCCAGCGCCCCGGTTCGGACGCTGCGCGCGATCAGGGCGGCCGGAGCCCGGGCTGGCCTGGCGTTCAACCCCGGCACCCCGGTGCCGCCGAACGCCGACCTCCTGCCCGAGATCGACATGTTGCTGCTGATGACCGTCGAGCCAGGGTTCGGCGGTCAGCCGTTCCTCGACCTCGTGCTGCCGAAGATCCGCCGGGCGCGCGAGCTGATCGCCGCGTATGGCGGCGAGGTGTGGCTGCAGGTCGACGGCGGCGTGAGCGAGCAGACAATCGGGCGCTGTGCTGAGGCCGGCGCCGACATGTTCGTGGCCGGCTCTGCTGTGTACGGGGCGCAGGACCCCGCGGGCGCCGTGAAGATGCTGCGCGACCTTGCCGTGGCCGCCAGTGCGGCCGCAGGCTGATCGGTCCCGCCGGTGAGCGATAAAACCGATAACAGCGGGGAACGCGCCGGTGTCACCCTCACCAGCCTCGATTCCGCGCTGTTCGGCGGGGCGGAGGCCACTAAGCGGGACCTGATCGACTACCTGGACGCCGTGCGTGACCTGATCATCCCGCAACTGGCTAACCGGCCGCTGTCTGTCGTCAGAGTGCGGCCAGGGCAGGCGCCGTTCATGCAGAAAAACGTGCCGAAGTACGCCCCGGACTTCATCGCCACGATGACGGTCTGGGCCGAAAGCGCGCACCGGGATGTCGCCTACGCGCTGTGCAACGACAGGCGCACCCTGCTGTGGTTCGCCAATCAGCGAGCGGTCGAGTACCACCCGACGCTGATGCGAGCAGGCCACTTCGACAACCCGGATGTCCTGGTGCTCGACATCGATCCGCCGGCCGGCTCCGACTTCGGGCGGGTGGTCGAGGCGGCGCTGCTGGTGCGCGAGGCGCTGGCGTCGGCCGGCCTGGCCGGTGCGGTCAAGACCAGCGGCGCCAAGGGCGTGCACATCGTCGTGCCGCTGGCTCAGGGGCAGGCAAGCGAGGACGCTGCGGCGGCGACCCGTGCGATCGCGGCACGCGCCGAGCGACTCGGTCCTGCGCTGGCGACTACGGCCTTCATCAGGGAAGACCGCGGCGGGAAGGTGTTCATCGACGCCACCAGGGCGGGCGGTGCGACCGTGGTGGCCGCGTACAGCCCGCGGGTCCGGCCAGGCACCACGGTGTCGTTCCCGGTCGGCTGGGATGACCTGGGTAGCGTCCGTCCCGCGGATTTCACTGTCCGAAACGCCGCGGGCCTGCTGGCGGGCCAGGACCGGTGGGCGCGGCTGCTGCCGGATCCGCAGGTGCTGCCTGCCGAAATCGTCGCGGAGGGACACGCGATCCCGGTCGCGCGGGTGGCCGCGATGCATGAGGGCAAGCGTCGCGCCAGGGCCCGCCGGGATCAGGGCGCAGGGCAAAATTCGTGACGTCAGCAGTGACGCCGTGGTGGGTTGCTGGCGTTAGCCGGGTGATTTGTCGGCTATGGACTATGCACCCAGCAAACCACTAGGGTGGCGTACTCGGATGCCGGAGCCGCGGTCGCGGGCGGGTTCGCGGTTTGCACCGGGTGATCCCGGCGACTACCGTCGGTGGCAGCAATGACACGTATACGAAATTTCCTGCCACCGGTGTCGAGTGCTGACCGCGCTTGGCGCCGGACATCGCGGGCTAGCTTCGCTGGTGACAGACGATGCCGTGGGCCCAGAATGTGCTCATGACGGCAGTCACGAGCTCCCGCACCGCTAGCCCCGGTGCTGATAGGCACAGCGGTGATGGCCACAGCGCCGGTGGCTACGGCCCTGACGACGGTGGCGCCAGCGTGCCCGGCCGGACCGTTGCTCCGCTGCTCGAGATCCGCGACCTGTCGGTCAGTTTCGGCCCGGTGCAGGCCCTCCTCGGCGTCGACCTGGCGGTGCACGAGGGAGAGGTCGTCGCCCTGGCCGGCGAGAACGGCGCCGGGAAGACCACGCTCGTGCGCTGCATCGGCGGTGACATCGCCCCGAACAGCGGTGAGATCAGGATCGGCGGCCAGCCGGTGCAGGCAGATCCGGGCGCCCTGGCCCGCCAGGGCGTCAGCGTGCTCTGGCAAGACCTCGCCCTGTGCGAGAACCTCGACATTGCCGCGAACCTGATGCTGGGCCGTGAGCGGCGCAAGCACCTGATGTCCGAGGTCAAGATGCACACCGAGGCCAGCCGGATGCTGACAGACCTGGGCATCAGCCTGCCTGCCACTACCCGCGACATCCGCTCGCTGTCCGGCGGCCAGCGCCAGCTGGTGGCGGTGGGCCGGGCGATCGCTCACCGGCCCCGGCTGCTACTGCTCGACGAGCCCACCGCCGCGCTCGGGGTGGCCATGTCCAAGCAGGTCGAGGACCTGATCACCGGGTTGCGCCAGCAGGGCACGTCAGTGCTGCTGGCCTGCCATGACATCGACATGATGTTCCGGCTGGCAGACCGGATCGTCGTGCTGCGCCACGGGCGGGTGGTAGCCGAGGTCAGGCCGTCGGAGGTGCATCCGGATGACGTGATCGCGCTGTTGTCGGGGCAAGACGCGGACTCCTCGGCGCGCAGCCAGCTGACCAGGCTGCACGGCCTTACCGGGCGGCTCGTCAGCGCCGATCCCTCGTCCAGCCTGTCGCTGATCTTGTCCGCGCTCGGTGCGGCGCTCGGCAGCGAGCGGTTGTGCATCCATCTGGTATCCGGCAACGAACTTGCCTGCGCAGCCTCGCTCGGCGTGGCCGACCCGCTGCTGTCAGCCTGGACGAGACTGCCGTTCGGCCCGGCAGGCGGCCCCGCCGGGGTCGCGGCGGCCACCGGGGAACCGGTCATCGCCGAAGACGTGCGCGGCGGCGGTAGCTGGGCACCGTTCGAGAGCCTGGCGAGGTCGGCCCGCGTTGCTAGTTCCTGGTCGGTGCCCGTGCTCGGCCCGCGCGGACTGGCCGGGGTGATCACGGTATTCCGGTCGATGCCAGGCAAGCCGAAGCGCGACGACCTGGACCTCGTCACGCTGTACGCCGGATACGCGGCCAGCGCCATCGAGCGCGACAGCCTGCTTGACGAGGTCACTGCCCGCAACCGCGTGCTGGAGACGATCAGGGAGATGCTCGAAACGCTGGCAGGGCCGCTGCCGGTGAGCCAGAGCCTGGGGGTCGCGCTGCAGGCACTGTGCCGCGGCCTGCAGGCAGACGAGGCCGTGCTGGTGGTCCGCCGTGCCGCGCAGGAGCCGGAGGTGCGGGCCGCGGCCGGAAGAGCTGACCGGCCGCTGGCCGGCGGAAGCGATGACCTCGTTGCAACCGCGGCCGGCGTGCTGAGCCAGTCGCTCACCGACGACGTTGCGGTTCACGCACATGGCGTCCGCGGCCGCATGGTGACGGTGCCGTTCGCTGCACCGGGCGGTGGCGCGGCGCTGGTGGCTTGCTGGCGGCACGCGCCGCAACCCGCCGATGCCGCGGCGCTAGCCGAGGACGCGGCTCGCTCGCTGCAGCTCGCGCTTGAGCGCGAGGAGGCGTCCGTCGCACATCAGGAGGCGCTCACCCTGCGCCGGTCGCAAGAACTGCAGCGCGGTTTCCTGTCCCGGTTGAGCCATGAGCTGCGCACCCCGCTGACGGCGATCCGTGGCTACGCTTCGAGCCTGCTGCAGCCAGACGTCACCTGGGACAGCGAGTCGCAGCACCGCTTCCTGCGGCGGATCGCGGCAGAGTCAGCCCGGCTCGGGCGACTCGTTGATGACCTGCTCGACTTCTCCGCCATCGAGTCTGGCATCCTGCGGCTCCAGCCTGACTGGTGCGACCTGTCGCTCGTGCTCGAAGCAGCGATCGCGTGCCTGCCGCCTGATATCTCACCGCCGGTCAAGCTGTCCTGCGCGCCCGGCCTGCCAGTGATCTGGGCCGACCATGACCGGCTTGAGCAAGTTTTCGTGAACCTGCTGGCGAACGCGGTCGGCCATAACCCGGCAGGGACGAACGTTCGGATCACCGCTGTCGCCAGGGCCGAGCACGTTGAGGTCACCGTCGCGGACGACGGAGCAGGCCTGAGCCCGGACACGGCCAAGGCGCCGTTCGAGCCGGCCAGGCGGCGGCGCGGCCCGACCGCCGGGGCAGGGCTCGGGCTGTCTATCGCTCAGGGAATCGTGACCGCTCACGGGGGCCGGATCGAGCTGGTCGCGCAGCCGCGCGGTACCTGCTTCCGGATCTGCCTGCCGATCGAAGCGGAGGTCAGGCTGGCATCGGCGCGGCCCGCCGTGCCCGTGCTTGCCGATAAGGCGCCAGCCGGTGCGGCGCCTGATGCTCCGGCGTTCCCGATCGAGGCCGCCGCGGCCCGGAGGGGAGCCGGCGCCGGTGACAACTGAGGCAGCAACGCGCGCGCTGGTGGTGGAGGACGACCCGAACATCGTGGACCTGATCCGGTCCAATCTCGCTGTCCGCGGCTTTGACACCGTGGTGTCTGCTGACGGCCTGCGCGCGCTGCGGCTGCTGGAGACCGAGTCGCCGGACATCGTGCTGCTCGACCTGATGCTGCCGGAGATCGACGGCTTCGAGCTTTGCCGGCAAATCAGGGAGCGATCATCCGTCGCCATCATCGTCGTATCGGCCAGGGGCGGCGAGCGCGACAAGGTGAGCGCGCTGAACGTTGGCGCCGACGATTACATGACTAAGCCGTTCAGCATCGAGGAACTGCTCGCGCGAATCAACGCCACCCTGCGCCGGACCCGGCCAGCCGGGCTGCCGGCTGAGACGGCGCCAGCGGTCATCACCGTCGCCGACCTGGTGATCGACCTGGCGAGCCAGCAGGTCACCCGAGGCGGGGCGGCGGTGCACCTGACCCCGACGGAGTTCGCTCTGCTGCGCGAGCTCGCGATCAACCGGGGCAAGCTGCTCAGCCACGCCCACCTGCTGCGGCGCGTGTGGGGCCACGGGTACGAGACTGAGACCGAGTACGTCCGGGTCTACATCCGGCGGCTGCGGGCAAAGCTCGAGACCAACGGCACGCCGCTGATCGTCACTCAGCCGCGGGCCGGCTACCGGATTCTGGCGGACTGATAGTGCGCGTTGATGCAGCCGTACGCCGGCCGGGTATGCGGGCAGCCCCGGCGCTTTCCGGCGCGCAGCTTGGACGCGCCGCCGGAACAACAACCGGTCGGCTGCGCAAGCATATTGGAGCAGTTGAAACCGGCTCGTTGCGTAAACGTGTTGTTGCCGACTTCGTTAACACTTCGACTGCCGGATGCGCGGCGGAGCCCTGTGACCTGCTGGTATTTCGTTTACGAAATATTCATGAGGTTACGCGGATGTTAACGCAGTCGTTCACCGTTAGCGTCCTAGTGTTTGCGACGGAAGACGATTTGACCCCCACGCGGGATAGTCCGCTGGGCTCGCGCAGAGCCCGTCATTACCCGGCGACCCGCTGACAAACGAGGTGGTTTTCTTGCGCTCAGTTTCCAAGGCAGTGGCCGCCGTGGCCATCGCGAGCAGCGCGGCCTTGCTCGTGGCCGCCTGCGGCAGTTCAAACAACTCGGGTGGCTCATCGAAGCTCAGTTCATCCCAGGTGCCGAAGCTCAGCTACACCGACTTCAAGCTCGATTTCTCGGCCATGTCCAAGCTCAAGATCCTGGCCTCGCACGGCTCAGGCAAGATCGCTGCGATCCTGCCTGACACCGTGTCCTCGACCCGGTACGTCGAGTTCGACGCCCCGTACCTGGCCAAGGCTCTGACGGATGCCGGCTTGCCGAAGTCGGATCAGATCATCCAGAACGCGCAGGGCCAGGACGCGACCGAGTACGCGGACGCGCAGGCCGACATCACCAAGGGCGCGAAGGTCCTGATCATGGACCCGCTCGACCCGGCAACCGGCCAGAAGATCGAGTCCTATGCCAAGAAGCAGGGCGTGCCGGTCATCGACTACGACCGGATCACCCTCGGCGGCAGCCGCAAGTACTACGTCAGCTTCAACAACGTCCTCGTGGGCACGCTGCTCGGCAAGGGCCTGGAGAGCTGCATCACCTCAGAGAAGGTTAAGAGCCCGAAGGTCATCGTCATGCGCGGCGACCCGACGGACAACAACGCCACGCTGTTCGCCGACGGGTACGACGCCGTTCTGAAGTCGCAGTTCTCCAGCGGTGCGTACAAGGACGTGTCCAACCCGGCGGGCACCTGGACGCCGACAACCGCGCTGACCGAGTTCCAGGCCGCCTACACCAAGAACCCGGACGCCAACGCGCTGCTCAGCCCGAACGACGAGAACGCTTCGCCGATCATCACCTATCTGCAGAGGAAGGGCGTCAAGCCGGACACGTTCCCGGTCACGGGCCAGGACGCTACCCTCACCGGTATCCAGGACATCATCTCTGGCTACCAGTGCGGCACCGTGTACAAGCCGATCTACCTAGAGGCCCAGGCCGCTGTGGCGCTGGCCATGTACCTGCGTGCGGACGTCAACCCGCCGTCAACGCTGGTCAACGGAACGACGAAGGACATCGACGAGAGCAACGCCCCGGTGCCGTCCATCCTGCTGACGCCCGAATGGGTCACCGCGAGCACCGTCGAGCAGACGATCGTGAAGGACAACTTCGTGCCGGCTAGCCAGATCTGCACCAACAAGTCGCCTGCCTCGGGCCAGCCAACGTACGCGGCCGACTGCTCGAAGTACGGGATCTCCTAATGAAACTGAGCGCTGACGACCGAGCCCAGGCGGCACGGTGGTAGCCAACAGCGCCGGGGACGGTGCCACGCCCGCAGCCGCGGGCGTGGCACCGTCCGTGCCCGGCACAGAAATGGCCGGCGCGCCGCTGCTTCGGCTGCGGGGGGTCGGCAAGGCATTCGGTCCGGTACAGGCCCTCACCGGGATCGATCTCGACATACCGGCAGGTCAGGTTACTGCTCTGGTGGGCGACAACGGGGCCGGCAAGACGACGCTGATCAAGTGCATCGCGGGCATTCACGAGCCGAGCAGCGGACAGCTGCTCTGGAACGGCCGGGCAGTGCACCTGCACTCGCCGAAGGACGCGTCCAATCTCGGCATCGCGACCGTCTACCAGGATCTGGCGCTAGCTGACAACCTGGACATCGTGCAGAACATGCTGCTGGGGCACGAGAAGACCCACTTCGGCATCCTTGACGAGATCTCGATGGAGCTGACCGCCAAGCAGACGCTGAAGGATCTCAGGGTCACGACCGTCAGGTCGATCAGGCAGCCGGTCGGCTCGCTGTCCGGCGGCCAGCGGCAGGCAGTCGCGGTGGCCAAGGCCGTCATGCAGGAGGCCAAGCTCGTCATCATGGACGAGCCGACTGCGGCGCTCGGCGTGACCCAGACGGAGCTGGTGCTCGACCTGATCACCACGCTTGCCAGCCGCGGGCACGCCGTCATCGTCGTCTCGCACAACCTCACGGACGTGTTCCGGGTCGCTGACCGGGTCGCTGTCCTGTATCTTGGCCGGCTGGCTACCGTGGGCCCGGCGTCAGAGTTTGACTCGCAGTCGGTCGTCGAGTACATGACCACCGGGTCGGCTAGCCGCAACGGCAATGGCAACGGCAACGGAAGCGGCATCGCGTCAGCTGCCTCGACTGCGGCCAGCAGCGGCTCGGAGGGCCGACAGACATGACATCTACCGAGAACCAGGAGCCGACTACGGAGCAGGCGCCAGGTCCTGTCAGTGCGGCCAGCACGACCGACGCAGGGGTCGTGGCTGCAGGTACAGCGACCTCGCCGGACCTGCTGGTCAACTCACTGGGCGAGTACGCCCGGCTCTGGTTGCGGCGGGTGCGCAGCGGCGACAGCGGCGCGCTGCCGGTGATCATCGGACTGATAGCGCTGGTGATCTACTTCCAGGTATCCCAGAGCTCTTTCCTGTCGGCGAGCAACATCGCCAACCTGATGGGCCAGGCCGGCTGGATCATCACGATCGCCATGGCGCAGGTCTTCATCTTGCTGCTCGGCGAAATCGACCTGTCGGTCGGATTCAACGCGGCCATTGGCGGCACCATCACGCTGTGGGCGGTGTCGATCAGCCATCCGTGGCCGACGGCGCTAGCCATCCTGGTAGGCCTGCTTGTTTGCGCGGCCATCGCCGCGATCGAGGGCCTGATCATCGTCTGGCTCAAGATCCCGTCGTTCGTGGTGACGCTCGGTGGCCTGCTCGGCCTCAACGGGGTGCTGATCTGGCTGTTCGATGCGTCGAAGTCGGTCAGCGTCGGCGGTACGATCTCCGACCACAACAACTTCATCAACGGTCTGGTGGGCGGTAATCTCAGCGCCAGCGCCGGGTGGATCGTGCTGATCGCGGCCGTCGTACTGGGCGCCATCTTCATGATCATGCGGGACCGCCGCAGGGTGGCCAATGGCCTTGAGGCGCCGCCGCTGGGCGTGACCTTGCTGAAGCTCGGCACCATGGCTGTGATCGGCGCGGCGCTGGTGTGGGTTCTCAACATCAACCGCGCGGCGTTCGGGACGCTGGAAGGCGTCCCCTGGGTCGTCGTGGTCGTGCTCGTGCTACTACTCGCGTCGAACGTGTTGCTGACGCGGACGAGGTTCGGCCGGTACATCTACGCCGTCGGCGGTAACGCCGAGGCGGCCAGGCGGGCCGGCATTAACCTGAACCGGATCCGCGTCCTGGCCTTCACGCTCGCCGGGCTGTTCGCCGGCATCACCGGCATCCTGTACTCCTCCTACCTCGGCTCGATGTCGGAGAACTTCCCTGGCGGTCAGTACGTGCTGTACTCGGTCGCGGGCGGTGTCATCGGCGGGGTCAGCCTGTTCGGCGGCCGGGGCCGCATGCTGGGCGCGGTGCTCGGTGGCTTTGTCGTCGCTGTTATCTACAACGGCGTCGACCTGCTCGGCCTCGGTGCGGCCGGGCAGTACATCTGGACCGCTCTGGTGCTGCTGGCCGCGGTTACCCTGGACGCGGTCGCGCGCCGGGGCAGTGCCGTCCGGTAGTCCGCTAGATGCCTGCGGTGACTGCCCGCCCCGCGGGGGGCGGGCAGTCATCATTCTGCGTGGTGGAGGCCACAGCTGCGGCAGGCGACACCGGAATACCTGACATGGCACACTAGTTCTGAGAAGTGCGTGCTCCGGGGTCGGTGAAAGTCCGAACCGGCGGTGATAGTCCGCGACCCGGCCGAAGCCATCGGCTGGCTGACTCGGTGAAATTCCGGGACCGACGGTAAAAGTCCGGATGGGAGGCAGCACGTGCACGGTGAGCGCCCGCTTACTGCTGCAGGGCCTGTTGAAGCAGGGCCTGTACCTGCGGGGCTAGGCGTGAACCGGTAACTGCGCCGATGGCGCATCCCCCCGGAGCCCGATGCCGGGCGAGGCCCACTCGCTCGTACGCTCCGGAGGAGGACGCGGTGTTTACCGGGATCGTGGAAGAACTCGGCGAGGTCGTCGACATCGAGAGGGCCGGCGACTCGGCCCGGCTAACTGTGCGCGGACCGTTGGTCACCGGCGACGCTAATGATGGCGACTCCATCGCGATCAACGGTGTGTGCCTGACGGTTACCGCTTCTCAGGGTGGCGTTTTCAGCGCGGACGTGATGGGCGAGACGCTCAGCCGGTCCAGCCTGGGCACGCTCACTCCCGGCACCGCCGTGAACCTGGAGCGGCCGATGCGGCCCGACGACCGTCTCGGCGGTCACATCGTGCAGGGTCATGTCGACGGCACGGGCACCCTGGTGGCCCGGCGGTCGGCCGCCAACTGGGATGTGATCCGGTTTTCGATCCCGCCGTCACTAGGGCGTTACCTGGTGGAAAAGGGATCGGTGGCGGTCGACGGCATCAGCCTGACGGTATCGGCGCTGGGCGAGTCTGACGGCGGGCACTGGTTCGAGGTGAGCCTGATCCCGGCCACGCTGGCGCGAACCACGCTCGGAAGCAAGCAACCGGGCGCGGTCGTTAACCTCGAAGTCGACATGATCGCCAAGTACGTGGAGCGCTTGCTCGCCGGGAGGACACAGTGACCTGGCAAGACGGCGCGCAGGCGGCGGCTGACAATCAGCTGGACGACGTACCGCGAGCGATCGCCGACATCGCGGCCGGGCGACCGGTAGTTGTCGTCGATGACGCTGACCGGGAGAACGAGGGCGACATCATCTTCGCGGCCAGTAAGGCTACGCCTGAACTGCTGACCTTCATGATCCGCTACACCAGTGGCGTCATCTGCGTGCCGATGCCGGGGGAGATGCTTGACCGGCTTCAGCTGCCGCTGATGACCACGCAGAACGCTGAGCGGATGCGCACCGCCTACACGATCAGCGTTGACGCCCGCGATGGCGTGACCACCGGGATTTCGGCCGCAGACCGGGCCAGGACCATACGCACCCTGGCGGACTCGGCGACCGAGCCGTACGAGATCGTCCGCCCCGGCCACGTGTTCCCGCTGCGGTACGCGCCTGGCGGCGTGCTTCGTCGCCGGGGGCACACCGAGGCGGCCGTCGACCTGGCCAGGCTTGCCGGGCTGACCCCGGCGGGCGTGCTCGCCGAGATCGTCAACGACGACGGGACCATGGCCAGGCTCCCTGAGCTACGGAAGTTCGCTGATGAGCACGGCCTGGCCCTCATCTCGATCGAGCAGCTCATCTCTTATCGCCGCCAGCACGAGCAAGTGGTCAGCCGGGTGGTCGAGACCCGGCTGCCGAATCAGTTCGGCGACTGGCGGGCCGTGGGCTACCTGAACTCGGTCGACGGGACCGAGCACCTCGCGCTGGTGCTCGGCGACCTGACGGCGCCCGGCGCAGACCCGCTGGTCCGGATGCACTCGGAGTGCCTCACCGGCGACGTGTTCGGGTCACGCCGCTGCGACTGCGGCGCCCAGCTCGACGCTGCGATGGCAACGATTGCTGGCGAAGGACGCGGTGTCGTGCTCTATCTTCGCGGCCATGAGGGCCGCGGGATCGGGCTGCTGTCGAAGCTGCGGGCCTACCAGCTACAGGACGGCGGCGCGGACACCGTAGACGCTAATACTGAGCTCGGGTTTCCGGTGGACGCTCGGGAGTACTCGACGGGCGCGCAGATGCTGACCGACCTCGGAGTGCTGTCGCTGCGGCTGCTGACCAACAACCCGGCTAAGGTCAGCGGGCTGGCCGGATTCGGCCTGACAGTGACCGGGCGCGTCGGGCTTCCGGCCCTGCCGACGCCGCACAATCTGCGCTACCTGACCGCGAAGCGGGACCGGCTCGGTCACCAGATCGATAACCTGCCGGCCGTCGGCGATCTTGGCGCAGTCGGCCTCACGGCAAATGGCCGCCCGCTGGGCGGCAGCGTTCCCGGCGCTGGCCGGGATGTCGACTCGGGCTCGGGCCCGGGCTCGCCAGCCTCAGCGGCCGGATCCGCAGCCGCTTCCGCGGGTCCGCAGTGAGCGGGGCGGGCCGGCCGGACGGGCAGGTAGTCGACGCCACGGGCCTCAGCGTCGCGATCGCGGCAACTCGCTGGCACGCCGAGATCACCGATCAGCTGGTTGAGCGTGCTGTCGCCGCGGCGCGCGCTTGCGGCATCCCTGACCCGCGGGTCGTGCGGGTACCCGGCGCCGTGGAGCTCCCCGTGGTCGCCGCTGAGCTGGCGCGCCGCCACGACGCCGTGGCTTGCCTGGGCGCGGTCATTCGTGGCGGGACGCCGCACTTCGACTACGTGTGCGATGCGGTGACTTACGGCCTGAGCAGGGTGGCGCTTGACGCCGGGACGCCGGTCGGCAACGGCGTGCTGACCTGTGACACGCTCGATCAGGCAAGGGATCGCAGTGGCGCCGGGGACAGCGCTGAGGACAAGGGCTGGGACGCGGTCGTTGCGGCGCTGGAGACCGCGCTGGTGCTCAGATCGATTCGCAAGTAGTAGCTGCAGGGCCGCTGCGGCGAGCCGTGGACTAATCGTGACGTAACGTCGCAAAGCTTGAGCTCGCCGCGATCAGCATCGCTCCTAGCTGGTTACTTTTCATCGATCTTGGCGGCGACAGAGGAGGATTTGCCCGTTACGCGCCGCCATTTTCCGTGAAACGTGAGTCGCGGGCTGGGTACCTGCGCGGCAAACGGGGGCAAATCGCCTTCGTGCTGGGGTGGCGAAGGTTTTAGTCCGCCGTTCCCGCCGGGACAACCCATTCAGTGGCTTGGCCGGTCACCGTTGCGATCCGGTCATAGTCGCCGTCGTAGTGAAGGACTGTCAGCGCGTAGCGTTCGGCCGTCGCAGCTATCAGCAAATCCGGGATAGGGACAGATCTGTGTTGCGCACGCTGAGCGAGCAGGCCCTGGACCTCGACGGCTCGCTGGGCAATCTCGTCGCTCATCGGGAAGTACTCGAAAGCGGCACGCTGCATCCTGAAGTGCTCATGCTCACTGCCCGTTCTGGCGCTGTAGAGGATCTCGAGGTCGATGATCGGGCATGTTCCGACGAGCCCTCGGTCCACCCGCGGCGCGACAGTTGCCCTGACAGCTGGCTTCGTGAGCCGGGCCCAGACGCTCTTGTCGACCAGGTAGCGGGCTACCGCCATGCTCCGGCCATTATCTGCGGGTCAGCCAGGTCAGGCAGCGCACCGTTCGCCAGTTCGTCGAGGTGACGCTGCCGGGTCTCCTGCTCTACCACCCGGCGGAGCGCTTCGTTGACTGTGTCTTTCTTGGTCTTGGTACCCAGGACCTTGGCAGCCCTCGCCAGCAGGCTCTGGTCCAGGTCTATCTGAGTCGTGGACATCAGACCTCGCAGATTCTGTACATAGGGACGCCAGTTCTCAGTATATAGAAGGATCCACTCCCAGCTAGGCGCCAGCGGCTGAGGGCGCGGGGATGCGCGCGCCAGCCGCCTCGCGACATCGGCCGGCCACCCGCGTGGGTGGGTCCAGTTTGGTCAGCCGCGGCGGCTGGCCGGTCGCGGCAGGTCAGGCTGGGGCGACGCGGTAGTGATAGCCGTGGTGGTCGGTGAAACCCAGCCGACGGTACAGCGCGCGCGCCCCGGTGTTGCCGTCCGTCACCTGCAGGTAGATGCTGCTGGCGCTGCGCTTGACGGCTGCGGCTGCCAGCGCGCGGGTCACCACAGTGCCAAGGCCCTTGCGGCGGAAGCGCGGCTCGACCTCGATCGCAGTCAGGCCTGCCCAGTCGCCGGCCTGGGCGACCCGGCCGATGGCGATCGTCTCGCCGCCAGACCGGACCGACCCGAACGCCTGCCAGGGCGCTGAGGTCAGCAACTTGACCGCCACTGGCGGCAGTTGCTGCCCGCGATAGTGGTACCTGGCCAGCCAGTCCGCGTCGGGCTCAGCGTCGAGCGCCACCTCGGTCTGGCCGGCCTGAGCGGCCACAACATCGGCATCGGCCGTCATAACGGTCGCAGCGTCCGCGCGGACTGCCCAACCGAGGTCTGCAAGCACGCGGTCCAGGTGGCTGGCCGCCGGCTGGCCAGGCGGATATGGCACGGCGATCATGGGCGGAAGCCCTCGCTCCGAGTACCAGGAGCAGATCTGCTCGAGGGCCGCCGCTAGCGGCAGGCCAGGGTCCCCGGCTGCCAGCGCACTATTTGCCCGGCCGGTAAAGCCCTCGGCAGCCCGCAGCAGCCAGCTGCCGAGCCGGCCGGTCTCGCAGGCCCGCCAGCCTGCCGCCGCGGCGTGCTCGAGATCCTCGATCGAGATCGTCATCAGCGCTAGGGTCCCAGGATTACCCGACGGCCGCACTCGGTTAAAGCGGCTAACCGGAGCCCTACAGCAGGCGCTATCTGCAGACAGGACTAGCCATGACGACGTTGCCTGATGCCGCGACGATCGGCAGCCGCGACAAATTCCTGGCAGTGATCTCCACCGCTCGAGCCGACGGGACCATTCAGTCTTCGCTGGTCAACGCCGGAGTGCTGGCAGATCCTGACAACGGGCAGCAGGTCGTAGGGTTCGTGACTTACGGGCCGGCGAAGCTAGCCAATCTCAGAGCCCGCCCGCAGGTCACCGTGACCTTCCGGGCCGGCTGGGAATGGGCCGCGGTGGAAGGGCAGGCCCGGCTCATCGGTCCAGACGATCCGGCTACCGGCGTAGACGCCGAGCGTCTGCGGCTGTTGCGCCGTGAGGTATTCACGGCAGCGGGCGGCACGCACGATGACTGGGATGAGTATGACCGCGTCATGGCGGCAGAAAGACGAGCGGTCGTGCTGGTCACTCCAGCACGGATCTACAGCAACCGGGGCTAACGCGGAGCTAGCCGGAAGTTCAGCCGCAACCGGGCTGCCTGAGTCACTGCACCTACGCTAAGGAAGATCACAGCTGACGGAATTGTTGCCGCTGTGCAGGGCTGGATACGCGGCTTGGCAAACTTAGCCGAGGTGACCGAGAAGTGCGCGACATTCTGGACCCCATCACTGCGTGGTGGGAGGCAAACGACACGTTCGGGCTTGCCACGGTCGTCCGCACGTTCAGCAGCGCCCCGCGGGAGCCGGGCGCGGCGATGGCAGTCTCGGCTGCCGGGGAGGTCGTCGGCAGTGTGTCGGGCGGCTGCGTGGAGGGCGCCGTCTATGAGCTCGCCACTGAGGTCACCGCGAGCGGGGAGCCGGTCCTGCGCCGCTACGGCATCAGTGATGACGATGCGTTCGCGGTGGGCCTGACCTGCGGCGGCATTATCGATATCTTCGTGGAACCGGCCAGCCGGGAGCGGTTCGCCTATCTGGGCGAGATCGCCGAGGACGTCCGGCGAGGCACCCCCGTCGCGGTGGCGACAGTGATCGAGGGGCCGGGCATTGTCGGTGCCCGGCGGATCATCTGGGAGGGCGAGCGGACAGCCGGCACACTCGGCGCCGGAGACAGGCTCGACGAAGCTGTTGACGACGACGCCCGCGGCATGCTGGCTCAGGGCCTTACCGGGGTGCGCAGGTACGGTCCCGATGGCGAGCGCCGCCGGGATGAGCTAGCGATCTTCGTCCAGTCGTTCGCGCCCGCACCGCGGATGCTGGTCTTCGGCGCCATCGACTTCGCCGCGGCAGTAGCCAAGGCAGGGAAGTTCCTCGGTTACCGGGTCACCGTATGTGACGCCCGCCCGGTGTTCGCTACCAAGTCCCGGTTCCCCGACGCGGATGAGGTCATTACTGACTGGCCGCACCGGTACCTGTCCGGCAGCACCACTGACCAGCGCACGGTCATCTGCGTACTGACGCATGACCCGAAGTTCGACGTGCCGCTGCTCGAGGTGGCGCTGCGTCGCCCGGCCGCTTACATCGGCGCGATGGGCAGCCGGCGTACCCATGACGACCGGCTTAAGCGGCTGCGCGAGGCTGGCCTCACCGAGCAGGAACTAGCCAGGCTCCGGTCGCCGATCGGTCTCGACCTCGGCGCCAGGACTCCCGAGGAGACTGCGATCGCCATCGCGGCCGAGCTGATTCAGCTGCGCTGGGGCGGCACAGGGCTGCCGCTCACCGCGACGACCGGTCGCATTCACCATGGCAGCGTGCCCGCTGACCGGCAGCCCGCCGAGGTTTCGAGCGAGCGGACAGCGTAAGTGCAGCCGCCGACCGTGGCTGGAGTACTGCTAGCCGCTGGTAGCGGCAGCAGGCTGGGTCGCCCCAAGGCGCTCGTCGTCGTTGGCGGCCAGTCCATGGCGCGCCGGGGCATCACCCTGCTGCGCGACGGCGGCACCGACCCGGTCATCGTCGTGACCGGCGCGACCGGATCAGACGCGGGCGTCGCCGGATCAGACGCGGGCGTCGCCGGATCAGACGCGGGCGTCGCCGGCCAGGCCGGCCGGGCGCGGGGCGTGATCAGCGTGCACAATCCGGACTGGTCTGCTGGCATGGGCTCCTCGCTAGCAGTCGGCCTCGGTGCGGTGCCTGACGAATGCGCCGCAGCGGTGGTTGCGCTGGCCGATCAGCCGCTGGTCGGGCCGGAGGCGGTGCGCAGGCTGCTGGCCGCGCACGCGGCAGGTGCCAGCGTCGCGGTCGCGTGTTACGACGGCCGGCCGCGCAATCCGGTGCTGATCGGCCGCGAGCACTGGCCGGAGGTGATCGCGCTGGCATCCGGCGACGTCGGCGCCCGCCCGTTTCTCCGCGCGCACTCCGACCTTGTGACCGAGGTAGAGTGCGGCGACACCGGCCGGCCCGACGACGTCGACTCGCCCGATGATCTGGCGCGGATCGAGGCGCTGCTAGCCCGGACTGCGCAGTCTCCTAGCTGATCTTTCTCGCCCGGATTCCCCAGTGCTGCGTCGCGCTGCCGCCCGGCTCGATGGTCAGCAGGTCAGTCCCGCTGACAAAGGCGTTAGGCGGGCAAGTCATCGGCTCGATCGCCAGGGCCCGGCGGCGGGCGTCCGGGCCGAGCGCATCCCCGGTGAATACCTGCAGCCAGCGGTATCCCGGCCCGGCCCACAGCTCGATCTCGGCGTCCGGCCCGGTCAGCCGCGCCCGGGCGCGGCCGTCCTCGTCGGCGTGCAGGCCGGTGAACGGGGTGTCGAGCGAGGTAGCACCGATCGAGCGGGGCTCGCGGAAGTCATACTCCGAGCCGGCCACGTCGCGCGGGGGGCCGGCCGGGATGCCCCGCTCATCAGCTGGCAGCCACCGCGCCGCTGGAAGCTGCAGCTGCCAGCTGTCGACGGTCCCTGGCCCGGCGACCAGATAAGGGTGCGAGCCCGTCCCGAACGGAGCCGGGCGGCTGGCGGCGTTACTCGCAGTCACGGTGACGTCAAGTCCGGCTTCTGCGTCGAGCCGGTAACGCGCGCTGAGCTCCAGGCAGAAGGGGTAGCCGGGCCGTCCGAGCAGGCGCAGGCCGAGTTCGACCTGGTCGGTTTCGCGGGCTATGAGGCGCCAGCTGGCGAACCTGGTGAGGCCGTGGATGGCATTGCCGTGCGCGGGCTCGGAGAGGTCGAGCTGGTAGCTGCGGCCGCCGAAGGAGTACTTGCCGCGATCGATCCGGTTCGGCCAGGGCGCGAGCAATTGTCCGGCGCCCGCTGGCGGCACCTCGTCGGCGTCGTACCGGCTGGTGACGTGCTGGCCGCCGAGACTGAGTGAGCGGAGCCCGGCGCCGAGTTCGGTAACTGTGGCGTGATACTCGCCTGCGGCAATGTCGTACTGCGCGCCGGTAAGCGGAAGAGTCGATTCTGGCATGGGATCAACTCTGGCATCCGCTGGCGGAGCCCGGATGGTGGCCCGCGAGAACTGCATGCTGACGGCACAGACGAAAAAAGCCGGCGGGGCTGCTTGGGGAGCGGGGGACCTTCAGCCCCGCCAGCACATTGAACCCTAGCTGTCGCAGCTGGTCATCGGTGTGAAGTTCAGCAAGCCTGCAGATAGAACTCGATGCCGGCTAGAACTCGCCACGCAGCCAGCGGCCGCCGCAGACGCGCTTCATCGACTGTGTCCGCGCCGCGCTCCGCGCCCGATGATGTTGACCGGTGCCGGCTTCAGCGCCCGGCAGGCCGGCGCCTGTGATTGGCTCAGGCGAGCCGGCTAGCCGGAGCGCGCATCAGCGTGCCGTTGCGTACGGCCTCGGCCGCCAGCAGCCCGAACAGATAGAAGCAGGCCGACTCCTCGGTCGCGAATGCCTGAAGTTCGTGCCTGGCGCCTCCCGCTGAGTGGAAGACCTCGAACCCGTGGTCGGTCTGCAGCAGGCACATGGCTCCGTCGACCTCCTCCCCGACGGCGTAGCTGTCGGCCGGGATCCCGGCGAGGCTGGCGAGCTCAGCGAAGAGCGCCTCGGTCGCCATCCGCGGGCGCGCAGCGCGGCGCTGGCCGGCTGGCGGCGCCGGCGGAGCAGCGCTCCGCTGCTGGCCCGATGGCATGGCAGCGCGCGACCGCGCAGCGGCTTGCCTGGGCCTCCGGGCGGCTGTGGCCGCCCGGAGGGCCTCGGCCTCGAGCGGCAGCGGCGCCTCGGCCGGGATGGGCAGTGCTACCCCAGTCGTGTCATCGGGCGCCGGCACCGTCAGGTAAGGCCCGGGC
>Ga0335075_10002537_pt1 | contig 29273 bp, 24 predicted proteins | sample Lox_Sample_24_FD_206723 | JGI IMG/M metagenome (GOLD analysis project Ga0335075, IMG submission 206723) | Soil microbial communities from Loxahatchee National Wildlife Refuge, Florida, United States - Lox_Sample_2.4 | ecosystem: Environmental > Terrestrial > Soil > Wetlands | place: USA...
CTCGCTTTCGCCTTTCTTAGCCTCGTTGCCGTGTCATGTGGCCTTCGTCCCATCAAAGGCGTTTAGATCTGCTTTTTAAAGAATTCATCTCTTACGCGTGTTTAAAACTCCTAATGACGATTCCACTGAAAGTTGGGAGAATTAAAAATTTACATGAGTGGAGCTATTTATTCGTAGCTGGGCTGATTCCAACAAAGAGGTATCTCTGCAAAGGCGCACTCTCTCAATTTTTAAACTTCAAGCTTTGCCTGGCCATCCGCGCTGCCTGTAGCTGTGGCATTTTCTTCTTTCTCTCCACTAGTTTTGACCACTGCTGCTGATTTGAATGATTGTTCAAAGTCGGCTATGATATCATCAATATGTTCTGTACCAACCGAAATCCGGATCAGGTCCTGAGATATTGTTAGCAACCATGGCTGATATGAGAGAGGGCGAGGTCAAAGGAGAATGAAGTTTGTAGAACCGCTATTGACCAATTGCAGCAATTTTCCAGGGTGTAGCTAAGGGGTACATTAAGGAGGACAGTGGCAGGAGAATATACTTATACCGAGGCTTTGAAACCGAACAGGCAACGTACCTCAGTTACACCAGAGTCACCCTTCTCAGCATCGCTCAATTGCTCATGAGTCGTCGACCATGGATGAATGGCTAGAGTCTTCGAAATCATGATTTGTTAGTCACACATGTTCGCTTTACGATTTTGATTACGGGCTTACCTTCGAATCACCAACATTTGCCAAGTTCGAGATCATCTTAAAGCCATCAACTACCTGACTTCCCGCTGCGCCTCCTCCTTTGACGCCAAAGCTCAGAACGCCACCAAATCCGCGCGGAAGGTATCTCTTGGCAAGTCCATGCGATGGATGTCTTTCCAGCCCCGGGTAGGAAACCCACGAAACATAAGGGCTTTTTTCTAACCACTTTGCCAAGGCGAGGGCATTTTGTGCATGTCTTTCGGCGCGCAGACTCAAGGTCTCGATACCTTGAAGCAATTGGAAGGCGCCGAAAGGATTGAGAGCAGTACCCAAATCCCTCAAAACTTCGACTCTGACTCTGATTGCGAATGTCAACGGACCGAATGCATCCCAGAACTTCATACCATGGTATCCTGGTGATGGCTCCACCATGTCCGGAAATCTTTTACCATGCTTCCCCCAGTCGAACTTGCCGGAGTCTACAACTACGCCTGCAATTGTAGTGCCGTGGCCGCCGATCCACTTCGTGGCCGAATGAACCACAATATCTGCACCATGATCGATTGGGCGAATAAAATAACCACCCGCCCCAAAAGTGTTATCAACCTAATTTATTTCAGCAGAGCCTTTGCCACAGTTCATCTGAAAGGCCAGCTTACAATTACAGGTACTCCAGCCTCATGAGCCACCTTCGCTATAGCTTCAAAATCCGGAACATTGTATCTCGGATTCCCAATACTTTCAATATAAACAGCTTTCGTCTTTTCATCAATAGCCTTGGCGAAATCTTCTGGCTCGTCCCCCTTGATAAACTTGGTGGTTATACCCAGACGTGGAAGGAAGACCTTGAATTGGTTGTATGTGCCACCATACAAATTACTTGTTGACACGATATTGTCGCCTGAATTTGCAAGAGCTGCAATTGCCATGAACTGTGCGGCTTGGCCGGAAGAGGCTGCGACTGCAGCAATTCCACCTTCAAGAGCTGCGATTCGCTTTTCGAACACGTCAACGGTGGGCTATAGTCTGTATTAGCTCTGTTTTGTTATGATAGGAATCGCGAAGGGCAGGAATTGCTTGAGCTATAATAATTGATAAGGCAATAGCTTGCTAAGACTTACGTTCATAATCCGACTGTATATATTGCCGAATTCTTTGAGGCCAAATAGCCTAGCACCATGGGCGGAGTCATTAAATGTGTAGCTCTAGATGCTTATCAACCACAGCGTCCTATTCTCGAAAACCTTGCGCGGCTCACAGTGGTAGCATAGATTGGTACGGCGCGAGCTTTGGTTGTGGGATCTGGTTCTTGACTGGATTACCCCTTTAGTTCTGGTGGTAAAAAGGCAATATTTCAGACTTCTTACTCACCCCGCATGCAATTGCAAGGTCTCGAAGTGCTTGATGATTTCCTGGTCGGCCATTTTGCCAAGTTCCGGTTATCTGGCTATCTGAAATGACCTTTCCTCATAAAATATAAACTTTTACTCTTTCGAGATTGCTCTATCACCTTTATGTAACCGATGATGGCAGACTGTCAAGAATAGGGCTGAAGAACGATCATATAAGACGTCGCGAGTTAAATTTGGAGAATAGAGATGCGAAAATTTTAGGGAAGAACTGGAATGAGAGTGTGAGACTTTAAAAAGGAGTATTGCAAGGTGGGGTAATAAGCACGTCATTCAACTACCGCATTAACTGTTGGATAAGACTTGGTCTTATCGGTCAATTACATGAAGGTTCAAATTAAACAGGGTCCTATACGGAAATTAGGTCTTATAAGCCAAATTTCAGGTAAGTTATAATGTAATAGTAACGAATCAATAGAACTATACTTAAAGGCTGGATATATGCTATCTATTACTTCCCTACCCTCTAAGAGAGTTGTAGTAAGTCTGCAGTATAATTAAGCTTAAACATTGACAATTAATGGTGCTGCGATCTTCTGTACACTTCGCTCGTATCTTGCCCGAGCAAAATCTCCCCCAGAATATACTATTTATAGATATAAGACCACGGTCTTAACGCCCAATTCGCCCTTTGCATCAGAATCGTTATTTTGAACATGGTCTTTATATAAGCTATGGTCTTGTAACTCAAAAGGGTTTTATACACCAGTTAATGCTGTGAGCCTCTAGGTGGATTTCCCGCGGCCACTACCGCATCAATGGCGTTACGTTGGGTATTAAGAGGAAATTGTCATACCCAAATATGCCGAAGGCGATAGACTTGGAGGATGGAAGCTGTTGTCATAAACAATCGCGTTCCTGAGGATCTGCAGAAGACCCTTCGTTACGTCTGCGGGGTAACAGCAGCCAAGGGGGGATAATTTTGATTGAGGGAGCTTCGACCACCCATTCCCGCGCGAAGTCTCCTATCTCCCAATACTCTTTGGATGAAAGGCATGGGAACACCTACAAATGTCGCGCTCGTACTCCATAGTACTGCTTTCAAATGTGTTCTGCTTTCTTCTTCTGCTCGGTTTTCCATCACTAATGACCTGGCGTGGGGAGCACGGTACCGAAAAGATGTATCATGACATCGATCAGGGATGACAACAAGGCTAACATCTGAATGAGATTTAGAGATATATGAATTGCCTCCGTGGCTCCCTCGCAGCAGGCTTTCAAGAAAACGCGCTTTTCAACAAAGCAAAACAATTTGAAACGCGTTTTGCTCTAATATCAACGTGGTTCGGAAGGTGACTAAAATGCATATGATCTATTAAGCTTCCTTCAACGCGTCGTTTAGTGAGGAAAGGGAGTATCAATTGATATATTAAAATCCTATGGCTGGAGGGAGATTAGAAGAGATGAGAGGAAAGGCGACGGGGATCAAAAGTCTACGATATTGGATGGCCTCACGGGTGAGCAACTGGCTTCGATGCTGGCCCACCAATTTAACTTTGGCACTTTAGCGATACTCCGCAGTATCAGATCATGCTAAATGTGCGCCCTCCCACGCCATAGCTTCGAAAACCCTGGCGCTCATGCGTCTAGTGGGGATGAGAAGCGCCAAGCACAATTTAAGCCCATGCAGACTGCCCAACATAGTCTGGTTTCATCACAGTTGCATACAAGACACCTGAAAGGCCCTCCTTGTGATGAATTCGCTCTCTTTCCAATCGCTTCATCTTTTATGCACGGTCTGCGACTTTCAATCTACAAGACTCTGGTATCGTCTTGATAACACTCATTGTCCGCGAATGTCTCTGGCAGTACTTCAGCTTGATTCTATCAGTTAAATCCACGACTTTCTCGATTTCAATCGTGAAATCCTTACGCGCGGGCACCGCCTCTACTGCGTCTAACATAAAGGACGACAGCACAACCCCTTAAGATCTCGTCGCAACGACAAGTAGAGTTGCGCGCAATGCCTCTTCAAACCTTTCTCCTTCCTCTTCGCATATTACAGATTGTTCTGTCGCTCGTAGTGCTTGGCACGGCTGGATATGGTGAGTAGAGACCACAACCTCCTGGCCCCTTGGCCAAAGCTTATAACATATAAAGTGGCCAATTGGTATAATTCCGACACCTTGACTGCCTCCCCGAGCCAGATTAACTTCCTGATTTTTGTCCCCATATGGTCTTTTATCACAATCGCATATCTGGAAATCACACCGGTATACGCAAAACGAGGTAAGCGCTACAACCTTCTGCCTTGTTCTCTGAAAGTAATACTGACCACGAAACTTTTTATAGCGTCCCACCCCTATGCGCACTTCGCCCTCGAGATTATTACCACTATTTTCTATTTGGCCGGCTTTATCGCCCTCGCAGTCTTCCTCTCTAAACTTCTTTACTGCCGAGGCTCTGTCTGCGCCTCCGCTCGCTCGGCTGCCATCTTCTCAGCTATCAGCTGCGCAACTTGGATTCTGACGACGACATTATTGGGAGTTGAGATCTTCAAGGGCGGTTTCAGGGTTGCACAAGCGACCAACGCGAGGCTTGCGGCGATGAAGGAGACTGCATAAATGAGTACGTCTTGAGGACTATTTGAAGATGAGAACTACATGACTGGACGGATCGGAGTGGGATGGGTGTGTCTACATCGATAGGGGGCTTCTAAAATTTTGGCCTTGTTCTCCCAGAGCCAGGAGCTTAATGGCTATGTTCTGGTACATTATTGGTGTTTTATGGCTTGGGAAGGTTTGGTACTATTGAGACCCAGCATGAAAATAGCAATGGCGCAGCGCTAGATGCAGGCTGCTTGTTTGGAGCAGGGTGTATGATGATCTGACGCTGTACATACTTAGGCTCTACTGGAAGTCCTAATATATTTTGTGACTATTGCCCCATGACTTTTCCGACTGTGCTTGACGCTGTGTCACGAGAGCTGCATGTTACGGACTTTGGTATGTCACTAACATCCAGAAGCTTCGGATAGCAGCAATTGTCCCAGGAAACCACCTGAACCCTGAGCTTGGAGGTTTTCCCGCGGCTGGTTGCTGTAGAGGGGTTAAGTATCCTTGGACTTGTTTCTAATTCCTCTGTGAGGAACCCTGCTGACGGAAACTTGAGTTTGGCTTTCACCCTATTTTGGTGAGCGCGACCTGTTGTTGTAGTTTCTTTCTCAACTCTAGACATGCTTCTTCTGCTCATCTGTCTTTGCTACCATGTATAGCCATCTTGCAATAAATTTTGCCAAGTACCAACTTGAAACGGCCACTACGATGAGATAGACGCCAGTGGGGACTAGAGATTGCGGAAGAACATTGAGAAGGTAAGGATCGAGAATGATATCGACAAAGACAGGTGGAACATGCTCCATGAGAATCCTGTTTGTGGTATAATAATCTGCTGCGGCTAGGATCTGAAGTAGAAGTACGGATTGAAGTTTATTCGTCCCATACTCAAATTTCGTGAAGCTTCGGGGTATACTGGAAGGGTGATCTTCATGTGACTCGGCTTCAGTTTGCCATGTTTCTGAATAGGTTGCTAGTGAGGTAATAAGTTCCGGTGAGTCGAATACTTCGGACAGCTCGTACGCAGTGAGTCGGAATGACGTTGGTTGCTAATGCGCGATCAGATCAATTTCTGTGCCAGGCGCAAAGAGGGTTGTTACGGTGGCTGCCCAGCATATTCGAACTTCATATCTTTGACCTTCTACCAAATTTTCAAGTAATACCCATGATGCTTCACCCCAGACTGACGTATTCGTTGGAAACGCGGCGCGCAATTTGGTTCTTACTGTGCCATTTTGTGGTGATAAAGTGTGGAATTGCAGGCCCTCGAGTGTTGGATGCTGGTTTCGTACTTTTATGCTGCTGGGACCGAGGAATATGACTTTTTCGACATTTGCAACAGCTAATTGGACGTATGTGAGTAAAATGAGTATAATGAGATACAATTTTTTCATTGCAGCTTTCAGACCGAAGTATTTGGTAGAGCTGGAGTTAAGGATCCAAGGCATCATTATAAATCGCGTGTAGCTCTCCACGCTTAGCCCGAATAAACAAAGCTACCCACAAATTGATCAAGCGACAACAATCCTCCTTCCCCTGCACGTACCATATTCCCCACCAACGTCCTTCACAAACACAAGACCACATCTGCGACCCATCTCGAGCAAAATCTGCTCTTTGTCCCATCACCTTGAAACTCAACCATCTTGCGATAGTAGAATCATCAATATGAGAGAAGTCATTAGTGTCAACGGTACGTTTATCCCCGCGACGCGCCCCTTCACCGCTGTTCCGTCTGGAGCACAAGCCAGTCAACGAATTCCCACTGACACGCTTTTCTATATAGTCGGTCAGGCTGGCTGCCAGATTGCCAACTCTTGCTGGGAGGTGAGCTTTGACTTGATCTGCCTACGCAGGACAGTACTAGGGTGTATCAACGCGGGGACTAACAAAGACTTTTTCATTACAGCTGTACTGCCTCGAACACGGTATTCAGGTCAGCAAATTTTCCCCTATGGTTTCCTATTTCTTATTTAGCAACGGTCACTGACGCGTTTGTTACTTCTAGCCTGATGGATATCTTACTGAGGAACGCAAAGCTGCCGAACCTGATCAGGGATTCAGCACTTTCTTCTTGGAGACAGGTAACACTACTCAATCATAGAGTATTAGTTCAGCAGCTTACTCTTTCCGCGTCAAAGGCCAGGGTAAATATGTTCCTCGCACTATCTACTGCGATCTTGAGCCCAATGTCGTGGACGAGGTCCGCACTGGTACCTACCGCAGCCTGTTCCACCCAGAGCAGATGATCACTGGCAAGGAGGATGCCTCCAACAATTACGCTCGTGGCCACTATACTGTCGGCAAGGAATTAATCGATCAGGTTTTGGACAAGGTTCGCCGTGTTGCAGACAACTGCTCTGGACTCCAGGGCTTCCTGGTCTTCCATTCTTTTGGTGGTGGAACTGGATCTGGTTTCGGTGCTCTCCTTATGGAGCGTCTATCCGTCGATTATGGCAAGAAGTGCAAGTTGGAGTTCTGCGTCTACCCTGCTCCACAGACCGCAACCTCCGTTGTTGAGCCATACAACTCTATTCTTACAACCCATACTACACTTGAGCATTCTGACTGTTCGTTCATGGTGGACAACGAGGCGATCTATGGTATTTGCCGTCGAAATCTTGGATTGGAGAGACCCAACTATGAGAATTTGAATCGCTTGATTGCTCAAGGTACGACCAATATGGACATCCCCAGGAACGTGTGCTAACTATATCCTCTACAGTCGTCTCTTCAATCACTGCTTCGCTCCGTTTCGATGGTTCGCTTAATGTTGATCTCAATGAGTTCCAGACTAACTTGGTGCCTTATCCACGTATCCATTTCCCGCTTGTTGCTTACGCCCCGATTGTGTCTGCTGCCAAGGCCTCTCACGAGGCCAACTCTGTCCAGGAGATCTCCATGTCCTGCTTTGAGCCCAACAACCAGATGGTGAAGTGCGATCCGCGCAATGGAAAATACATGGCTACTTGTCTCCTGTATCGTGGTGACGTTGTCCCCAAGGATGTCAACGGAGCTGTTGCCGCCCTCAAGACCAAGAGGACCATCCAATTCGTTGACTGGTGCCCAACTGGCTTCAAGATTGGTATCTGCTATCAACCACCCCAGATGGTTCCGAACGGTGATCTTGCTAAGGTCAACCGCGCTGTGTAAGCTAGTCTATCCCACCCGAAAGAAATATCCACTAATTAGATAACCAGCTGCATGCTTTCCAACACAACAGCTATCGCAGAAGCATGGTCTGCTCTCTCACATAAGTTCGATCTTATGTACTCCAAGCGTGCCTTTGTGCACTGGTACGTTGGTGAGGGTATGGAGGAAGGCGAGTTCTCTGAGGCGCGGGAGGACCTGGCTGCACTTGAGCGGGATTACGAGGAAGTTGCTACAGACTCTCTTGAGGGCGAGGAGGCTGTCGAGGCCGAGTACTAGGTATCCTATCTTTCAGGCATTTGTCAAGCCCCTTGCCAGAGATTTCCTCGGAGAAGCGCGGTTTGGTACTTGACTCCGCTACATAATGCTTCGCCTGGAGATCTGGAGCTTACGTCATGTTAATAAGGGTCCACTAGAGCTGTCTGCACTGTCAATTTCTGAGATATGGGGACTTTCCCTCTGTTAGATTTACTAAACTGCCTTCTTGTATTCGAGTAACCCACAATTACTTAAAGACAAGAATAGGTACATAAGTGCCATAAACCATAACTGTCCTGCTGTGCCCGTGTAATGTTGTACATCAAAGCTAAAGTGGTAGCTGTCCCACTAGGCTTTGAAGCGGCATCCTCCGCATCGCTTCTGAAGCTAACTCGGGCTTCATCTTGCCGCGCTCCGGCGCAATGTGCTCATCATTCATCGAAGCGACCACGTCGTGCACTTGCGATTGGGAGCTACTTCGAGGTTTAAGGCATATGTGCTCGGAGCAGCTGCAGATTTGCTGTTGTTTTGTGCTTTTTGTTGCGAACGGGTTCATTTGGGTACCAGTGAAGCCTGATGGCGGACGCGAGTGGTGTTGATCCTGGTGAGTTACGAAAGCTCTCTAAATCGAGCTCCCACACGTCTTTTTGCATCTCCGGATCAGCCGCCGCAATTCATAAGTAAAAATGCAGGATCAAACTAATGATTTCCTGATAGGAACGGGGAGTCTTAATCTCACCCCAGAAGAGAAGCGTGTATTCGGTCAACTATTTCGACAAGCGGATAGAGAGGGTCTTGGGGTTGTGACTGGAGAGGTCGCCGTTAAGTTCTTCGAGCAGACTAGGCTTGAGCCACGTATCCTGGGGGAGGTGAGCACTTTGTGGACTTCATTATGCCACGCCCTGGCTTCTAATAGCTGGGCCTAATTTGAAACACCTTATACTAATCAATGATGATTCTAGATCTGGCAAATCGCTGACAAGGAAAATCGAGGACTTCTCACTCCGGCTGGCTTTGGTATTGTGCTACGATTGATTGGTCATTACCAAGCCGGTCAAGATCCAACTCCAGAGCTTGCATTTAAACCTGGTCCTTTACCCAAATTCGATGGGAATCTTGGTGCGGGAGGTGTTCCTCTACCTCCTCCCGGGCCTCCTCCAGGACAACTGCGACCACAAGTCAGTGGAGGGCCCATCAGAGTTCCTCCATTAACACCAGAGAAAGTCAATCAATACTCAGCATTATTTGAGAAATCTGGTGCCCAAGATGGAATCTTACCTGGCGAACAAGCGAAGCAAATATTCGAAAAGGCTGGATTGCCGAACGAGATATTGGGAGGAGTCTGGAACTTGGCGGACACAGAGCAACGCGGAGCGCTCGTGCTTCCAGAATTCATTATAGCTATGCACCTGCTAGCATCTTTTAAATCCGGATCTCTAAGGGCGTTACCATCAATACTTCCTGCTGGACTCTATGAGGCGGCTACTCGACGAATACCGCCAGCTCGACAAGTGCCAAATATTGCTCCAGGTGCTTCACCAATTTCTGCGATTCCCAGGCAGTTCAGTGGTGTTAATGGAGGTCGAGCTGGAAGTCCTCTCGGCCGTTCAGCATATGGCGCCGCACCACAAGCACCCCAACTTACAGGGCAGGGCATTGATTGGGCGATTAGTCCAACGGACAAAGCAGTATTTGATGGGATCTATGCTGGGCTTGATAAAACAAACAGAGGCTTCATTACCGGTGACGAGGCGGTACCCTTCTTCAGCAACTCAAAGCTTCCCGAAGAGGTTCTGGCTCAAATTTGGGATCTTGCAGACATAAATTCTGAGGGCCGCTTAAATAGAGATGAATTCGCAGTTGCAATGTATCTCATTCGGCAGCAGCGTAGCAAACGCGACGGAAGAGACACATTACCATCCTCACTGCCCCCTAACTTAGTCCCACCGAGCATGAGAAGTCAGATTCGGGGCCCAGCTCAAGCTGCAGCACCCGCCTTTGATCCGAGCGCAAGTCAGATGTCAAAATCTGCAGCAGATGACCTTTTCGGACTGGATGCATTATCGACCCCCTCTGCAACTTCAGCACCAGCACAAGTGCCATTGTCCACAGGCAGTTCCGCTGGATTTGGCGGTGATCCGTTTGGCAGTACTAGGACGCCATTAACACCATCATCTCCCGCTCACGCTGGCACTCCTCCGCATCATCAAACATCATTCAAACCGTTTGTCCCTTCCTCCACCTTTGGGCAAACATTAGCCCATAATATTCCTAGTGCTTCTAGCAGCTCAGTACCAGCCCAACAGGCTAGGGCTGCACCGGCGGCTATTGATGACCTGCTCGGGGATAATGATCCCGAAGTAAATAAGAAACTGACAAATGAAACCACCGAGCTTGCAAACTTATCCAATCAAGTTGGTACACTATCAAAGCAAATGCAGGAGGTGCAAGCTCAACGTTCAACGTCGCAGAACGAGCTCAATCAGGCCACAACACAGAAACGGGACTTTGAGCTTCGTCTGTCACAGCTTCGTTCATTATATGAGCAAGAAGTCAAAGATGTCCGCAGCTTGCAGGAACGTCTCACAACCTCTCGAAATGAGACAAAGAAGCTGCAACAAGAAATTGCGATGATTGACGGTACCTACCAGGACTTGCAGAACCAGCATCGCCAAATTGTGACCGCCCTACAAGCGGATCAGCAAGAAAATGCGAGCTTGAAAGAGCGCATGAGGGTTCTGAATGCCGAGATTGCCCAAATGAAGCCACAGCTCGAGAAACTCAGGTCAGAAGCTCGCCAGCAGAAAGGACTTGTCGCCATTAACAAGAAACAACTAGCTACAAATGAAAGCGAACGCGACAAACTTAAGACAGAGGTTGATGAGCTTACCAAAAGTAATGAAGAGCAGGCCAGAGCTATTGCGGCCAGCACTCAAGCTCAAAGCCCCCCCCCTGTGGCGAGTCCTACCTTGTCGACTATGAGTGCAAACAACCCCTTCTTTAGACGTCAGGCGAGCATTTCTTCGGATGTTGCGTCCCCATCGTTCGCGCGATCTCCGGCTCAGGAAGCAGATCGCTCATTTGAGAACGTATTCGGGCCCTCGTTTGCCGCTGCCGAAACTCATCGAGATGCGGGTATGCCGCCAACAACATACAAACAAGAGGTGGAGTCACCCCGCGGTGTTCCGTCGCCAGCCATGACTACAAGTCTCCCTACACGTCCGGCTGAAAGTAGTGAGGTAGGTTCTCCATCATTATCTCAAAGAAGTACATCTCCACGAGAGATGGCCCAGCCAATTGAGCCGCCTGCACCACCGGAGTCGAGGCAAATCAGTTCAAGCTTCCTTCCGTTTCCGCCAGAACGAAACAATTCGCTGAGCTCATCTCGCCAAGTTTCGGCCCCAGCAAGCAGATATGACGAGAGTTCAACAATGGGTGCCGATACCCCGACAAGTTATACGGGTACGACGCCTACAGGCTTGCCACCAAGTGGGCAGACAGAGGTCGCACCTGTGATGGCCTCGCCATTCAGCCAGAATGCTTCCGCTTCTCCTGCGACGGGCGAGGCGCGTTCTACGAGTAATATCAACGATTCTATCCCGGGAGATTCAAGCTCTTTTGTTACGGTGAGCCATACTGGAGAGAGTGCGTTGAGCGAACAAGCCCCAGGGAGAAGCTCTACCGACCCGTTCTCTTTAAATAAGGAGCAAGTCCGGTCGCCTGTCGCCGCCAAGAATGACTTCGACGCTGCATTTGCAGGTTTTGGAGGCCCTAGTACAACTAAGGAACAACAGGACACATCACAACCGTCTTCTAATCAGACCGCCAAAGCTACTAGGAGCTTCAACACGGAATTCCCACCCTTACGCGACCTAGAGCCAGATGACGATGATTCTGACACCAGTGGCGGTCATGGCGGTTTTGAAGATGACTTCACCTCTGCATCTCCCAGTCACTCAAGGAAGGAAAGCTCCTTGCAAAATCAATCTTCTCCGCCACCAACACAAAGTGCCACGGATGGCGCCAGTAGCCCATTTCCTTCAAGGTCTCTATTTTCACACAGTGCTTCTGCAGCAAGTATGGGCGGAGATCCTCCAACTGCGAGTGCTCAAGCACCGCCGCCAACGTACGACAAGACTGTTTCACCCCATGAAAGGGCACATGCAGAAGTTGCCGAGTTTTCGGGGCTGCTTCCTACGCGTGAAGATCCTACTTCTCCTCCACACTCAAATGAACCTCCCCTCAGCAGTCCGCCATTGACGGGAGGACAAGCTTTATTCGGAGGTTTGCCAAAGGCCGCAGCAGCACAACCGACGCCGCCAGCCAAAGTTCCATTCGATGACTTCGATAATGATTTTGACGACCTAGAAGATGCTAAAGAAGGTGATGCCGACGATGAGTTCACTCACGTCTCAGCACTTGATAGGTCAGGTACACTTGACTTCGATCCCACATTTGATAGTCCTGCAGCGTCAAAGACTAGTCAGCACACTGCTCATGGCAGTAGTGGCTTTGGGAGTGGCTTTGGGAGTGGCTTTGGGAACGAGTCAAATGGCTTTGGCGATTTCACACAGTCTCCTAGCATTACATTGGCTCCTCACCTAACCTCTGCCCCCGCTACGAATCCTGTCGACAGTCATGATTGGGACGCCATTTTCGCAGGTCTCGACTCCACTCCTACTGCCACAACTGAATCTAGTGCAGTGACTGGTGCAGCCGTGAAGACGAATGGAACTACAACTGCGGCTTCAACTAGGCCCCAACTTGGAAGGGCTTTGACAGAAGCCGGTGAACATGACGACCCAATTTTGAAGGATTTGACAGCAATGGGATACGCGAGAAAAGATGCGCTTACTGCATTGGAGAAGTATGACTACAATTTGGAAAGGGTAGGTTCACAACTTAGTCGAGAATGCAGTTTGCAACAGCTAACGTTTACTACTCAGGCTGCAAATTATCTGGCAAGCCAATCCTAGGTACGCTGTAGAGAATCAGCATAATGTGTTAGAGACGAGAATGAATATATCTACTGTTCAAAGCTTAATACGTTTAATATATATATTACGCATGAACTCGGGATAGTAGACGAAGACTGACTTCAGCGGCACTTATGCAATTGAATTTATTGTTGGACTTTGTGTAAGGCGTTCGAACTTTTGTATATGAGAAAGATTTCATGCCATGAAGACGCGGCGGGGTATTAAATGCACCAGTCCATATCTAGATGTTTCTAATAACCCAATTTTCTCTCCACCAATCCCCAATGCTAACGTATGCTCTTTTTGACGCACAGCCTCTCCGGTACAGAATATGCTCTACACAAATCTCACTGCAATGTTCATCATCTACGTTGCCAGTTACCCTTCTTATCGCTTGATGACTTTAACTGGAACACGTTGGCGTAGCCTGACGGTCTGCTCGTACAGGACGTCTTTGAAGGCAAAGAGGAACGCTGCGGTCAGGACACTTTGTGTGACCTTCGGTCCAATACCTAATAGAAGTTAGCAAATATCTGACAATTAGATGCTCGGAATTCACGTACCTGCATATAAGCCAGCATAACCCTCCTCTCTTATAATCCGCCTGATAGCATCAAGCATGCTTTCCTTCCCACCATCTCTGCCAGCGACGTGCGCACGGCTCTTGACAGTGATATATGGGTAAGTGATGCTTGTTGCGAACAGTTTTCCCAACGCACCCAGCAGAAAAGCCACAGTGGGAGTGATCCTCCGCTTCTTCTCCAGCACGTTCTTCAATTGCTCGAAGATGGTATATTGCAGAATGGGGTTGATGACCAGCACCAGAGCAGGCATAACGCCGGCGAACAAAGCCTGGGGTCCTTCCTCTCTAATCAACGACAAAAGTGTCCCCATTGATGTTGGCGCCTTCGTCGGAGTCACGCCTTCTACCTCCTTACCCTGCTTCCTCGTCGTCATTCTTGTATTGACAACCCAGATCGGGTTTGTAAGCAGGACTGTTGCGGAGCCAGCAATGGCGCCTGCGATCATCGATTCGACGGTTGTGAGTCTCTTCGAGGCCCGGCCCGCTTTGACAGCGGCTTTCTCGAAGGCTGCGCGCGTCCATTCATACCAGTAGTAGTAGACGAAGTTCGTGACGGTGATGCCGAAGAGAGCAGAGTCGAGGCCGGCGTAGAGGCCTGTGACGCCTTCTCGGGCAATTATGCGGCGGACTGCATCGAGGAAGCCGGAATCTGCTCGCTTGGACTCGACTTGTGCGCGTGTGGAGAGGGTGATGAGAGGGTAGCTGGCAGAGAGTTAGTAAAGGCAATTGAGTACTTGGTGGTGAGAATGGGGGGGGTGAGTGCATACGTCAGGACCATGGAAAGGAGACCACCTCCTGCCCCGCTCAACGCATGGGCGATATTGTCGCTTTGTGGGACAGCTGTAGCGGAAGACATGATGTTACACTGTAAAAACTGATAATACAAAAGGAAGAAAGTGAAAAGGAGGAGGAAGGAGATGTTTAAAGCAAATCAAAGCATATGAAAGATCGGAGGCATGTGCTAAAGCCGAACATAATGCCCTATCGGTAATCTGTGGTATTTTGTACCTCGGCCAGTGACGCGATAAGTGTGAATGTAAAAGGTTTGGGGTGCGACAGGATCTAGTTCACGCTTAATCACGCCTATGTCGGCTGACTAGCCGCTAATCTCAAGACGGAACCTTTTACAGCCATTTCACCCGCAAAAGCATCAACAACCACAGCAAATTTACCATATTTACACCGTAAGCCCGTACCGCCTCTTCGAGACTCTTTCAGCCTCACGGTATTCGAGCTGCCTGGCTGCAGCGGCGGTGAATCACAGGCGGATTCGCCATGGGAGTAGATGAGATCATCTGCTACTCACTGTCGAGAACGTGGTTGTTGGAGCAATAATTGGTTCGAAAGAACGAACATCGACTGAAGAAGCTGTAAAGAACGAAGAAATTGAGAAGTGCGCTCCCTTTTTTGCCTTGTACAATCTATTACGGAGTTAGCTGGCCGTCAGAGCTTTGTTTGATATATACGTTTACTCAGCCATTTAAGAGCGTGTTTTTACTATTCCTATATGTTTCGGATTTGGTCGGTGTATTCAACAAACATATTTGAGGGCAGTCTTTAGAACCTGCAGCGATATAGCACGCCACTGCGATTCACATTTCTGTTCTTTCTAGGTGGTTTAATTCTAAATAAAGACAACTAGTTTGTCTTGCACTAATCACGTGCACTGAGTCTCGTCATTAAAACGACGCCCTACGGATATCTTACAAGGATTCCCCCCTCATTGCTCGAAGAGTTGTTAATAGACAATTATGGGCTCTGAACCACCGACCCAGCACGCTGGTCGGCCATACGCCTCGATGTTGCCGGAAGGACAAGAATCTTGGCCTCTGTCTGGTGATCTTGGTGGCCTTCAGGCGCCGCAAGGCCTGTCGAATAATCATTTGGAAGTATCCCCAATTGATCCACAGCTAAGTAGCGGTGACCCGGCCCATGGGAATGTCTCGCATCCTAGCCGACAGCATGATCCGTCTGTCATCGACCTTCCCTCCGCGAAAACATCAAGGTTATGCAGCGATGCCTCCACCTTTGAGTCCTCTGAACTAGCCGACAGACTTCTGCCTTCGTACGACGTCGCAGACGATACGTTTGATGATGCCTACGTTGCCTTTATCTTCTATTGTAATCCGAGCATTCCTCTGGATACGGATACGTCAGAATTAAGAAGGGCTTTCCGATCTCCACCCAAAAGTGATGGAAAGAATTTCAGCACATTTACTCTCTTCGAGCTCATAAGGAAGCTTGAAATGAAGGAGATCAAAACATGGGCACAACTAGCGATTGATCTTGGGGTAGAACCACCAGCCGTCGATAAAGGGCAAAGTGCACAAAAGGTTCAACAATATGCAGTGCGGTTGAAGGTCAGTTCTCGGTATAACTTTATTTGGAGCTAAATTAACATCAAAACAGCGTTGGATGCACGCCATGCATGTTGACGGCTTCTTCGAATATCTTCTTCACAAGAGTCATGTATACTGGACGCAAGTTCCTTCCATTCACGACCCTCCTTCTGAGTTTGGGCGCGATGGTGTAGCACCAGAGGAAGATTTGGCATTACGCGCCTTATTACCTGAGACCAGACCTAAGCGAGGACGTCGGAAGGCAGATGACAAAGATGACGGTGACCTGGGAAAGTCACCTGCTCAGAGGGCTAGATTACATTCTCCGACGTTATCGGAAGATTTTGCAATGGCACGAGCATCAGTAGTCGATATGACACCATCCACAGCGCGGTCTGAATGGTCGGCAGCTGAAGCGCGGATATCATTTATTGGACGTCCAACCATATCAGTTCCTCAATATACCCCATTGTCAGACCAGATACAGCAATGGAACAACAGAGACCCAAGTCAAACACCTTTCACGCCGCATCCTCAATCAGCAATAACGCCACGAAATCCCAACCCTTTCTTGCCTTACGAGGGCGAGCCTCAGTCAGCAATCACTCCGTCATCAGCTCGATCGAGAAGACGCCATGGTCCTGCAGTCTCGTCAGCTTGGCCGAGCAGTAGCAACTTTTCGGCTGGCAAGTTACGTGGCAGACCGCCGAGCAATCGCTCCGTCTCAGATGGACCATTTTCAACTTTTCCAGCAAATCCTAATGCAAAAGTCGGCCCTACTATCAATCTTCGGGATCCGAACATTCCATCCACTCCAGTGGTTGATAACTCCGAAACACGAACTCCAACTTTCACATTTCCAGATACCATACCAAGCAATAGAACCCAGGCTACCAAACCCAGTCGGTTGTATTTACAAGTACCAGAGAGAGTGGGCGGTGCTGTTCGGCTCGCAACACCACCACCGACGGTATTGGTGAACGGCGAAAGCGAGACTAGTCAACCACTTGACATTGATAGTCTTCACTCACCAGGAACGGCTCCGATCATGGATTCTTTACACAACGCCGGTCTCGATAATCATTTCCACCATGATCTATTACCACCCACTTACCATGAAATGAACCAAAAAGACACCAACCCAAGAAATCAAGTAACAGAGATTGATATGTCATTCCGCAACGAGTCAAGCGATGACCGCACAAATATTGCTGAGTTAGAATTCTTATTCATCTACACGATGATAGGTGCAGACTGGTTCGATCATAGAGGTCAGCCAATAGAAACGTGCACCCTTGACGAAGCCGACCAGATTGTCAAGCAGGTCATCCGAAACCTCCGGGAAGAAGCAACCAGTAAAGAAACCTTCCTAATAAATCTTTCTGCTCTTGCGGGTGGAGAGTTTCTGCGGACCCCCTGGAATCATTTGAAGATGACTAGACTGGAAGGTGATGAGAGATTCAAAACATTTACTGCCAAATGGATATTGAAGTTCGGTGCTGTAGAGGGAACCTTTGACATAAAGATTAATGTGCCGCGAAAGCCGTCTGCTACAGAGAATAAAATCTCGGACGATATTATCGCTGACGACACTCCCTCGGATGATTGGAAGAAGAGATACATTGAGCTTCGCAACCGCCTCAAAGAAAGAGATGAGAAAGTCAAAGAATTGAGAAAGACCGTCCTCAATGCGTTGGCGTCAGTGCAGGGCTTCGGGGTGTTCAAATGAGGCTCGGCAAGAAGAGACGCAATACCTCGACAAGATGCGCAATATCTCAATAACCTTTTACAAGGGATGAGGAGTGGCCGTTTCGAGTTGCAACTCAATGGGTGTGCTTTATTGAATCCATAGCTTCAGATGGACGAAGTGAGACTATAAGAACGAACTTGCATGAGAATCCGTCAGAAACAGTAAACCGGAAGCTATAGGTATTTTACTAGTCTGGAGAAGGATTCCATAGTAAACTGGCTCAATGATTGGTTTCATTTTTCCAAACGAGCCAGGAACCTGGGAAAGGTGGAGTTCGTAAGATAGCGGGTGCGGTATTTATTCGAAAACTAGCTTATGTGAGATGATAATGGAATATCAATTTTATGAATGAATATATTAGCTATATATCTATCGATACCTTGTCATCTGCACCTAAGAAAACTGGGTATAAATAGAAATCTGATGAATATACATTGTGAATCTACCGGGATGTTCTATTTCGATATCTAGAATTTTTGAGGTTTACCCTCTTATATATATCAGCAGTCGTACTCGTCTCCTATTGATTAAATTAAGAATAAAAACTTCCCAGTAAAGCTTTATATATCAAAATAAGAGATCCTTCTGTAACCCCGAGCCGGATAGCTCAGTAAGTAAACTATAAATCCCCAAACAGACAACCCACTAACTACAATGTTCTAAAGAATGCTACCAAAGAATGTAGGCAAGATGATCAGCTGATCACATACAACAAAGGGGTTGGAAGGTCAAGGGGCATAACGGTGAATGCGTAGAAAGCAGGATCCGCACACGAGGGACGGGCGGAAGCAAAATTACCTTACCCAACTGGGAATTTTCTGTACCTAGCTCCTTTCGGAGAGCTGGGGAGTCTTTTGTCTCTTGATTTTATTTTGCTACTTGTCTCTTTCCTGTGTCCTAGCAGCCAGTAATGTGAAGTTAAGCTAAGATATTAGCACTATAATGCATTTCTTTCTTTTGTTCTATAATGCTAAAGTATTATATAATGGATCAACCTTCAACTCTGCGATCTTGCTTGCTACAACACGGCCATCTTTTATGATACCGAGAAGTTTACTGCTCATCCGATCAAGCACAGTGATATCTTCTAGTAGATTCTCATCCAAGATCAACAGGTCAGCAATTGCACCATTGCATATAGCTCCCTGTTTTCCTTCCATACAGAGAAGTTTGGCGGCATTTACAGTGGCCGAGCGCAGAATATGGGCGGCCGACAAAACTTTTGAGCGCAAGGAGAACTCCCCATTCTGGAGGACATGCATGCCAGATAGGAGATCAGAGCCATAACATAACTTCACGCCTGTTTCAGAGCAGATCTTGAGGGCTTCAACCCCACTAGCTAGAACCTCTTTGTTCTTGGCGCGGCCTGCTTCGTCAAGGAAAGAGCCAAATGGTGGGGTGCTCATGCCATGATATGTTATGAGCGTAGGAGTGAAGATAACTCCTTTTGCAGCACAATATTTAGCGGTCTCCAGGTCCACGAAGTTGCCGTGCTCAATTCCCATGATCCCGTTATCTACGGCGTGCCTGATGGCTTTTGAGGTGTAAGTGTGTGCCGTAACGTAGGTATTGAGGTTCGCAGCAGTCTTGGTGATGGCTTGAATCTCCTCTGCGGTGAATTGAAGCATGTTAAGCGGGTCAGAAGGCGATGCAACGCCTCCACCGCACATGATCTTTAGGAAGTTAGCTCCTTTACGGAGTTCGTCTCGAGCTGCAGTAAGACACTCAGGTACCCCGTCACAGACACGACTTAGACCTAGCTGATAACCTCCACAGCACTTGAGATCGGTATCTTGATAGGATGCCCGATTGTCTCCATGTCCACCAGTTTGGGACAATGCTTTGCCGGCAATGAAAAGCCGGGGTCCTGGAAGCAAACCTTCTTCTATAGCATTCCGTAGTGCAGGAGTGGAGATGCAGAAGCTGGGATTCTATGCGAGATTGTGGGAGGTGACCTGACCTATCTTCCTGATAATACTACAGTAGATTTCCCAAAGCTTCGTCTCGATTGGGTCTCGGCGAAACTCCGGAAAACTGGGTGGGTCGCCTCACCTCCATCCTGTGCACCCACATAACCGTCGCTTCACTTCGCAAATAGTTGGAATCCAATCCCTGTCTCGAAAATGCCTGAGAAATCTAGATTCACGAAATGTCTAGATCGAGTCAAAGGAAAGTTTAATGTCACTAAGGACCTTTCTCAACCCAACTCAAATGACATCAATGATCTCCCAGCAAGACAGTCAACCGTCTTGCTCCATGGCCACACAGAACCAGTACGGTCGGTCGCCTTCTCCGCTGACGGACACCAGCTTGCATCAGCGTCAGCGGACCAGACGGTGCGTGTGTGGGATGCGGCGACTGGCAATTTAAAACGAACAATACTGTTACTTAGTGGTCTTGTCCGTGGCGTTGCACTCTCACCCGACGGCAGTCTTGTTGCAGCGGCCTTCCTTGACGGGGCAGTGCGGTTGTGGGATGTTTCCCCATCTACATCCTCAGCACTGAAGAAGACACATATCCTCGCAGACGGGGCGACATCAGTTGCGTTCTCGCCTAACGGCCGCCACCTAGCTTGTAGCGCCTTGGACAAGAGGGTCTATGTGTGGGATGTAGCGACGAGTGCCTTGCAACTGGACCTCACAGCGCATGCGGACAGCGTCTTATCGATTGCTTTCTCGCCCAACAGCGACCGTTTCGCTTCCAGCTCGACTGACAGGACAATACGGATCTGGAACCTGCTAGTACCAATAGGTAAATTACAGACGCAGCTCATCGGGCACAAGGGCGCGGTGTCATCTGTTGCATTTTCTCCGGATAACCAGCTGCTCGCATCTGCCTCCACAGATAAAACTGTGCGCATCTGGGACATCTCGTCGGGCAAAATAATCTATACATTGACCAAGCACAAGGACGAAGTCCAGTCGGTTGCGTTTTCCCCCTTGGGTAACCAGTTGGCCTCTTCCTCTAAAGATGCCACTATCATGATTTGGGATGTCAAAAAGGGCGTATGCGTCCAGGTTCTTCGCGGGCATGCCGGTTGCGTCTGGTCTGTGGCTTACTCGCCCAGCGGCATTTCCATCGTATCGGCGTCCCATGATACGACGGTACGAATCTGGGATGTTGGGGGAGATGGTCCGCCTGTGCAGAGAGCTAAAAGCCAGAATGTCCCTGGTAAGCATGCTGCTATAATAGCATCGATTCCGCCGACCTCTACGACAGAGGATAGAGCAAATGATCCCCCAGAATCAAAACCGCAGAATACCGCTCAGCCTGGCCCAAGCAACCATGCTACTGGGGTTCCTAGTCCTTCCAAGTCTGCTCCAACCGCCCGGAAGGCTATTTCCGCTCCTAGTACTTCCCTCCCAACTCCTGTGGCACAGAGTGATACTCCTACTTCGACTCCTGCACTAACAGCCAGTGTTGCTTCTTCCCCACTACAGGCCCAAAGCAAAACAGATTCCCCAGGTCTGCCGCTTGCGCAATCATACACCTCTCCTTACTCCGGCTCTTCGGCCAGCCCTGGATGTAATGACCAACGGTCCTCACCCTCGGTTGGGACCTCCCATGACACTTCCTACCATCCTCCACCCGAGGCATACTTCAACCCGACGGAAATCAGCTTTACAAGGACATTTTCCCACTATTTTGGCCCACCAGCAGCCTACGAAGCCCCGAGGACGTGCTACATGTGCTTAGGCTATATCGACTATACCCTTGGATCGACGGAAATATGCAGATGCAAGGGCTGACGGAGCCCTAGAGTTGAGTGCGGTTAGGAAAGCTACCGGTCGAAATAAACTGCCCAAAAGACTACACTAATACACTTCACTAGAGACAAGTCGCACATAGAGGCTACTCCATTTCCTATCAAGGGGAAAGTAATTGAGCCCAAAACCGAGGCTAAGATACTAGGCGTAATTATGGACTGTGAGCTTCGGTTCAAAGTGCATATTGTCAAGACAGCAACTGAAGGGCGAGATTCAGGTTAGGGTTTTAGACGCAACACCAGCGATTTTCGAGCAAAAGTAGGATTTTTGTTTTGCGACTTAGGCCCTAGGGTAATTAGGGCTAGGCGATTTACGTATCAAAAGGCTAGATTGATGCAACTATTTCTTTGTGAGTTATATATTAATTTGTATTTTAGATTTTGGTGTTTGTGGCGCTTAGTTGGGGTAGACTTGTGCGACGCTTCGCCTAATTGAATTATTACGACCTACGTACAGTGTGTCGCTAGTTTTTTAGTTAATTATTTTTAGCGAGATCCATTTCCAGACACCATTGCTAAAATTTTGGGCTTGAATCACTAAAGCATAGCACTCGCTTGCTAAGATTAGGGGCTCAATCACTAAGCCACAGCGAATTAGGAATATCATCAAAATCATACTTCAAAACACCAATTAAAATCCTACTAGTAATGATTTACGTTGGGGTAAGTGTATCATAGTAATCATTTATAAAATTATTAATTTGCTGTATTGCAATTTTTTGGTGTTTTTGGCGCTAAAATGTAACATTGTAGCGAGCGAGGGGATAGTCGTTTGCTTCTCTCTTCAACTCTTCCTACGTCTCAAACATATAACTCTCAGATATAGCCTAGTACAGACGCTAGAACTGTTTATTGTAATCCCTAGACCTTTTCTAATAGTTCGAAGGCTTCGTGCGAGCCGTAGGCTAGCACTCTCGTAACAGATCGAGTACTATGCTATCAGGGACCCTAGTCAAGGGCAAGGCAAAAGTTCTAGCAGCTGCACACAAGGGGAAGCTGGTTTTGCAAGCAACCGTATGTGCGGGATGTGGCTTCAAAGTGATTGAACGCCTCTTGGACGCCTCTCCCACGCCTAAGATTGGCCTGGCGAGGCTTAGCTGAAGGGCTTAGCTGAAGAGCTCAGCTGAAAGAGGTTTTGTATGGCTCGGCGCGTGGTCTTGCTAGGTATAAGGCTGGCAATCCCCAACCTGCTATCCTCTCTCTACTTAGCATGTTCAAAAAGTCGAATCGAAGCGCTCCGCAAATCTTAGCTATTAAATCATGCTATAAAGCCCACTACAAGCATCATTCCGTCCTAGAGGCTCGTGTTACTACCTGCATTAGTTTGCTTGAGCTGCAATGACAATTACCGAAAAGAAGTGGTCGCATTTGAGTTTCTTCATGGTTGATGGTGTGTATTTTTATGAAATAACTCTACATTGAAGCATCTCCTGAAATCTATAGGTTACTTCTCTGCAAAATGTCGAACGCCTCGCCACCGGAGCATCATGAACCAAAGGGGCCAATCTCAAGATTAGAGCACGCCACCAGTATCATTATTCAAGGCCTAATAGCGCCAGCAATCGTTCTTGTAGTGATAGGCAGTTTTGCCATTCTTCTGTGGACTTTGATAGCTTTCGCGCAAACTGGCAATCTGGACGCACTGGACTGCGTATCGCGAGAAACGGGAAACGGATTTATCGGGAATCCCGACTTCTATGGCTTTGGAATCCGGCTTGGAATATATTGCCAATGGTGGGCATCCTTGATTGCTAACCTCTTTCTGCCTAACGAATGGGCTTCTATGTTTGGCGCATTCCTAGCCTTCTCCATTGCGCTAATTGTCGCTGTCATCATGCTTACTTTCCAACACGCTTGCACTTTTACTGCCGAAGTCATCGTAATCTTGTTTATTTATTGGGGTGGTTACACTGGTCTTGTGTATAGTACGAATACTGCAATCACTTCCATACTGGAATCAAAGACACAGAGCTTCTCAACAGGATTGTCATTTGCTCTAGCCGCTCCAACTTGGCTCGGTATTGGGTTTAGTATGTGGTTCTGGTTACGGCTAGCGACTGCTGGGGAGGTTGACTTCACTCCAACTCCAGGAGGAACGTCCTACTTCATCCTTGCCCATGTCTCTACCGATACGAAAGCGGCGTCTCGGTTCATTGTGTTCATTTGTTTCATTTTTGCTTGGAATCTAGTCTCTTATTCAGTTGGTTTCGCAACTGGGTGGTTTTGGGCTTTTGTTAAAATACTCTATCATCTTCTATCTGATGGCGATGAGAGACCTGCGTCAAACAACCCGGCTGGAGACGATTCACAAGATTCGGTTGGAGAAAGAGAAGAGAAAAAGGAAACCAATAACTTAAATGTCAAAAGGCATGTAGTCTTACCTTGTTTTCGAGTCTAGAACTGATCCAATAGATTAAAAGATTTTTCGGCATCTGCTCTGCACTGATCCTTGTTTATTCTACGGTTGCGGTTGAACTAACACTAGTCTGGAATTCTGTGACTGGGATCTATACTATTGCATCTACTGGACAAGTTATACCTCTAGTTGTGGGCCTTGGTCTGCTGATTAATGCTATTTGGAAGATGAAGCTATGGAACGGTTTAGTAAGCAACTAGCACCGAAATCCTCACTGAAGCAGGGCTAACAAGAATTGTGCTAAAGCCAACAATGCTGCAAGTGGAGGCAGAAGCTGAGTCAGGTGTCGGTGCCCATGAATTGAGCGACTTGGAGGATGGCGTAAGGCCATTAGTGTCATTTCAGCAGCATGATGCAACGTGGCAGTAAGCTTATTCTGCAATGTTGAAGAATCTAGCTATTAGATACGGCCCCGGTCGCAGACCAGCGCCAGGTGCTTTACGGGCAGTTGGCAGTTGGCAAATACGGACGGTCCGTAAGCGATACGTGACCCGCAAGAGCTATATAAGACCGTCCGCGAGCTGCTTGCTTCCTTTCTTTTCTCTTTCCTTCCTTATCTTTAGATTCTTGTATTTAGAACTACCAATTGAACGGGCTTTCGCTCTACTATATCTTGATGCGTCACTGTTCCCTTTTTGACTGAGTTCGCCACATTATCTAAAGCTAACCAAATTTCTTCCTGCGAAGGAACTCAAACATATGCAAGATCTAGAATAGAACACGAAGCTATTCACAGAATCCGAACCAGAACCAGAACCAGAACTTTTGAGCCAGGGAAAATCATCTTATAGTTATGAGTGTTCAATTCTTAATACATATATATATTATATATTATTTTATTAACTCTATTTTATACTGTACAGGTCGCTGGTGACATCGACATACCCTTTGTGTCGCGGCTGCTAGCACCGATATGTCATTGGTCTTAATGGGCCTGCACAGCCACAAGTGTCTGGAAATGGAACCCGCTAAAAATAATTAACTAAAAAACTAGCGACACCCAATTCGCCTTCTACTGTAATCCTGCAGTTTATTATTTACGACTTACCTGATTTAGGGTTTTTGTTTACATTCAATTATCCTTGTACGTTACTATTAACACTATATATACAACTATTGCTAATCAAATAACTAGCCAACTATGGCTGATGCACCTAAAAGTATAAGACTAAAGAAGAAGCAAGCTTGCGAAGCTAGAGTACAATCAAACACGAAAAAAAAAAGCTTGCAAAGAAATCTATTCCTCTACTCTACCTAAAAGGGTAAGCGAAGACTGCTGGGGCAGCACCAGTGATAGTGGACATAAAGCTGATAGTAGTAGAGGAGGATAGGATCTATACAGGGTGTTAGATAAAGAGCAATAGGCTTAGAATTTCATGAACTCAGTCAATCGGTGGCACAGGACGCCTGCAAGTGGGCGAGGTCGGTGCAATTGGTAGTCCTAAAATACAAGAATCTAAAGCTAAAGAAAGAAGAGAAAGAGAGTGTCCACAAAAAGACTGCTTTTAAAAGGGCGATTAGTCACGTGCGTTAGCTAACAGTGTAGTAACTGCAGTTGTCAGGGCTGTAGCACCCAGTCTGTAAAGGCAGTTTCCGATCGCCGCTGAGGCAGTTACAGACTGTCACCTGACTTACAGTCCGTAACACTAAAGCGCTAACGCAAAAAATAATTAAAGCCGTGGCTTCTGCTGTAGAGATGTCACGATAAAGACATTTGACAGTTCATAAGAGATAATGATTAGCCTTGACCTTAAATCAACTTGCCTATTTGAGAGTGCTTATGTAATATTCTGTCATGTGACTGGGTGAAGGTCTTTTCTCCTTTTTGAATGCAGACCGTTTCTATAAGAGTTAAAAAGAACTGTTAGTTTTTCTTGTCTGAGACATGATGTTGGTAGTACGTTCTTGTAGCTGTAGATTTCCAGGATGAGAGTAGGTTCTTACGGGTCTTGCCACACGTGACACAATCACGTTAGCGCTGACAAAGAGATACTTCCTTCCCTCATGCGTAACGAGAGATACAGTATCAAGAGTTCTTCATCAATCATAATACTTCGTTTATCATTGCACTTACTGTCTTTCCGAGGGGCACGATAGGTTCCGATGCATGCTCTGAAGATATTCAGGGCTTCAAGACTGGGACTCAAGGGTAAATATAAATTCATCATATTTACACCCCAATTCATAGTGTATATCTTACGCCAAACTCTCTTTTAGATAGGGATTTCCATAGGACTGTTTTCCTACAAAGACAGAGAAGGATGTTTCTCCACAAATCTGAGCACCTCTCTGGCCAGGTTCTCATCCTCAAGGTAGTACCGAGCGTTCTCTACTACCGTCAGTCAGAGACTTGGAATTGCTCCAGAGCCGCAAATGCATCCAGTAAGCAGAAGTTTTGTAATCTATATTTCACAATTAGCACCTGCAAGACTTTGAACGTTATTCCGTTGTCAATCAAGTGCCTGAAGACAGGCTTTGATTCCGTTCTAATTACCTAGGAATGTCGAGGTTCAACCTAGGGATTCAAGTGCAAAGTTTTTTAAGTTTGATGATAGTATGATTTCATGAGAACTTAAGTTGTCCTTCTACACTGTCTATACTCTAGAATATTTCTATCCGCCCGGATTGATTTAGAATTAGATAAGGAACTGTCCAATTATGGCCAAGGCGACCGCGAATAAGTCGGCAGCGGCAGCGGCACGATTTGCAGCTCCTGAGAACTTCGCAGGCCCTGGGCTGGTTGGTGATACTTGTGTTGCTACCGTGGTAGGTGTCGAACCTCCTCCTGCTCCTCCCACTCCAGCTCCACCTTGTGAACTTGCCCCACCTACTCCAACGCCCGAAACCGCTCCTGAGCCCGCACCTGGACCGCTAGGTGAGCCGCCGCTGCCGGCAGTAGCCATTGGCTGGCTGGTTACAACTCCACTGCCGCCAGAGCCACCAGCCCCACTGCCTCCTGCCCCACTACCCGTGGTGGGAGTGACTTGAGCTGGGCTGCTTGCAGGTCCACTTCCAGAGCCTCCCGATCCACTCCCCGCCGAGCAAGTCCCTCCACTTAGTCCAGAGCTCACGCAATTGCATACAGCGGCTGCCGAAGTAATCACAGCATTGAGTGATGCAGCTGGGCATGCAGTAATAACGCACGGTACTGCAGCTTGAGAGATTGATGCATATGTAGCAGGCGTGCATTGACAGCCGTAGTCCGACGCTCCACACCCAGCACTAGAAGCCGCTGCGGCCAAGCATGATTGCTATCAAAATCAGTATGAGAGTAATCTTTCAATCAGATATTGCAAACTTACAGCGCAAGATGGGACCGCAGATGCAGTGGCCGCGCAGTTAGCTGAGCTACCCGGAACACAGGCAGAAGAAGCACTCGATCCGCCACCTAATCCGCCCCCTGGTACACCGGTAGGTGCAGCCGATACAGATGGGGACGAGCCACTCCATGAACCGCCAGACCCGCTACCTCCTGATCCTCCACCAGCTCCAATAGTCGAACAAGTTACTCCTGTTGGTGCAGCACTAACGCAATTGCAAACCGCACTAGCCGAAGTAATTACAGCATTGAGTGATGCAGCCGGGCAAGCAGTAATAACACAAGGGACAGCAGCTTGAGAAATAGACGCGTATGTAGAAGGATTGCATTGGCAGGCATAGTCCGAGGCTCCACAACCAAGACTAGAGGCAGCTGAAGCCAAGCATGATTGCTAGGTATAGTCAGCTTGGTTTAAAGGCTCGCTGGAGAGTGTGGACATACAGCACAAGACGGAACAGCAGATGCAGTTGCTGCGCAATTCGCGGAACTTCCTGGGAAACAGGTAGTGGACACACTCACTGGTCCCACTGTTGATGCTCCAATACTTGATGCGATGCCACTTGATGCACCGATACCTGATGCGCCAACGCTTGATGCTCCAACACTCGTCACCCCAGCACTCGTCGCGCCAATACCAATGGTCGTACATGATACGCCTGGTGGAGCAGCACTGACGCAGTTACACACAGCACTTGCCGAAGTGATCACGGCATTGAGCGATGCAGCTGGGCATGCAGTGATAACGCAAGGAACGGCGGCATTGGAAATTGAGGCATATGTAGATGGGTTGCATTGGCAAGCATAATCTGAGGCCCCACATCCAAGTTCAGATGCGGCTGAAGCTAAGCAGGATTGCTTTATCAAGGATCAGTATAAGAAGCTATATGTAGAGGGATTGAAAGCCAACTTACCGCACAAGTTGGGACTGCAGAAGCGGCCTTAGCACAGTTAGCAACACCACCACCTGTCACACATATTGTTGTGACGCCAGAAGATCCGCTGAGAGGCACCGAAGTGGGTAATGTTGTCGAAGTTGGAGTCGGCCCAGAAGATGCTGACGAAGTACAAGGCGATGAGCTCCCTAAAGTTTCAGACCCACCAGTAGTTTCGAGAGACGCTGATGATGATGGCACACTGTTAGCAGAAGTCGTAATAGCCCCAGTGGAACAAGGCGTTGTCGGATTTGCCGTGACACAAGCACAAAGGGAGCTCGCAGCGCCCAAAACAGCACCAATTGATGCACCACAACTAGCAATTACACAATTCTGAGCTGCGGATTGAATGATTGCGGACTGCGAGCTAGAGCACTGGCATTGATAGTCCGTGGACGCGCAACCAGCGACAGACCCGGCACTTACTAAACAAGCGCTCTGTACATGAGTTTATGTTAGCTTTGATTCCTTTTTAACAACGGATTTACCAACACAAGGGTGAAACCTACAGCGCATGACGGAATAGCGTTCGCTGAAGCCTGGCATGGGCTTGTGGAGCATGTAGGACTCGGTGGAGTTGGAGGCGATGTGACCGTATATGAACTGCTCCCACTAGTCGTAGCTGGAGCTGAGATACTTTCGCTAGGAGAGGATGCTGGTGATGAAGATGATGCCGGAGACGATGGTGGTGCTGGTGAGGATGCTGGTGATGATGATACGCTCGTCGGAGACGTTGTTGTAGCTGCTACACTGGAACAAGGTGTCGTTGGGTGAGCTGTGACGCAAGCACATAGGGAGCTTGCAGAGGCTAAAACAGCACCTATCGAGGCGCCACAGCTAGTAATAACGCAATTTTGGGCTGCCGACTGAATAACCGCGGATTGAGAACTGGAGCACTGGCACTGATAATCTGTTGAAGCACAACCTGCCACTGACCCAGCGCTAACTAAGCACGCACTCTATAACTTTGAATCAGTTTTCATCATTTACAAATGGCTGAAAGGAGCGAGAACTTACAGCACAAGATGGGATAGCATCCGCTGAAGCCTGACATGGGCTTGTGGAGCACAAAGGGGAAGTTGGGGGCGATGTGATAGTAGATGAGCTGCTGCTAGTTGTGGA